>Ga0210064_1000312_pt1 | contig 23723 bp, 17 predicted proteins | sample Muzzi_CordC_D2_FD_185531 | JGI IMG/M metagenome (GOLD analysis project Ga0210064, IMG submission 185531) | Wetland microbial communities from San Francisco Bay, California, USA, that impact long-term carbon sequestration - Muzzi_CordC_D2 (SPAdes) | ecosystem: Environmental > Aquatic > Marine >...
ATTCCCTTTACAGCGCGCTCGCAATGACGAATTAATCATAGCGCCCAACACGCAGTTTGCCACACCCGGCACAGGCCACCGGTCAGGTATCCCCGCCGGTCAATCGCATCGGGTCCAGCAAGGCCTCGAGTTCCTCGCGCCCCAGGCCGGTCATTTCCACGGCGACATCGATTACGGGACGACTCTCCGCCCAGGCCCGTTTGGCAATCACCGCCCCCTGCTCATAGCCGATGACCGCGTTCAGGGCGGTTACCAGGACCGGGTTGCGTAACAGGGGTTCCTCGATATTGTCGCGGTTCACGCTGAACCCGGCGACGGCCTTTTCCCCCAGCTCGCCGGCAGCCGCGGCCAGCAGTTCGATGCTCTGCAGCAGGTTGTAGGCGACCACCGGCAGCATCACGTTGAGCTGGAAATTGCCGGACTGTCCGGCCACGGTGATGGTGGTGTCGTTGCCGATCACCTGGGCGCAGACCATGGCAACCGCTTCGGGTATCACGGGATTGACCTTGCCCGGCATGATGCTGCTGCCCGGCTGCAGCGCCGGCAGTGCGATCTCACCCAGTCCGGCAAGCGGCCCGGAATTCATCCAGCGCAGGTCGTTGCTGATCTTCAGCAGGCTGACTGCCAGCGTCCTGAGCTGGCCGCTCATGGCCACGGCAGCATCCTGGCCGGCAAGGGCCTCGAAGGTGTCCGTATTGGCAACAAAGCCGATGCCTGTTGCCGTGGCGAGCCTTGCGGCAACCCGGCTGCCGAATTCCGGGGGCGCATTGACGCCGGTGCCGACCGCCGTGCCGCCCAGCGCCAGTTGCTGCAGGTGCCCCAGCGCAGTACCGATGCGTTCCCCGCCCTTGCGTACCTGGGTCGCCCACGCCCCGAGTTCCTGGTCCAGCCGCAGCGGCATGGCGTCCATCAGGTGGGTGCGCCCGGTCTTCACCACGCCGGACAGCTCCTCCGCCCGCCGCAGGATCACGGATTGCAATCCGTCCAGCGCCGGCAGCAAGACACCATGGCACTGCACACAGGCACTCACATGCAGCGCGGTCGGAATCACATCGTTGGAACTCTGACCGCAGTTCACATGGTCGTTGGGATGCACCGCCAGTCCCGAGCGCAGGGATGACAGCCGTGCGATGACCTCGTTGGCATTCATGTTGGTGCTGGTACCGGAACCGGTCTGGAAAACATCCACCGGAAACTGCTCGGCATGCCTGCCGGCCGCGATTTCATTGGCTACCTGCTGAATGGCCGCGGCAATCCCGCCATCCAGCAGGCCGAGTTCGGCATTGACCGCCGCGCAGGCCGACTTGATCTGTCCCAGGGCGCAGAGGAAGGCCGCCGGCATACGCAGCTCACTGATGCAGAAGTTGTCGACGGCACGCTGCGTCTGGGCGCCATACTGGGCGTCAAAGGGCACTCGCACTTCACCCATGCTGTCCTGCTCGATGCGATAGTCTTCTGTCATGCCGGTCTTCCTCAGGAACGCCGTAGCAGGGAACGGTACAGATCGCGGTTCATGCGGGCAATGACGTTGATACGGATCTCTTTGGGACAGACGACCTCGCATTCACGGTGGTTGCCGCAGTACCCGAAGCCCTCTGCGTCCATCTGCGCCAGCATGGTCCGCACGCGCATATCGCGTTCCGGCTGCCCCTGCGGCAGCAGGCCCAGGTGGGCAATCTTGGCCGCGACGAACAGGCTGGCAGAAGCATTCGGACAGGCCGCCGCACAGGCGCCGCAGCCGATGCAGGTAGCCGCGGCAAAAGCCCGCTCGCTGTCTTCCTTGGGCACTGGTAGGGTATTGCCGTCCTGTGCCGAGCCGGTGCGCACCGAGATATAGCCACCGGCCTGCAGGATGCGGTCCAGCGCACTGCGGTCCACGATCAGGTCGCGGATGACGGGAAAGGCTCCTGCCCGCCACGGCTCAACTGTGATTTCGTCGCCGTCGGCAAATTCCCGCAGGTACACCTGGCAGGTGGTAGTCGCCTGCAACTGGCCGTGCGGCACCCCGTTGATCACCAGGCCGCACGCGCCGCAGATGCCCTCGCGGCAATCGTGGTCAAACGCGACCGGATCCCGTCCCGCCGCGATCAGTTCCTCGTTGAGTTCATCGAGCATCTCCAGAAATGACATGTCCGGCGAGACATCACTGCGGTCGTGGGATTCGAACCCGCCCGTGGAACGACTGTCCGCCTGCTTCCATATATGCAGCCGCAGCTTCATTTGTAGCTCCTGACGGAGGGACGCACGAACTCGAAATGCAGTTGTTCCCTGTGCAGCTTCGGGGCACCCGGGTCGCCGCTGAATTCCCAGGCTGCCACGTAGCTGTAGTCAGGGTCATCCCGCTGCACCTCGCCGTCCGCCGTGAGGTGATCGCTACGCGCGTGACTGCCGCAGGATTCGTTGCGGGCCAGCGCGTCCACGCACATCAGCTCACCCAGCTCCAGGAAATCGGCGATGCGCCCGGCCCGTTCCAGTACCTGGTTGAATTCCACACCGCTCCCGCTGACCTTTACCTCGCGCCAGAATTCCTCCCGCAGCCGCGGCAGCTCCTGCAGGGCCTGCTGCAGTCCCGCCGGGTCGCGTGACATGCCGCAGTGATCCCACAGCAACTGGCCGAGCCGGCGGTGGAAAACCTCCGGCGGGTGCCTTGCCGCCGGCGCATTCAGCAGACGCTCGATGCGGGCGTGCACGCCGGCAACCGCCCTGCGCTCCTCCGCATGGTCGGAGGCGATATGACAGGGCTCATGGCGCGCGAGGTAATTGCCGATGCTGCAGGGCAGGATGAAATAGCCGTCTGCCAGTCCCTGCATCAGTGCACTGGCGCCAAGGCGGTTGGCGCCGTGATCCGAGAAGTTGCATTCGCCTGCCGCGAACAGACCGTCGATCGTTGTCATCAGGTTGTAATCGACCCACAGCCCGCCCATGGTGTAGTGGCTCGCCGGGTAGATGCGCATCGGTGTGAGCCAGGGGTCCTCGCCGGTGATGCGCTGGTACATTTCGAACAGGTTGCCGTAGCGTTCCCGGATGACGGGCTCGCCCAGTTCCGCGATGGCTCCGGAAAAGTCCAGGTAGACCCCGAGGCGCCGGCCGTTGACCTCTGGCCCCACACCGCGGCCTGCGTCGCAGACCTCCTTGGCCGCGCGCGAGGCGATGTCGCGCGGCACCAGGTTGCCGAAGGCCGGATAACGCCTTTCCAGGAAGTAATCGCGTCGCTCTTCCGGCAGATCGGTCGGATTCCGCTGTGCGTCAGCGGCATGCAGCGGCGCCCAGACGCGACCGTCGTTGCGCAGTGACTCGCTCATCAGGGTCAGCTTGGACTGATAGTGACCACTCTGTGGGATGCATGTGGGGTGAATCTGGGTGAAGCATGGGTTCGCGAACAGCGCACCATGGCGATGAGCGCGCCATATAGCCGAGGTATTGCACCCCTGGGCGTTGGTGGACAGGTAATAGGCATTGCCGTAGCCACCGGTGCACAGCACCACGCAGTCGGCGGAATGCGCCTCGACCCGCCCGTCGACCAGGTTGCGCGTCACGATCCCGCATGCACGCCCGTCGTTCACGATCAGTTCCAGCATCTCGGTACGCGGGTGCATCTCCACCGTGCCCGCGGCGATCTGCCGGTACAGCGCCTGGCAGGCGCCCAGCAACAGTTGCTGCCCGGTCTGGCCACGCGCATAGAAGGTGCGCGAGACCTGTGCTCCGCCGAAGGAGCGGTTGGCGAGCAACCCGCCGTACTCACGGGCGAACGGCACCCCCTGAGCCACCGCCTGGTCGATGATATTGGCGCTGATTTCCGCCAGCCGGTAGACATTTGATTCCCGGGAACGGAAGTCGCCACCCTTGATGGTGTCGTAGAACAGCCGCCAGACGCTGTCGCCATCGTTCTGGTAATTCTTGGCCGCGTTGATACCGCCCTGCGCGGCGATGCTGTGCGCGCGCCGCGGGCTGTCCTGGAAACAGAAGGCAGTGACCCGGTAGCCCAGTTCGCCCAGCGAGGCCGCGGCCGCGGCGCCCGCCAGGCCGGTGCCGACCACGATGATCCGGTATTTTTTCCGGTTGGCCGGGTTCACCAGCCCCATGTCGAAACGCTGACGTGTCCAGCGATTCTCCAGCGGACCGGTGGGTACGTTCGCGTGCAGTTCGTACTTCATGTGACGCTCTCCCACAGGCCGCGCACCGCGGGCATGTTCATCAGGACCAGGGCGATATTGAGCGCTGCAATGATCAGCCCGATGCCGACGGCGAACGGCCGGCGCCAGTGATCGTAGCGCGGATGGCTCAAACCCAGCGTCTGGAACTGGCTCCACAGGCCATGATACAGGTGCAGCGCCAGCGCCAGTTGTCCCAGCAAGTAGATGGCCACGACGGCCGTACTGGCAAAACCGGCCTGCATGTTGAGGTAGACGCCGCCGGCGTCGAAGGGCGGCCAGCCGCGCACCTGCAGCACATGCACTCCAAGGAACAGCAGCAGCACGCAGCCGCTCAGCATCATGCTGCGCGAAGCCCGGGTGGCCGCCTGGTAGCGCTGTTTGCGATAGCGCATCGGACGCGCCCGGCGGTTCTGCAGCCAGTGCCGGGGGCCAGCCGCGAGGTGCACAGAGAATGCCGTAATCAGCACCAGCCAGATGCCGTAATGCAGCACGGGATGCTCACCCAGCCAGACCAGATAGGCATTGAACGCCGCCTCGCCCTCGAGCAGCACCAGGTTGCCGTGCCAGTGACCGAACAGGAAGGCCACCAGCACCACACCGCTGACTGCCATGGCCGCCTTGCGGATGACTGAGTAGCGCCAGCCGGACAACGGCGCAGTGGCACGCGAGATGAGCCCTGGCCGCATCGGTCAGCTTTCCATGTCCTGATGTACCTCGTCACGGTCAGGCCGCGGTTGCAGGCGCTCCCGGCGCAGGGTGCGCAGGCAGGCGTTCCAGCGCAGGATGGCATCGTCGTTGTGCGCGGGGCGGATCTTTTCTGCCTGCTCGTACCAGTGCATGGCCTCGCGGAAATAGCCGTAGGTGAAGGAACGCGACATGCTCTCGTGCAGCAGCGCCCGCGCACGGCGCTCGCTGACCAGCCCCTTGTAGTAGAGGCGCTCGTATTCATCCGGCAGTTCCTCGATGCGTTCCAGGACACCCTTGACGTCGAGGGGCTTGCCACTGTGGGAAAACTGGTCCGTCAGCACCAGGATGAGCAGGATGCGGGCCGCGTGGTTGTCCGGCTGCACCTCGAGGATGTCCAGGCAGATACTCTCCGCCTGCTCCGGCTCCAGCAACGAGCGGTACTGCCGGGCCTTCTCCAGCGCGGCGGGAATGGCATCGATACCGATGTGATGCAGCTGCAGGTCTTTCATGTGTCGGATTCCATAGCAGGGTCAGTAGACCGGATCGTACATCATGCCAGCAATCACGTCCTCGGGGTCGTCGGGGCGTTCCGCCCGCGCCAGTCCCTGCGCCCAGGCCTGCTCCGCGACAGCGACCGCAATCGCCAGCGAGACCTTGCGGATATCTGTCAGCGGCGGATAGACCGAGCCGGCCGCAAGGTCCTCCCGGCTTACCATCCCTGCCAGTGTATGTGCAGCTGTCAGGAAAATCCCGTCGCTGATCGTAAGCATCCCGCTGGCGATGGCCCCCAGGCCGATGCCTGGGAACACGTAGGCGTTGTTTCCCTGGCCCGGGCGGTATTCCCTGCCCTGAAACACAACCGCGGTAAACGGGCTGCCGCTGGCGAACACGGCGCGCCCCTCGCTCCAGCCAAGGGCCTGTTCGGCGCTGCACTCTGCACGCGAGGTGGGATTGGACAGCGCGAAAATAACAGGGCGCGGGTTGATTTCCGCCATCAGGCGCACCACTTCCTCGTCGAAGGTGCCGGGTGCACCGGTTGCCCCGATGAGCACCTGTGGCCTGAACCGCCGGATTGCCTCCGTGAAGCCGGCGCCCGGCATGGCATGAGCATAGGGCAGGTTATGTGGTGCCAGGCCTGCGCGATCCCGCACCAGCAGGCCTGCCTCGTCCACGAACCAGAGGCGTTCACAAGCCGCCTGTTCGCTCAGCCCGGCCTTGACCAGGGCCGTCCTGAGGAGGTCGGCGATGCCGGTCGCGGCGGAGCCCGCGCCCAGGAACAGGATGCGCAGATCGGAAAAATCGATCCCGGTGATGCGTCCCGATGCCAACACGCCAGCAAGCGCCACGGCCGCCGTCCCCTGGATGTCGTCGTTGAAGCACAGTACCCGGTCGCGGTAGCGGTTCAGCAGGGTATAGGCGTTGGGTGAGAGAAAATCCTCGAACTGGATCAGTGCCCGCGGAAAGGCCACCTGCACGGCCATGACGAATTCATCGACGAGTTCATGATAGGCCGTACCAGTGAGGCGCGGGCGGTTGACACCGAGGTACAAGGGGTCATTGCGCAGCACTTCGTTGTTGGTTCCGACATCCAGCATGACCGGCATGCATTGATGCGGATGTATGCCGGCACAGGCCGTGTACAGCGACAACTTGCCGATGGAAATACCCATGCCATTGGCGCCCAGGTCACCCAGCCCCAGGATGCGTTCTCCGTCGGTGATAACGATCAGGCGCACATCCTCCTCCGGCCAGTTGCGCAGGATCTGCCGGATCCGGCCGCGATCGCCCGGCGTGATGTAGAAGCCGCGCGGCTGCCTGAAGATGTGGGCGTACTCCTGGCAGGCCTGCCCCACGGTCGGGGTATAGATAAGTGGCAGCAATGCCTCGATATGGTTAATGATCACACGGTAGAACAGCCGCTCGTTGCGGCCCTGCAGCGCCAGCAGGAAGACATAGCGTTCGATGTCGGAGGTCTTGCGGCGCAGGTTGTTGAGGGCGCGCGTCTCCTGTTCCCGCAGGGTGGACACTCGCGCCGGCAACAGGCCGCGCAGCCGGTAGCGGTCGCGTTCTTCTACCGTAAACGCGGTCCCCTTGTTGAGCTCGGCGTCCTTGAGCCGCTCGTAGCCCAGGCGTTCCACGAACTTGGTACGCACATCCGTCGGCATCAGCGAATCCCCTCCCCGGCAGCATCATGTGTCAGTCTGGCAAGACTGGTACTGTTTAACCTGATGATGGTGGATATTATGGCCACGAAATCGTAAAACACGGAAAGAAATAACACCCAATAATAATTTTTCCGTGTCCTTCCGTGGATTCCGTGGCTATTAGAGAAATACTGCCACCCTGCGTGACTTGTAAACATCCGTTATTTTCAAGTTGAAAATGTACTGGGGCTGCATGCGGTCAGCAACTGCCTCCAGAGGGTATTCCCGGTCAGACTGGCATGTACCCGCTACGGCACCCGCTCCCGGGTGCTTTTGATGCCGCGCTTGTCCAGCTGCGCCTGCACCCTGTCCAGCTCGTTCAGGTCCGTATAGGGACCCACGCGGATCCGGTAACCGGTCTGCGTGCCGTCGCCTTGCTGGATGCTGGCATCGAGGCGCATGAACGCCAGCTTGTCCTGCATGGCCACGGCCTGCGCCAGACTGCTGAAGCCATCGATTTGCAGGACATAGACAGCGACACGCCCGGACTGCATCGGGACCGGGGCGGCCTGCCGTGGTGCCGGGGCGGTGATGGAAGGCGTGACGCGCTCTCCGGCCGGGGCTTGCTGTTCCGCCTCCGGCATGACCGAATAGAAATCGAAGCGTTCCCGGGCGACATCGCTTTCCTCCGAAGCGCCGGACATGCCGCCGCCGGCTGCATCATCCACTGACTTCGGGTAACGCCTCTTCGCGAACGCTCCCGGTTCCGGCATATCAGCATCCTGCAGTGTGTGCGGCAGGTCAGGCGCACCGCCCTGCTCCGGCAGCAGTACAACCAGCAGCACGCTGACAATGCAGATTCCGGCCAGCGCACCGGCCGCCACCCAGTGGTTCCCGAATGGCGTCAGGGTACACCGTCGTACCGACCTGCGGGCAAGTTCCATGACCGCCTGGTCCACGTGGGCCGGCGGTTCTTCCCGGGAGGTTTCCCGATAGAGATCGGACAGGTGTGCGTCTTTATCGTCAACCATGTTCGTGGCCCTCCAGGCATTCTTCGGGCAGTCCCGCACGCAGCCGTTCCATGGCATAGCGCAGGCGGCTCTTGGCCGTCTCTGCCCCCGTATCCAGGGCAGCGGCAATCTCAGGCAACGTCATGCCGGCATCATGCCGCAGCAGGAAGGCCTCGCGCTGCAGCACCGGCAGGGACTCCACCAGCCGCAGCAACTGTTCCAGACACTCACGCAGATCGGCCAGGCGCCGGGGATTCCCCGTCGGGTGTTCCCCGGCATCATACAGCACCGCGTCAGTATTGCCGGACAAGGCCAGCGGGTCCCGGCCCTGGCGACGCCAGTAGTCGATCATGCGGTTGCGTGCCAGGGTATACAGCCATGTTCGGAACGTCGCGTCGGGGCGATAGCGGCTACGCGCCTGAATCACGCGCGTCCAGACATCCTGGAACAGTTCCTCGGCAACGTCACGCGGGGATTGCCGCAGGAAGTAGCGGTACAGGCTGCCACGGTGACGCTCATACAGTACCTGGAAGGCTGCCAGTTCCCCGTCCGCATAGCGCAGCATGCAATCCTCGTCGCTGTCCTGCATCACTACAAACGCTCCCATACTCCTGCCCGACAACAGTATGTCACAGACCGGCCTGGCGACGGCACCTGCACCCGCCGCCCTCTACAGGCTGGAGGCCAGGCCGGCAAGCTGCAGGAACTCGCTCCGATAACCAAACGGGTCAGTGCCCCGCGCATCGCGTGCCAGTGCCAGCACGTCGGCATAGTCGTAATCACCGGTATAGCGGCCACCCCGCAATAACTGGCCGAAGGCCGCGACTGCGGCAGCAAAGCGGTAACGCTCCGGGGTCTGCTGCAAGCCGGTGTACATCGCGGACTGCAGCACCGGCTGTTCAAGCAGCGCACTTCGCTCGCCACCCGGTTCCTTGTAGCGCACCCGTACCAGCGCCAGCTCGTCGACTGCAACTGTCGCCAGCTTTGCGGCAGGCTGGTAACGGCTGTCATCCAGGCGGATGCCGGCACTGCCCTGCAGGGCAATTTCATAGATGGCCGTCACCGAGTGTCCGGCGCCGACCTCGCCGGCATCCACCTTTTCATTGGCGAAGTCCTCGCGTTCCAGTGCCCGGTTCTCGTAGCCGATGAGGCGATACTCCGCCACCGTGGCCGGGTTGAATTCCACCTGAATCTTTACATCCTGTGCAATCGTCATCAGGGTCGACGACACACTGTCGACCAGTGCCTTGCGTGCCTCGCTGAGGGTATCGATATAAGCGTAGTTGCCGTTGCCGGCAGCGGCCAGCTGTTCCATCAGGTGGTCATTGTAGTTGCCGCTGCCAAACCCCAGGGTCGACAGCGCGATGCCACTGCTGCGCCGTTCCGCCACCAGCTGCTTCAGCATCTCGAAGTCGACGGTACCCACGTTGAAATCCCCGTCGGTCGCCAGCAGCACGCGGTTGATGCCGCCATCTATGTAAGCCTGCTGCGCCAGGGTGTAGGCCAGGCGAATCCCGGCACCGCCATTGGTCGACCCACCGGCGGTGAGCGCATCCAGTGCCGCAATGATTTTCGCTGACTGGTCACCCGGCGTCGGTTCCAGCACCACCCCCGAGGCCCCGGCATACACCACGATGGAAATTCTGTCATCTGTATCCAGGCGGCGCAGCAACATCTTGAGTGACGACTTCAGCAGTTCCAGCTTGTTGGCCGCCTGCATGGAACCCGAAACATCGATGAGAAAGACCAGGTTGGCCGCCGGCAGGTTCGCGGCCGGCACCTCATATCCCTGAATCCCGATTTGCAGCAGTCGGGTAGCGGCGTTCCAGGGCGTCGGTCCGACCTCGGTGGTGATGGAAAACGGCTTGGCCCGGCCTTGCGGACGGGGGTAATCGTAGCTGAAATAATTGATCAGCTCCTCGGTGCGAACGGCGTCCCTGGCCGGCCTGGTACCGGCATTCAACATCCGGCGCAGGTTGCTGTAGGCAGCGGTATCGACATCGATGCTGAAGGTGGAAAACGGGGCTTCGGCTACACGCTGCAGGGGATTGTCATTGAAGTGTGCATAATTCTCCCGGTTCAGCGGTTCGGACTGCGGGCGGATGTCTTGCAACGCCGCCGCCGGCAACACAGCCAAATAATCCAGTCTTGCCTTCGCCGGGGCTGCCTCATCGGCGGCACCCGGCATGATGGCCGGCCCGGTGCGCAGGCTTTCCTCGTGCAGTTCGATGCCGGCCGTATCACGCTCGACCCGCCCGTTCGTTTGCTGCCGGCTGGCGCTGTCTGCCGAAATCCGGTCAGCCGGATTTTCCACGCTGCAGGCCGTCATGACCAGCAGGGTCAGCGCCGCGGTGAGTATCGATTGCATGCAGTTGTTACTCATGGCGTATCTCCAGGTTGTCTGATTGACAAACCTGTAAACGCAGTCGCGGCAACAATGGGGTTAAATTCGACAACAAATTTCCTGCTGCTCGCACAGGCGTCTGTGGATAAAACGGGCATCGGTGATACAGATCAATTGACCCCAGTCACTGGGCCGCTATAGTCAACTTAAACGCAGCCGGCCCGGAGTCCGGGTCAAGGCACCCTTCACAACCGCACGTTGTCATGCAAGCAGGGAGACCCGGGAATGCCAGCAGAGAAACTTGAACCCGCCGCGCTCTGTCGACGCTGCGACGCGGCTGCTTTTGACTTCTCGACCACCGCGGAGATTGAGGACCTGCCCGGATTCATCGGCCAGGCGCGTGCCGTGGAGGCGGTAAATTTCGGGATCAGCATCCAGCGCAATGGCTACAACCTGTTTGCGCTTGGCCCTTCGGGTACCGGGAAGCAGGCGTTTGTACACCGCCATGTCGAGGCACGCGCGGCGACTGAAGCCGTGCCATCGGACTGGTGTTATGTCAATAACTTTGCAGACAACCGCAAGCCACGTGCACTGGAGTTGCCTCCCGGCAAGGCAACGGAACTCAGCAGTAACATGGAAGCCCTGATCGAGGAACTCGGCAGCACCATACCCGGCGTCTTTGAAAGTGATGAATACCGCACCCGCTCCGAGACCATCGAGCAGGAACTCAGCGAGCGCCAGGAACAGGTTTTCGAGTCCCTCAGCAAGGAGGCCGAGGAAAAGAACATTGTCCTCATGCGCACACCGACCGGATTCACCCTGGCGCCGATGCGCGACGGCAAACCGATGGCACCCAAGGAATTTCGCAAACTGCCCGAGGAAGAGCGCAGCAAAATCGAGGCGGACACCAGCGAACTGCAGGATGAATTGCGTGATACGCTACACAAGATACCGCAATGGCAGGAGGAAACGCGGCAGAAGTTTACTGAACTGAACCGCGAAATGGCAGGGGGTGTGGTCACTCACCGCATCGATGTCCTGCGGGAGAAATACCGCCGGCAGGAACAGGTGGTGCAGTACCTGAACGACGTTGAAGAGGACATCATCGGCAATTTCCGCAAGTTCCTGCCGGAGGAGCAGCGCCACGCATCGCTGTTCGGCACCGAACTCCCCGGGCAGGGCGACGACAGTCACTGGTTCAATCGCTATCGGGTAAATGTCCTGCTGGCACACAACCTGAATGATGGCGCCCCGGTAATCCACGAAGCGCTGCCCAGCTATAACAACCTGCTTGGCCGCATCGAGCACCAGGCCTTGCAAGGTGCACTGATCACCGATTTCACCATGATCTGCGCCGGGGCGCTGCACCGCGCGAACGGCGGCTACCTGCTGCTCGACGCCCTCAAGGTACTGACCCAGCCGTTCGCCTGGGAAGCTCTCAAGCGGGCACTGGCATCGCGCCAGATCAACATCGAGTCACTGGCGCAGATCATCAGCCTGATCAGCACGGCGTCGCTGGAGCCGGAACCCATTCCACTGGACGTGAAGGTGATCCTGATCGGTGAGCCATTCATCTACTACCTGCTGTCCTACTATGATCCCGAGTTCGCGGACCTGTTCAAGGTACAGGTGGATTTCGACACCCGCATGGACAGGTCAGCCGACAGCCAGCAGCAGTACGCGAGGCTGATCGCCACGCTGGCGCGCCAGGATGACCTCCTCCCCTTCGACCGCGAGGCCGTGGCGCGCATCATTGACCACAGCGCACGCCTCGCCGATGACAGTGAAAAGCTCGCCACCCACATGCGCTCCCTGCAGGACACGCTGCTGGAAAGTGACCACTGGGCAAGGAGTCGGCAGGCCGGGGGCGTCACGGCCAGCGATGTGCAGCGCACCATCGACGCCCAGGTGCATCGTGCCGACCGCCTGCGGGCACGGATACAGGAAGAAATCCAGCGCGGCACCATCATGATCGACACGCAGGACAGCAAGGTCGGTCAGATCAACGGCCTGTCAGTATGGATGCTGGGCGGTTTCAGCTTCGGCCAGCCAACCCGCATCACTGCGCGTGTACGCATGGGCAAGGGTCGCGTTGTCGATATCGAGCGCGAGGTCGAGATGGGCGGACCGATTCATTCCAAGGGCGTACTCATCCTGTCCCATTTTCTCGGCGCACGCTATGCCCTGGACTACCCGCTGTCGTTGTCCGCCAGCCTGGTGTTCGAGCAGTCCTACGGCGGTGTCGAGGGCGACAGCGCCTCCTCCGCGGAACTCTACGCCCTGTTGTCCGCGCTGGCCGGCGTGCCACTGCGCCAGTCCCTGGCGGTCACCGGTTCCGTCAATCAGCATGGAGAGATCCAGGCCATCGGCGGCGTCAACGAGAAGATCGAGGGCTTCTTCGATATCTGCAACAGCCGGGGCCTGACCGGTGAGCAGGGCGTGCTGATACCAGCTTCAAATATTAAACACCTGATGCTGCGCCACGATGTCGTGGCTGCCGTCGAGGCCGACCGCTTTGCGGTCTACCCGGTCAGCCACGTGGACGAAGGCATCGAGTTGTTGACCGGCATGAGCGCCGGTGAGCGGGACACGCAGGGCCGGTTTGCCGAGGCCAGCATCAACAGGCTGGTCGAGGACAGAATGGTGCACTTCTCTACCCGCCTGATCCAGCTGGGCAAGGAGCAGGAAAAGGGCGACGCCGGCAATCCGGGGAGCAGGCTGTGATCGACGCACGGGAAAATCCTGCCATCAGGCGTATCGCAGTTACCCTGGATGCCCTTGACCTCAGCATTGTTGCGCTGGAGCAGGCCGCTTGCCTCGCCGGGCGCATGGGTGCACAACTTGAAGGCATATTTGTCGAGGATACCGACCTGCTGCAGCTTGCGGAACTGCCCTTCCTGCGCGAAGTCCGCAGATCCTCGCACTCCGTGGAAGCGATGAATCCGGCGCGCATGGAGCAGGAATTGCGGGTGCTGGCACGCCGTGCCGAGCGGCTGCTCGGCGAACAGGCGACGCTTCACCATGTGTCATGGTCATTCCGTATCTGGCGCGGCTCGATTGACAGTGACCTGCTGGCTGCCGCACTGGAAGTCGATGTGCTTGCCCTGACGCGACTGGGATCGGTGCTGGCACGTGGCCAGACCGCTCGCCACGGACAAAGTGCCATTGCCGTCCTCTATGGTGACAGCGAATCCGTGCTCCGCGCCCTGGATACCGCCGCCAGCCTGGCGGCCGAACAGCAGGCCAGGCTCAACGTTCTGCTGCCTGTTACCCACGGTAAAGGCGCCGCAGCTTTGCAGCAGGAGGTGACCTTGCGGCTGGGCGAGCAGGCCGAAAGTGCGGAGTTCATCCAGATGTCCGGCGCCTCCCTGCCATCACTGCTGGATGCCCTGGCCGGCACCGACAGTGCCGCACTGATCCTGCAACGGGATCATGAACTGCTGCAAACACCCACACTCAGGCAATGTCTTAACAGCCTCAACTGCCCACTGCTGGTGGTGCGCTGATCCCTGTTCGATGCCTGAAACTACCGGGGAGAAGACATGCAGAAAAGCATCGGCTTGCTGAATTAGGAGATCGCAGTGACATTCAGCTACAGCATTCGGAACTTATGGGTGCAACGGAATTAAGAAACCCCTGATGAATTTATGCATCGCCTCATTGCAAGCGCGATGTACAGGGAAGTACAAGTGTCGCGGGAGAACAGGAGAAGGTGAGACCGGGAACGGTCGAGAAGCTGGCCTGGGCCATATCCAAAGCGGCCAGCGAAGCAATCTTGTGATTCATGATCAATCAGCTGGAGATTGCTTCGTCACCTCGTTACTCGCAATGATGGCGTAATCATAGCCCCTCTAATACTCATGCAAAAACTGGCTGCCCATACAACCCGACCCGACAAAACGGCGACGCCAGCGGCGTCGCCGTTGCTTCAATCGCGTGGACCTGCGGCGCAGGAACCCCAGACTGCGTCAGGGCTGGGCTACTGGTCCAGCACCAGCTGGCCGTTCTCTACCGGGATACGCTCGCCAGGCCGCTGATCCATACGCACGGTCGCCTCCTTGTCTCCGAGGCGATACGTCACATCGTAGCCAATCACCTTCTGGCTGCTGTCGGTCACGGTACGGCAGCGGCGTTCAGTGGTCGTATAGGTGTCCTTGGCCTGCATGTTTCCCTGCACCTTGTTACCGGCATAGCCACCGGCTGCAGCACCGGCCACGGTGGCCAGCTTCTTGCCGGTGCCACCGCCAACCTGGTTACCCAGCACCCCGCCAATGACGGCACCGGTCACGGTACCCAGAATCTTGTTTTCGTCTTTAACCGGCGCCTGTCGGGTCACCGGCACATCCTCACAAACTTCCCGGGGCGTCTGCACGGTCTCTGTGGCCTCAACAACGTTGAGCACCTCGGCGTAATCAGGTTCATCGTCACCCAGCATATTCAAACCGGCAATGACACCGCCCGCAGTGGCTACCACGGCACCGACCACGAGACCGGTAAGCATTGACTTGTCCATTCTGACCTCCTGTTGAGAAAAATCCCGCACCACCTGCAGCAGCGGGGGCCAGGAAGAAGTATAGCAATCCTCCTTACCCCGCGTGAGACGCGACATCGAAATATCCAAACCCGAATACCAGCGCACATACCTAATAGTTCACAACACAAATTCAGCATAACTAATTGTTATAAAGTTAATTTAGCCAGCACCCTGATTGCCAAAGGTCAACCTCTTACCCCCGCGAAGCGGTCTCTGCGCCAGCGGATTCCTGTAGCCCGCACATCAGCCCGAGCATGGTGGCAACCATCACCAGGGGCAATTCCCGGAAAATGCGCTATTCCTTTGAAAGCCGTCACAGTTCATCATATGGGCACTCCATAGATTCCAGAGTACTGCCGACAAAGGCGTACACGATCAAACGCCAGCCATACCGGACCGGAATGGGGCCCGTCAAGGTATGCAAGGCTGGCGCATGAATCGTTATGCACCTGCAACATCACGGCACTCACGGGAATCTACATACAAGGTGAAATCATGAACCGGACAAAATCCTTTCTTGCCAGAAATTCATTACTCATAGGTTTATTGGCACTTTCTGCCGTCCCGTTTCCCCAGGACGCGGTAGCCGGAAGCCGGTTTTTCGGCAGCGGCGCACCAAAGAGCAGCACTGAACTGCCTGCCGGTGAATTGCGGAAATCGATAGAATCCCTGCCGGCAGCGATGCGCGGACGTGCCCTGCAATGGCTGCAGAGTGTCGAATTCAGTGCGCAGGACCTGCCCTACATGAAGGTCGATCCGCAAGGCAGCATTTACTATGCCGACACCTTCATGACAGAAAAATCACCCGGGCAGAAAAACGCCTCTGCACCCGGCCAGCAGGGGATCACTGCCAAAAACGTGTTCAAGCTGCATAGTCGGCCAGGCGCCGCCAACACCATCTTCGTGGACTTCGACGGTGCCAAAATCAGCGACAAGGCCTGGAACAAACAGGCAGGGGTTTCCTCCTGGAAGGCAAAGCCCTACGATACCGACGACAATCCAAAGTCCTTCAGCGATTCCGAGGTCAGCAGCATGGCTGAAATATGGGAGCGAGTAGCGGAGGACTTCGCTCCTTTCGATGTCGATGTCACCACCGAGGATCCGGGCACGTACGGACAGAATGTGGTCTGGGTCCTGGTGACCGACAGCGAGCCTCGCGGCAAGCAGCCACTGCCGTCAGCCACGGCCGGCAGCACGACCTATATGAACGTCTTCGGTTTCAGTCACACGGCATATTATTCTCCTGCTTTTATTTACCAGAACAACCTGGGTTCGCCCGGTGCAGTTGCTGAGGCATCATCTCATAGCATCGGTCATATCATGGGCCTGAGTCATGACACGAGCGTGGTCACCGGCAAGGGTAACGTGTCCTGGGCACCGATCATGGGGGTCAATCACTCGAGCCAGGTTACCCAGTGGAGCAAGGGAGACTACCGTGGCGCGGTCAACATGCAGGACGACATTGGCATACTTGTCGGTGCGCTGGGCCTGCGACGTGACGATCATGATGACAGTCGTTTCGATTCGGGAACCCCTCTGGTAACCGACCGCAAGGGCCACATCGCATCTGTCAATCCCGGGATCGATCCGAACAACCACAAATCCGAAAACAGGGGACTGATCGAGGACCAGGATGACATTGATGTCTTCGTCTTCAATGCAGGCAAGGGAATGGTGGACATCACGGTAACCCCGGCCTGGCAGGCCTACCAGCAGGACCCGAATCGCGGCGCCAATCTGGACGTCCATGTCGCGCTGTTTGATGCCAACGGGAAGAAGATCGCTGAAAGTGATCCGCGTGACGAAACCAGTTCACGGCTGAAAAAGCAGGTCGCACCCGGGCGCTACAAGCTGGAAATAACGGGTGTCGGTAATACTGCCAGCGCCTATCCCGACTACGGCAGCATCGGCCAGTACTACATCGCTGGCAGCGTGCCCCCGGCAGGCGGCAAATCGACAACACTGGCCAAAACCGGTCAATAAGGGAACGCCGGGTATCCCGGCCTGAGCCCGAAATCAGCGACGGCGACCCTCCGGTCGCCGTCGCTCTTTGTGAATACCTGACGAACAACGGCAAGGCTCACCTGCCAGACAAACGGTCTACAGCAATACCCGTTCTATCGCACCCTTGTTGATTCGGCTTACGAACTGTTCTTCCCAATCCTTCCCCAGCAACCGGCTGGCCAGTTCCACCACGATGTAGTCAGTCTCCAGACCGGTATCCGGGCCGTAGCGAGCCAGACCCTGCTGGCATGCCGGGCAGGAAGTCAGCAGTTTGACATTGCCTTCACTGGCACACTTCTCGCCAGTCAGCATTTCGATACCCGCTACCAGTTCCTCCTGCTTGCGAAACCGTACCTGGGTCGCGATATCCGGGCGCGATACCGCAAAGGTACCGGCTTCGCCGCAACAGCGGTCCGACAATGAGACCGGCTGGCCCAGCAGGGTCGCAGCGACCTGAAGCGGATTATGGGTCTTCATCGGGGTATGGCAGGGATCATGGTAAAGATACTGTACGCCGGCGGCTGGCTCGGCATGCACGCCCTTCTCCAGCAGGTACTCATGGATATCCAGCAGTCGGCATCCCGGGAAGATGCGATCGAACTGGTATTCCAGCAACTGGTCCATGCAGGTCCCGCAGGAAACGATCACCGTCTGGATATCGAGGTAATTGAGGGTATTGGCAACCCGGTGAAACAGCACCCGGTTGTCCGTGGTGATCTGTTTGCCGCGGGCGGCATCACCGCCCGATTTCTGCGGATACCCGCAACACAGGTAGCCCGGCGGCAATACCGTCTGTGCGCCAGACGCATACAACATCGCCAGAGTCGCCATACCAATCTGGCTGAACAACCGCTCCGAACCACAACCCGGAAAGTAGAATACGGCGTCCGCGTCATCCGTCACCTTCTCCGGATCGCGCAGGATCGGGACCATGCGGCTGTCTTCAAGCCCCAGTACCGCGCGCAGTGTCTGGCGCGGCACCCGCGACGGCAGCGGTTTCTGCACGAAGTTGACCAACTGGGAACGGATACCCATGGGGGCATTCGTTGCCGCAGGCAGGGTGTTGCGCCTGCCGCGCAGCAGGTATCGCGACAGGCGCACCGCCAGCCGCTGCCCCTTGTAACCCCAGCCGATCATCAGCTTGCGCATCAGCTTGACGCTCGCCGGGTCGGTGATATTCAGAAAGGTCATCGCTGCCCAGGTAACCGGGCTGTAGCTCCGGTGCCCGCCGTCCCGCAGCAGCTTGCGCATGCGCATGGTAACGTCGCCGAAATCGATATTCACCGGGCAGGGATTGAGGCACTTGTGGCAAACCGTGCAATGGTCTGCGACGTTGTTCAGCTCCTTGAAGTGGCGTAGTGACACGCCGCGCCGCGTCTGCTCCTCATAGAGAAAGGCCTCGATGATCAGGCCGCTTGCCAGTATCTTGTTGCGCGGCGAGTACAGCAGGTTGGCTCGCGGAATATGTGTATTGCATACCGGTTTACACTTGCCGCAGCGCAGGCAATTGCGAATATCGTCGTTCAGGGCACCGAGTTCACTGGCTTCCAGCAGCAGCGCCTCCTGCTGCACCAGGCGCAGTGAGGGGGTGTAGGCATTGCCCAGCCCGGAACCCGGCAGCAGCTTGCCGCGGTTAAACACCCCTTCAGGATCTATCCTGCGCTTGTAGTCGGCAAAAGCGGCGATCGTTTCCGGCGCGAGATACTGAAACTTGGTAAGCCCGATACCGTGCTCGCCGGAAATCACCCCGCCCAGCGAGGTAGCCAGCTGCATGACCCGCGCAACGATCCGGTCCGCCTCCTGCAGCATGTTGTAGTCCGATGAATTCACAGGGATATTGGTGTGCACGTTGCCGTCCCCGGCATGCATGTGGGTCGCAACAAACAGACGGCTGGTGCGTACCTGGGTATGTATATCCGCAAGCTTCTCCAGCAGTCCGGTCCACTCATGGCCGCTGAAAATTTCCTTCAGCGGCTGTTCCACCTCCCGGCGATAGGAAATACGCAGCTCGCGCCGCAGCAACAGGTCGAGAATACGGTCGCCCGGCCTCGGGTTTTCCTGCATGGCCGAATCCAGCAAGGCCGGATGCGCTGCTGCCGGTGTATCCAGGTACTCCAGCATGGTCGACCAGTTGGCGTGCCGCGCCTGCAGCAATTCCCGTGCTGCATCCTGCTTTGCCCGCACGATTGCACGATTTTCCTCGCTGTCTACAAACTCGCTGTCGCGGTGCAGCGGCACCAGGTCACCGGACAAAAAGTCCAGCACTGCTTCGACGATGGCCAGCTTGTTGCGGGTGGAGTACTCGATATTGATGCGTTCTATCCCGGCACTGTATTCATCGAGACGATCCAGTGGTATGACAACATCCTCGTTGACCTTGAAGGCATTGGTATGGGCGGCAATCGCTGCGGTCCGGGCACGGTCCGCCCAGAACTGCCGGCGCGCTTCGGGACTGACGGCCACAAAACCCTCCGCCCCGCGCTGGTTCGCCATGCGCACGACAACGGAGGCGGCATCGGCAACGGCCGCATCCTCCTCCCCGGCAACATCGACCAGCAGCACCATCTTGGGCGGGTCGCGACGTGCCGCCTTGCTGCTGTACTTGACCGCGCGCACGTAGCGCTCGTCGAGATGCTCCATGCCGGCCAGCAGGACATCTGGGCGGGCATCGAGGTAGTCCTTGGTCTCCACGATGGATGGAACCGCGGTATGCAGCTCGTTGCCGTAGAACTCCAGGCAGATGGTGCGAATATATTCCGGCATGCGGTGGAGGACGAACTCGGCCGAGGTGATCAGGCCGTCGCAGCCCTCTTTCTGGATCCCCGGCAGACCGGCGAGAAACTTGTCGGTGACATCCTTGCCAAGTCCCGCCTTGCGCAGTGATGCCCCGGGTACGCAAATAGTCTCAACTTCCGATGCATCGCCCTTTAGCAGGTCCCGGTGGCGACTCACCCGGAACTCGACTTGCTCCTGGTCATGGATTCTGCCGAGATTGTGATTCAGCCGTTCCACCTCCAGCCAGTTCCCGTCAGGCATCACCATGCGCCAGCTGGCCAGGTTATCCAGCGTGGTGCCCCAGAGCACGGCCTTCTTGCCGCCGGCATTCATGGACACGTTGCCGCCGATGGTCGAGGCATCCTGGGATGTCGGATCCACCGCGAAAACGTAGCCCTCGCCTTCAGCGCGCTCCCCCACCCGCCGGGTAACGACACCGGCGCCCGCACGAATGGTAGGTACCGGTGCCGGTACACCCGGCAACCGCTTCAGGATGATCCCGCCCAGGGTTTCCAGCTTTTCCGTGTTGATCACGGCCGTATCGCCATACAGCGGCACGGCACCACCGTGGTATCCGGTTCCCCCGCCGCGCGGAATAATCGTCAGTCCAAGCTTGCTACATGCTTGCACCAGCGCCCTGCATTCCTGCTCCGTGTCCGGACTGATGACCACGCAGGGCATTTCCACGCGCCAGTCCGTGGCGTCGGTCGCGTGGGATACCCGTGCCAGACCACTGAAATCGATATTATCCCGGCGGGTAATCCCCCCGAGCGCCTGCCTGATACGCTTGCGCAGCAACCGTGTCCGGGGGAACCAGGCAGCAAAATCTGCGACGGCTGCATGCGCTGCGGCTGCCAGTTGCAGGGCATCGGCATTGCCTGCAGCACGCGCAACCACCTGGTCAAGCCGATGCTGCATGGCGTTGATGAGTGCTTTCAGGCGTTTGCTGCTTGCCAGCAGGTCGTCCTGGTTGTAAGGATTGCGATCCACTACCCACAGGTCCCCGAGCACCTCGAACAGCATCCGCGCCGACCGCCCCGTAACCCGCGAGGCTCGCAGTGTGTTGAGCAGCGTCCACATTTCTTCCCCGAGATAGCGAATCACAATCTCCCGGTCGGAAAAGGAAGTGTAGTTGTAGGGGATTTCGCGAATACGCTCGGGCATGGAATAATCCGGCTGGACTGCAAGCAGCTGATAGACGAGACCGCTATGTTACCAGCACCACCGCCCTGCACTACCCCCCAGCCTGAATACCTGGAGACAGCGCATTATATTCCCACACCAAAATGGTGAGATAACCGCACGCGGGCTGGTCTCCAGGCATGACAACGCCCCGGGTAGTCCGTGGCCTGGCTGGTGGCACCGCCCCACCAAACAGATGGTTGTCAGGCCTTCCTGACTCCTCTTGCCTGCCCAATGCTAACCGGGGCGTCCGAAGAGTGACTGGTCAAATGCCCGTCCGGCACTGGCATACCCCCATTGGCTGCCACCCGACTCTCGCCACCCTCCTATACGTATTATAGTCAACGAGGTAATTCCCACCGGTTTAACGGGTGTATTCTTGACCCACGTCAAGCCAATTTGGTGGACTGCGATACGGCAAGTCCGTAGTCTGTAATACGGTGTACAGATATAAGAACCCGGTGCCTGTCAAAGAGGCGACGGCATGACTGATTTGCAACAGAATCAATGTATTTGAAGTTATGTCGATACCTTCACCATTACTAAAATGTTACCTGCTTGTGAGGAGCAGCATCATGAAACTAAAGCATTTTTGGCCTGTTGCAGGATTCCTGCTGGCGTGCCTGACCTGGACCACGCCAGTAACGGCCTGCGATGTCATCGAGGATGGATGCCTGGGATGCCGTGACCACGAACTCCCTACCTGTCTGGACAATTTCGTAGCGGAGATCTGCGCAGAAGCCAGCGACGGCTATTTCTGTGACAAGACCCGGGCATGGGATGACGCCGAAAAGCTCGTGATCATGAATACGGGAAGGCACATGTCCGACGTGCGGGCAATGATGCGCAATCCCCGGAAATACCACCTCCGTCACCCGCCGCACCCCTGACCCGCAACCAGCCCCATCCGGCAGGTCGTGTTGATCGGCCTGCATTTGCGTTCCTGCCCGCAATAAGGGGGTGGGACAGCAAATGCGTAACCAATCGTCAACTGCACATCCCACATCCAGTAACGGTAAAGGCTGCACCCGTCCGACAAAGTCCGGGGGGCCTACTAATCCGGTAAAGCCTGATATATTTCCGTCTTGGGATCAGGCGCGTTGTCACGTATTATCGCAATGACAGACAACCGGTTTTCCCGGAGTTCGCGTCAAAAAACCAACCCGGAAGCCAACGTGCACGCATTGGAACTGCAACTCCCCAAACACCTTTACACTGAAACCAGGGCTTCAGACGGAACCCTCACCGACATCGTCTATGAGCCAGAAAAACTCATCGCCTGGTACGAGTACAGTCGTGGCGATGCGCTTCACAGGTGGTATCAGGACATCTGCGACAGGGAGATCGAGTCAATCGACGCCTGGGAAGACAACCAGTTCCTGTTGCAGGAAGAAAAATGGCTGGAACAGGAAAACGGCCAGGACGACGACATGGCCGAGACACAGTATGACCTTGCCTGCCAGGCCATCGCCAGGGAAGCGGACAGCAGACGCAATGTGGTCTTGACGCGCATACACGACACCAAGGCCGCCATAGAAGAACTGGTCACGCAATCCCGGGAGCATATTGCCGCGCACCAGCCGGCAGAGCCTGTCGATCATACTTTCATGATCCTGCTTGCGATCGGGGGAGCCATCGCAATCATCTTTATGCTGATTTCCTGAACCATCTCCCCAGGGTCTGCCGACAATCCCCTCTACTTAAGCAACAGTTAACGAGGAACAATACGTATGGTCGCGGCTTCACCGAGGGCACCGGACAGTGTGATCTCTACCGGAAGGAATCGCCGGATCACATCGGCATTGGTGAGCAGGTGCGTGGTCACTTCGCTGGTACGCAACACCGATGGCTGCCCGGCGCAGGCCAGCGGCAGCAGCAGCTGATCGGCCAGCCAGCGGTCCACGGCGCCATCGGTCGCCAGAAATTCCAGCAATTTATCCACGGCCTCATCGGCCACCCGTTCGGCGCGTTTGCCGTGCTCGCCAAGCGCGAAGAAGCACGCCTGGCTGTGTTCAAACTCCGCAAGCAGAACCAGCACCGTGCCGCGCGAATGCGCAGGCAGGGCTGCGACGGCAATATCAATCTCGCAACCCAGCTCATACAGCTGCCGCATTGCAGTGTTGCGCTGGCGCAGGGCGATTTCCTCCGGGAGATTGGCGACCGCAGACAGCCCGCGCACCCGCAGCAGTCTGCCGCGATCACAGAGCTGGAGCCCCTCGAGCCGCGCACCACCCGGCAGCACTGCATGCACAACCCCGCCACCCTGCGGATAGAATCCGGCCATCGCCAGATCGAGTTCAAAGTTCACACCCAGACGCCCCAGCAGCACCCGCCAGTGCCAGTCGAGGTAGTGAAAACACGGACTCCAAGGTACGTGTGTACCGCCGGTGATGTGCAGCCGGGATTCACCCGCGGCGAATGCCAGCGGCAGCAGCACGGTCTGCAACACCAGCGAGGTGGCCCCGGCCGTGCCGATGTCGAAGTGATAGCTTCCGGAGGCGACAGTGCCGGGTGAAAAGTACAGTGCCTCTGAACCGATCCGGTCGCCCTCAACCCGGGCATGACTGATGCGACCCGACGCCTGCACGTCCATGCGGTGCTGATATCGCAATCCGGGTCTGGCGCGACCGGCGCGGATGCGGGTGAGCCGAACCGGTATTCCTGTCAGCAGTGACAACGACAGCGAACTGCGCAGCACCTGGCCGCCGCCCTCGCCCATCATGCCGTCGATTTCAATCACGCCGGTACACCGCCGGGTGTGCGTGCCGTGCGCAACCAGTATCGACGCTGCAGTCGCCAGTTGCGGGCATATCGCGAGCCAGGTAACGGTCAAGCCAGGGACATCGTGAACACGTCATGCAGTACCTGCTGCCCGACCTCGATACCATG
>Ga0210064_1000313_pt1 | contig 23683 bp, 19 predicted proteins | sample Muzzi_CordC_D2_FD_185531 | JGI IMG/M metagenome (GOLD analysis project Ga0210064, IMG submission 185531) | Wetland microbial communities from San Francisco Bay, California, USA, that impact long-term carbon sequestration - Muzzi_CordC_D2 (SPAdes) | ecosystem: Environmental > Aquatic > Marine >...
GGAAAATAAGAAGTCGGAGTTTTTATATTGTGGAAACCAATGAAAACGGATTAATGCTTCAGGTAAGCGGATTGAACACTTTTTACGGAAAAGCACAGATTCTATTTGATCTGAAGCTTGAAATGTTCCGGGGAGAAGTCGTTGTACTTCTGGGTCGCAACGGTGCCGGGAAGACCACCACGTTTAAGAGTATTATCGGAATCGTGCCGCCTAAAAGCGGCAAGATTACTTACAAGGGTGTGTCCATCGAAAAATTGCCGCCCTTCAAAACCTGTGCCCTGGGGCTTGGCTATGTGCCGGAGGATCGGCGAATTTTCAGTGGCCTGACGATTCTGGAAAATCTGGAGGTGGGCAAACAGTCTGCCAGACCGGGTTATGAAGCCTGGACCCCGGAGCGCCTGTTCGAACTGTTTCCAAATCTTGCCGAACGTCGCAGCCAGGCCGGTGGCACCCTCAGCGGCGGAGAACAGCAGATGCTGACCATCGCCCGCACCCTGATGGGCAACCCCGAAATGATCATTCTGGATGAACCCTCCGAGGGGCTTGCCCCCGTCATCGTTGATCAGCTGGCCCTAACCATTCAGAAACTCAAAGATGAGGGGGTGTCTATCCTGCTGGCCGAACAGAATTTAAACTTTGCCCGGTTTATTTGCGACCGGGCCTATCTGATCTATCGGGGCAGCATTTGCCACGAGAGTACGATTGATGAACTCTCAGAGGCGGCCTACGAGAAATATTGTGCATTGTAGCACCCCAATTGAGTTAAAATCAATTGGGAGTTTGCATTTCTGCAATAAACGACTGTAAAACGGAAATCATAGGCTATTGAAATAGCCATCTTATTCAGATATCCATTCCATATATGTTATTCGGATTGATTAAATATACTGGCAAGAAATCTGTCCTCGGACCACAGTCAAATTAGAGGTAATTTTTGGAGAATATCACAAGGGACTTTCGAAAGGGATAGTCTCAATGTATCTCAGATTCTGTGATGTATGGTTTTGTGTCAAGATGCATGCTTTGAGGGTTTAAAAATGGAGGCCAGACCCAACCGCAGATCGATTCGTATGCAAGGATATGATTATTCCCGATCCGGGGCGTATTTTGTTAGCATTTGTACCAAAGACCGAAAATGTTTATTCGGCGATATTGACAACCAGGAGATGGCGTTGAATGACGCAGGGCGGATGGTGGACAAATGGTATGTTGAATTGGAAAATAAATTTAAGGATATCCGCGGTGTCAAACAATATGGATGGGTACCGTTTCCGGCTAGATTATGGCAGCGTAATTATTACGAACATATTGTCCGAAACGGAGATGACATGTCCCGTATTCGGGAATACATCAGGAAAAATCCGGCCCAATGGGCCACAGACAAAGACAATCCTTCATTTGAAGATAAAGATTCTTGTCCTTGACTACAGATATCTCCAACAAAGTTGTAAATATCAGGTTCCTTAAAATATTTGTGATATCATCGTCCCCGGCATCATGGTCTCCGGTGCTGCTATCTGCTATTTATCTCAGGAGGTTCTATTCCAGGTTTCTTTCAAATATTCATGCCATATCTGTACGCCTAAAAGTTCAATTCATGAATTCTGCAGCCGGGTCACTTCCTATTATTACTTAGCTATATTCGCACCAATTCTAGCCGTGGATTGGGTTTGTATTCTCGGCCGACCTTGGCGCAGGGTTTTCCTTCCAGCATGACAATATCGGCGGTAAAGGCGTTAACGCCGCGCATCAGGTAACTTCCGACCCCGTATGCGTCGACGGGTACCTGCAGTTTTTCGAACTCGGCGATGCGGTTCGGATTGAATCCCCCGGAGACAATTATCTTAACATGCTGATAGCCATTTTTGTCCAACGCCCGGCGCGTCATCTCCACCAGTTTGGGGGTCACGCCGGTCGGGTTGAAATTTTGCATGACGGGCAGCATCGATTTGTCGACCAGGGTGTTGGATGTGTCCAGTCTCACCCCCCAGAGTCTGTCTCCCAGGGCGTCACAGCATTTTAAAGAGGTCCCGACACTGTCATTGTCGAAATCCACCAGGGCCACCAGATCGACATCCGGATAGGTGTCGCCGAAAAGCGTAATGGCTCTGACCGTATCACCGCCGACTGCGGCGATCAAGGCGTGGGGGACGGTGCCCGAAGCCTTGGCGCCCCACCATTGGGCCTGAGCGTCGGTCGATACGCCGCTGGCGCCGCCGATGTGAGCCGCATACCCGTCGCCCCCCTGAACGGCCCAATGATCGAAGCGGGCCGGGAAATAAAGCACGATCTTGCCGCCGGCTGCATCCACCACGCTGCGGACATTGCTGGCAATTTTGGTGCGGCGCGCCAGAATGCCCAGGTAGACGGTTTCCAGATGGGCAAAAAGGCTGGCGTCACCGGTGATGTGCATCACGGTTTCCCAGGGTGAGATACGTGCGCCGTCCGACAGTGTTTCAACCTTTAGCTTCTCAAATCCGCTTTCCCACAATTCATCCAACTGCCCGGAGACTTCCATTTTCAGTTCGATGGCGTTCAAATAAGCTTTGTGGTTGCCGACAAATTGCTGGCGGGCGTTGCTTTTGAGTTCAATCAATTTATCGAATAATTTGTAGGCCTTTTCGTAATCCGTATACTTGCCGGCCGCCAGTTTGAGTACCGCCAGGGCTTCATCCACCCCGCACAGCACGGCATCTTTTTTCTGAAATACCTGCATCGTGACTGTGGGGTGCAGATTGTGCCTTTCAAGAGTGACCTTCTCGCGCCAGAAATAGATGTCGCTGCGGTAGCCGCGACGCAGCTCCTGAACGGGTAAATCAAATATATGGGCATCCAGATGGTTTGGCATAACGGATTTCCTCTTTTATGGGTTCAAAGGCTTGTCCGCCTTCGGCGGGTTCATAGTTCACCGTTCAGGGTTGATTGCCTGACCGGAACCTGTTCACAGGGCGCCAATTGCTTTATAAAATTCAATCCGGTTATCTGGGAAGAGCAAGTTGTATGGGCCGTGGGAGCGGCTTGCAGCCGCGATCATCTAATTTCGCGGCTGCAAGCCGCTCCCACAGTTTACTCTATGGTAACTTGGACTTTCCGGATAAGCGCAAAATTCAATTGCCGGCGTGATAGCTTTCGGTATAATTACGCCGCTTTTGAACTCCTGAACGGTTTCGCTAATGTACCGCGAGTATGGCTAAAACCGGCTGGGATGTCAAGTATAGTAAAGTCAAATCCCAAAGCTCATTCTCCAAATTATTTACCCTGTAAAATAATTCGATAAATGGTCAGTCTGCTTAGTTTTAGAATCGATTTCTGCACATTCAGCAAAGTATCCTGAAACCGCTCACCATGAAGTATCACCGGGCTTTCATTCCAGTGCCCTTTCGCCCAGGTTGCCGTAGCGATGGTAATTGTTGCAGATGCTTTGCTGCTGATAATATTGTAAAAGTTCAAGTCGGCCGTCTATCATTACCGGCGTCCGTGAAATGTAGAATCCGGTATCAGCCGCTGCTTTAAAGACCTCCGGCGGGACTCTATCCGGCGCGGCATACCTGATGCGGTCCACCTTGGGTATGCTGGTGAGCAAACGGTCGTCCGGTTCATTGAAAATCGGGTCGTCACCAATCAGACGCTGCCCTTCTTTTCCCTGAAGGAAGCCGGGGACGGAGCTGCTGATATCTTTAGGTATGCTGATCCAAAGCTTGCAGCCTGCGATTTTAACGGCTGCGATGCGCGCAAGGGTTTCGAACAGGCTGTCATCTGTGTGCAGGCGCACAACCACGGTTCCCACCGGAAGATAGCGCAGAATGTTATCCTGGCCGCGCAGATGGAAATAGTCAATTTGGCGCGCAAATTCCTGTTCACGGTGAAATAGGTAGCTATGAATGGCACGAATGCTTTTCTGCATGTCCGACTCGACCCCGTCAAATTCACCCCAATCCAGTTTGCGCTGCCATTGCTGAGCCAGCTTCAGAATTGGATAGGATTCTTGCAGCGGTCCCACCACCGGCAGGTCTTTTTCCTCAAACGTAATAAACTGGGATACATACTTCGGGCTGCCGGCCTTGATGCCTGCGCCCAGAGCGGATTTTCCCATTCCGCCGAATGGCTGGCGCAACGTGACGGCACCGGTGGTGCCCCGGTTAATATACAGATTGCCGGCTTTGACGCGTTGCGACCAATAGTCCTGCTCACGCCGATCGAGGCTGGCAAGACCGGAAGTCAGACCGTAACCGGTCTGGTTGACCATTTCAATCGCATGATCGAGGTCTTTGGCCGGCATCACTGCCAGCAGCGGGCCGAAAAACTCCGTCATATGGGTATAGCTGCCGGGCTTAACGCCCCATTTGATTCCGGGGGTCCACATGCGGTTATTGCCGCCGGTATTCTCCGGTTTCAAGGCCCAGGTTTCACCGCTTTCCAATTCCGTCAGCGCTCTAGCCAGGTCATCGCGCGGCGGCTGGATCAAGGGCCCCATCTTGTTTGAAAAATCCCAGGCTGACCCGGTGGCGAAACTGCGGGCGGCATCCACCAGCTGACGTTTAAAACCGGGATCCCGGTAAACTTCGCGCTCCAGAATAAGCAGCGAAGTCGCCGAACATTTTTGGCCGCTATTGCCGAAGGCCGAATAGATGACGTCGCTGACGGCCTGATCCCGGTCGGACATGGCGCTGACGATGGTGGCATTTTTTCCCCCGGTTTCCGCGGCCAGGAAGATATCCGGTCTTTGCTTTAAAATAGCAAGGCCGGTGGCGGTGCCGCCGGTCAAAATAATGAAATCAACGCCCGGATGATTTGTCAATCCGGCAGCGGTGGTCGATCCGGAACAGGGCACAAACTGGAGTACTGATTGGGGTACGCCGGCGCGCCAGAAACATTGGCACACCTCCCAGGCCACCAGAACCGCATCGGAAGCGGGTTTAAAAATGACGGTATTGCCGGCTGCCAGGGCGGCCGCAATCCCGCCGCAGGGGATGGCAATCGGAAAATTCCAGGGTGCGATCACCACCCCGACGCCCTTGCCGCGACAATGGACATGCTCGAGGCCGAAAAATGCTCCGGCCGCATGGGGATAGTACTCGGCAAAATCAACTGCCTCGGAAACCTCAACATCGGACTCGCTGAATACTTTGCCGGTGTTGGCGGCCGCCGAGCCAATCAGATCAGCGCGGGCTTTGCGGATTTGCATGGCGACTTTGGAAAGAATCCGGTGACGCTGTTTGTGGGTTTTGCGGCGCCATCCTGCGGGGTCATTTTTCGCGGTGGTGACCGCTTTTTCGATATCCCTGGCATTGGCCAGGGCAAAGCGGGCCACGATCACTTTCTGATTAAAGCGGGATGGATCTATAACTTCGCGCATCCGGCGGCCGTCAAAGATTTCCTGTTGGTCCACCACCAGGGGGATTTCAAGGGCTGGATCGTCCGGCTGCTTTCGCCATTTTCGGCGAATTTCCTCCGCCCATTGCCGATTGGATGCCAGGGACCAGTCTGTATTGGGTTCATTTTTATCCGGCTGCTTTCGCCATTTTCGGCGAATTTCCTCCGCCCATTGCCGATTGGATGCCAGGGACCAGTCTGTATTGGGTTCATTTTTAAACTGAGCTTCAAAGTAGGTGCCCATCTTGTCCGCAAGCTTTTCAGTGAGCCGGTTCTGGCGCCTATGGGGCAATCCGGCGGGCTGTCTCTTGTGTTTGATGGAGGATTTGAAGCGGTTCGTTAAAAATTGCCACGACTTTTTATTCGTCTGCAGCCGGTTTAAATGCTGCAGGAAATTCTCAGGACCCGTGTTTTCATCCAACCTTCGTATCAGATAGGCGATCGCATGCATGAATTGCCTGCGGGTGGCGACCGGGGCATATACCACCAGCTCCTGGCCGGTTTCCTGGATTGTGCGGCGCACGTGATTGGCCATACCTTCGATCATCTCGAAGGTAAAATAGTCGGTCACTTGATTTTGCCGGGCAACCAGATAAGCATAGGCGATATCGAACAGATTGTGCGAAGCGATTCCCAGTCGCACGGCTTTGATATTTTCAGGCTGCAGGCCGAAATCGACCATGCGCTTCCAGTTTGCATCCGTTTCTACCTTGCTGTCGAAGGGAGCCAGGGGCCAGTCGAAGAGCGCCGATTCAACCAGCTCCATTTCCATATTGGCACCCTTGACAATTCTAATTTTAACGGGATTGCCCCCGTCGTTGACGCGTTGGCGGGCCCAGGCGGTAATTTCCTGAAGAATATGGTAGGAATCGGGCAGGTAAGCCTGCAGGGCCATGCCGGCGGTAAAGTTCTTGAACTCCTCCCGGTCCAGGGTTCGCATGAAGGCCGCGGCCGTGATTGCCAGATCGCGATAGGCTTCCATGTCCAGGTGTACAAATTTTTGACTTGCGGTTGCACCGGGCCGGACAAACTCAGTTTTAGCTGCTGTTCGATATAGTTCAGCGAGGCGTTCGTTCAGAATATTTACAGTCTGATCGAACGCCAACGGCTGGATTTGGGAAAAGATCGTTGAGATCTTAACCGATATGTGCTCGACATCCGGGTTTTTTAAATCATCCAGGTACATTTTCAGACGAGATGCAGCATCTTCCTCACCCAGCACCTCTTCCCCGATATGATTGATGTTGGTCTTAATGCCCTGGCTTTTGCGCTTTTGCAAGAATGCCGCCAGCGCCTGTCTTTCACCCGCAATGATCAGGTGGCCGCTGTCCCGGATCATTTTGTTGATGATGCGGGGTACGCTAATCCAGGGCAAAAACCGTCCGCCATGGATGAACAGCAGCATCAGCAATTTTTCAAACACTGAAAAAAAGGAAGGGATTCCGAAAGTAGACAGCAGATAATGAATCTGATCGGCCACGCGCCGGTTGTTGGTGGATCGAAAACACTGATCAATCAATGCGGTCAGAATGACTTTATCCCGCGGATTGGTAAACAGGCGGGCAAGCTTTTTATTGCGCGCTTTTTCCCGGGAGGTCTGCAGTTCATTGGCTCGATTCTGCCATTCGGTGGCCAGCCGGATAGCTGCTTCAACGAGTTGGTCGGTATCTTTCATGGGATTCGTATGCTTTGTGTAAGCTTGAATATTAAGGCTGTTGAGACACTTGATATACAGCGTCCCAATAATTTGCGTCTTCCAAACTTAATGCACAGATAAGCGTTTGTCATCTGAAACCTGATACCCTTGAAATATCGGAGCACTCGGCAACATCAATAGCTATATTTTGATATGGACCGCCTAAACTGTCAGTACCAAATACCGCTAATGATAAAATACAGGCCGACAAAAATCATGAGAATGGTACCAATACGGTAGATAATCTCCCGTTTTTTAAGCCAGCCCAAATCGACCAGTTTGGCGACGAGAAAAAGTGCTGGAATGGTGCCGATACCAAAAGACATCATCACGCCCATGCCTTTGATGACGCCCTCCGGGGTTCCGGCAGCATTCATGCCGGCACCGGCGGCAGCCAGTAAGGCCGTGTAGACCGGACCACAGGGAAGCAGGCCCAGCAGCAAGCCGATCGGGAAATAGGTGGCTGTGGATTTAACCTGAGAAAACTTCCTATACCCCCTGCTGATGACGCCGTCGGGATTGTAATGGTCGCCAAAGACCTTTCCCAGAGGAATCCAGCCGCTCATTGCCAGCGCCATGAAAATGATTAATATCCCGGCAAAGATCATGGCCCCTTTTTGGATCCCTGCGATGTGGGCGGCCACCAGGGTAAACGAACCGGTGGCTCCCATGATACCGCCCAAAACCGTGTAGGTGATTACTCTGCCCGTATTGTAAAGTAAATGGGGTAAGAGAAGATGTTTTCCCTTAAGATTGAGCGATAAGGAGACTACCAGCGGGCCGCACATTCCGATACAGTGGCCGAAACCCACGGTGAATCCGGTGGTTAAAAAGATAAGGTAAAGGGGATCAGTAAATGACATCGAAGACGAACTTTACTTCACCCGCTTCAGGGATTATTACGTTGGCAAACCATGTTCTGCGCCCGCTTTTACATCGCACAATAACACCCCGACCTTCGTAATTACCCGGGCCGGCAGGTTTTAGCAAAACGCGGTTCGGGCCCATTTTCATGGCCGGCATGCCCAGATCGATGTAGGGTGATTTTGAGGGTGGATTGCCGGAAACTGATACCTTAAAAACCAGATCCTGCATGGCCCTCACCGGCCGGGGCTCAATTTCCAGCGATATGGTCCGATTCCCTATATACTGGGAGCACACTCCTTGATGCGCGTCACAATTAATTTCGGTATCCGAAGCGGATGCCAAGGGGGAAATTACCAACCAAACAACTATCAGCAGGCCTAAAACAGGTAGTAACGACAATGGTCGAATGTTCCGCCGCCGCCGGATCGAATCAAGGTATTCTATCATTTTTTACGTTCTCAAATATGACATTAGATTGCCACAACTTCTTTTTTTTATTTTTCCACCACGGATTTTCACGGAATAACACAGAAATCTTAAATTTTCTTGAAGCAGCTTTTTAGGAATAATATTTTCCGTGATTATCCGTGCGTTTCCGTGGTAAATCTTTTTTCTTCTGTCCTCTGAAATCTGTCCTGGTTTGAACTCACCTTCCCACCTTCCGAACCTCTCACCTTCTTTCATCTGCCATCTGTAAACTATTTGTCCTTCTTCTCAATTTCCTCCCAGCAGGACCAGCGGCAATCTGCCGGTTTAAGGTCCATCAGTTTGGGATTACTGCAGCTAATGCTGTTTGCGGTTAATTTACCCCCTTTTTTACGCCATTCGACCAAGAGTTCAGCCTCTACCTTATCTTCCGGGCATGTAATACGACATTTTTCCCATTTTGATTCCGGTTGCATACCGGCCCTCCTGTGTGGATAGTTTAAGTTTTTCAAATGTATACTATGAGCTTTGAGCCGTCAGCTATGTGCTCAAATTATTCCGACTTCATATTATTCTCCAAGGTAGGCTTTTTTAACCTGCTCGTTTTCCAACAGGGCGGAGGCCTTATCGGTCAGAATGACGCGACCGGTTTCCATGACATAACCCGTGCGGGAGACGGTCAGGGCCATGTGGGCGTTTTGTTCGACCAGAAAAATGGTGACGCCGCTTTTGTTTATTTCAAGGATGGTTTCGAAAATTTTTTCTACCAGTTTCGGGGCCAGGCCCAGAGAGGGTTCATCAAGAAGTAAAAGCTCCGGCCTTGACATCAATGCCCTTCCAATGGCCAGCATTTGCTGCTCACCGCCGCTCAATGTTCCACCCAGCTGCCGCACGCGATCCTTCAACACCGGGAACAGGCTGAATACCCACTCCAGGTCCCGCTCAACTTCAGCTTTATCTTTGCGCAAAAAAGCCCCCATTTCCAGATTCTCCTGGGTCGACATACGAGGGAAAATCTGGCGCCCTTCCGGTGATTGAGATACCCCCATCGCCGCCACTTTTTCGGGGCGCAGCTTGTGGATGGGCTGGCCCTTGAATCGAATCTCACCTTGAGAGGCTTGTTGGACACCAAAAATGGTCATCAGGGTTGTCGACTTGCCGGCGCCGTTGGCACCGATCAGGCAGGCAATTTCACCTTTGGGGATTGAGCAGGAAACGCCTTTTAAGGCGTGGATGTTGCCATAATAGGTATGAACTTTGGTAAGCTCCAGTATTGGTTGGGTGGTCGTCATTTCGTCATTCCTTGGGTTTTATCGCTTCGCCTTCATGCAGCTCGCGCCGGCGACGAGAGGCCGGGATAATCCCCTCGGGTTTAAGGATCATCATGGTGGTCATAATCCCGCCAAAGGCCAACATGCGATAATTTTCCAGACCCCGGAAGACTTCGGGGGCGGCGATCAGGACAAAGGCGGCGATAACAATGCCCGGTATGCTGCCGACCCCCCCGAGCACCACGATAGACAGCACGATACACGATTCCATGAACAAAAAGAAGTTGGGGTTGGTATAGCTCAATTTGGCGGCAAAAAAAGCCCCGGCAACCGAGGCAAAGGCGGCCCCCAGGGCATAGGCCAGCAATTTGATCCAGGTGGTGGGCACACCGGACAACTCAGCGGCAACTTCATCCTCACGGATTGCGATCCAGGCGCGGCCGATGCGCGAGTTGTCGAGGCGTCTGACGCTGATAATCGTTAAGATGGCAATCAATAGGATGAAATAATAAAGCGCCGGCAAGGATTTTAAATAATAAATTGCCCAGCTGAAACTATCTTCGGCAAAGCTGGGATAGTACAAAGCCGGTTTTTTCATGCCGAAAAGGCCATTGGGGCCGGCGGTCAGGGAATCCCAGTTGTTGAGCACCAGACGCACAATTTCGCCGAAGCCTAGGGTGACAATGGCCAGATAATCACCGCGCATCTTCAAAGTCGGATAGCCGATGATGCAGCCCACAACCATGCCCAGGACAATCCCGAGGGGCAATGCAGCCCAAAAGGATAGCCCGAACGTGAGGTTAAGGATTGAATAGGTGTAGGCCCCAACGGCGTAAAAGGCGATATAACCCAGATCCAGCAGGCCGCACAGCCCGACCACAACATTCAATCCCAGTCCCAGGCAGACATAGATCAGGCAGGTAATAGCGACGTCGATCATGTAATTGTCAGCGAACATTGGATAGGCAACTGCAACCACCAGCAGCCCTCCCAGGGTATAGATTTTAGGGAATCGATTGATTCGTTCTGCGGCACGCTCGGTTAAAGGTGTTTTCGGCTCGGCGTCTTCCTGTTTTTTGCGGCTGCGAATTGTTTTCACAATCAGGTTCAAAACCAGGATGGCCATAAATACACCCAGTGTTTTAAAGGCCCTCCCGGGCTCGAAGGTCGTACTTTTAAATCCGAGCATCGGGATAAGCAGGATGGCCAGAAAGAAGCCGTAGACAACGAGCTTTTTGAGTTCTTGCCGTATCATTAGACGCGCACCTCCGTGGAACTTTCACCCAGAAGACCGGCGGGCCTGAAGTAAAGGACCAGGATCAACACTGTGAACGTCGTCACATCTTTCCAGGCACTGGGAAGAAAGGCAGCCCACATGACCTCAATGGTTCCGATAATCAATCCACCCAGCATCGCGCCGGGAATCGAACCGATGCCGCCCAAAATAGCCGCCGCAAAGGCCTTGATCATGAATATAAATCCCATATCGAATCGCACCGCACCGTAGTAGAGCCCCACCATCACCCCGGCGGCGGCACCCAGGGCCGGACCAATCATGAAGGTTATGCGGATAGTCATGTCGATGTCGATGCCCAGGATGCGGGCCATGGTTTTGTTCTGGGCGGTGGCCCGCATGGCCTTACCCAGCCGGGTGCGGTGAACGAACAACTGCAGCCCGATCATCAGGGCCACGGCCAACAGAATAATGAAAATCTGGCCGTTGGTGATTCGGGCTCCCATAACTTCGATGCTTTCGAGGCCGAAAACCTGGGGATAGGGCCGATCGGAAACACCCTGACTGAGCATCATGCCGTTGGATAAAAAAATAGACATGCCCAGGGCGCTCAAGAGGGCCGACAGACGGGAAGATGCACGCAGTGGCCTATAGGCCACATGCTCAACGGCGACCCCTAGTACCGCCACGTATGCCATAGCCAGGCCGAATACAATAATCATGGTGAGGACGAAATGCGCGTCCACAAATCCGATTTGCTGCAACGCGGTCAACACGATGAGCCCTATGAACGCACCGGCCGTAAACAACTCGCCATGGGCAAAATTGATCAGCTCAATGATGCCGTACACCATGGTATAGCCCAAGGCTATCAGGGAATAAATACTGCCGAGAAATACGGCGTTGATGATTTGCTGAAGTAAAAAAGAGCTCAAATCCATTGGATTTAAAATCCTTCCCTCATTTGAATTCGGAAGTGTGAATGCGGAAGGCGGAAAGTTAGCGTAGAGAAACCAGAAGAAAGAAACAGCCATGTTTCTGACTCCGCGTTTTCGATCACCATTCTCTGATTTCTCGCTCACCGCATTCTTTTATTTCCGACTTCCGCATTCCGACTTCCGAATTCTGGGTATTCCGACTTCCGAATTCTTTTTTCTCTGTCTTCTGTTCTCTGTACCGAAAAGACAGACCGGGCACCATCGGCACCCGGTCTGAATTAAAGATTAAAGGTCTTTTCCGGTCAGCGGATCCCAGTAGGGTACAAACTGGTTGTCCTTGACGACCCAGACGATATGAGCCAGTTTGCGGTCACCGTGGGCATCAAACTTGATGTCGCCGCTGACACCCGACCAGGTGTTGCCGCGCAGGGTCTTTTGTAGCACATCGGCTTTGGTGGTGCCGGCTTTTTCAATGGCGGCCAATGCCATCATGCCGGCATCATAAGCGTAATAAGCGTAAGAACCGATAGCGTCGGCCTTCCACATGGCCTTGTAAGTCTTAATAAACTGTCTTCTTTCCGGCGTGTCCGGTGCCTGGGCGAAGGTCAGGTAAACGCCTTCAGCAGCCGGTCCGGCCACCTCCAGAAACTTGGGATGATAAACCGCGTCTTCACTGACGAAATCCGAAGTCAAACCCAGCTTGCGGGCCTGCTGGATCATCTTGGATCCTTCGGGCTGATACACGCTCATATAAATGACATCCGGATTGACTCTCTTCAGCTTGGTCAGAACCGCCGTGAAGTCACTGTCACCGGGGGTGATATACTCATGAGCAACGATTTTTATTTTGTTATTTTCTTTGGCGAACTTGGTGATGTTGGCAGTCAGACCGGCGGTGTAGGTCTGCTTATCGTCGATCAGTGCCAGGGTCTTGGCTTTCAGTTTGTTTTCCAGAAACTGGACGGTGGACCAGGCCTGAACGTCGTCACGGGGAGGCATACGGAAGAAATACTTGTAGCCTTTGGCCGTTAAACGTTCATTGGTCGAGGCCGGCGTGATCTGGACGATTTCAGCTTCCATTATCGGAATCTGAGCCGGTTCGGTGGCTGAAGAACAATAGGCACCGATGACCACATTCACCCCGCTGTTGATGAGTTTGTTGGCTGCCATGGTGGCTTTACCGCCGTCACAGGCGCTGTCTCCGGGGATGACCTCGACCTCGTCATATCCTTTTACCGGGCCGAAAACGGCTACCGCCGTTTTAACACCCTGCAGGATGTCCGTGCCGTCCTGAGCATAAGGACCGGTCAGGGGGCTCAAGGTGCCGATTTTCAAGGTTTTGGCCAGGGCCATACCCTGAAATCCCAGAATCAAGGTTAAACATAGAACGATAATTCCTACTTTTTTCATAATGCTACCTCCTTTTTGGCTGTTAGAAAATTGACTAGCTATTCGCACTGCAATGCCTAAAACGGTCTTAACTCATCAGGCATTAATGAAAAAACGAAATTCGAACCCTCCAAGCGGACAAGTCTCAAAACTCGAAACAAATTCCAATGACCAAAACTTTAATCAACGTCTCAATGTGCTTTTATTTTGAATTTTGAACATTTGGATTTTGATATTGTTTCGGATTTCGAATTTTGATATTCGGAATTTACATCCCCCATACAAACTGTAATCCGTTGCTAGTTGCCAATAGCGAGTAAAAAATTTTGCAACTAGTTCTGCGTCTTCGCACCGGTTCCCAGGTAGGCTTCAATCACGGTTTCGTTTTGCTGGATCTCCTTGGGCGTTCCTTCCGCGATCTTTTGGCCATAGTCCAGCACAACGACGACTTCCGAAATTCCCATGACCAAACGCATGTCATGCTCCACCAGGAAAATGGTCAGACCCGTATCCCGCAGTTTGAGTATTAAATCCATCAATTCGGCCGTTTCTTTGGGATTCATACCGGCTGCCGGCTCATCTAAGAGTAACAATTCGGGTTGGGTGGCCAGGGCCCGGGCAATCTCAAGCCGGCGCTGTTCTCCATAGGCCAGGTTTGAGGCGTAATCGTTTTGATGGCCGGTCAGACCGATAAATTTGAGAATTTCCTGGGATTTTTCGGTTATTTCCTTTTCCTCCCGTTTCTCATGCCGAGTTTTGAGCAGTGCCCTTACTGCACCGCTATTGGTACGGCAGTGCATACCGACCTGAACATTTTCGAGCACCGTCATGGATTTGAACAACCGGATATTCTGAAAGGTTCTGGCAATCCCCTGGTAGATAATCCGATTGCTCTTCAAGTCGTTTAGCTTCTTGCCCTTGTACGAGATTGCGCCTTCGGTGGGTGGGTAAACCCCGGTGATCATGTTGAACACAGTGGTTTTGCCGGCCCCATTGGGGCCGATCAGGCTTAAGATTTTACCTTCGGGAATTTTGAGGTCAAGGCTGTTAACCGCCAGCAAACCGCCAAATCGCTTCGACACTTTTTCCAATATCAGCTCTGCCATAGCTATCGACCTAGTTTATGTGTGCTGTAACCGGGAATTCAGGTATTTAATATAATATTGAAACATTTGTCGGATGACCATTGCAAACGCTAAGCGGTGATGAATCGGCTATATAACCATTTTGTTGCGTCCATGTCAACTTAGATTCCTGAATGTGGTTTAAAAAATTTTGCACTTTGCAATCTATGCCTTTGATTTAATTCAGGAACACTATTCAATGCTCACCGAATGGACCCGCTGTCCAATCATCCCGGCTCAAACCAGTCCGCCCTCGCTGAGGGGCTTTTCTTCAAGGATTCTTTGCGGGCTAAATATTCTCAACTCAAGCGAGATCGTCTGGTTTAATATCAATTCTGTCAGGTAGCGGCCCACGGCCGGCGCCTGCTGCAGACCGTGGCCCGAAAATCCGTTGGCCAGAAAAAAACCTCTTATTTCCGGCCACTCCCCCAGAATGGCGTTGCCGTCCAAGGTGTTGACGGCGTACAGTCCGGCCCAGCCCCTGACAAGCCTGAGCCGGTCGAAAGCCGGAACAAAATCCGCCAGTTCGGGCCACAGAACCTCCATGAACCGTTTTTCATCCCAGGAAAAATTGAATCCCTGCGGATCGTCAGCCATGGACTTGCCCAGCAGGATGACGCCACCGGTTTCAGTTCGAAAATACAGGCCTGACGGCAACACGGTCAGCGGAAGCGGGCCCTCGGGTTTGACGGCCGTATCCAGGGTAAACACCTGACGTTTGATTGGGACGACCGGGAGCCCGACTCCGGCTGTGGCGGCAATTTGGGCGGCCCAGGCGCCGGCACAGTTGACCACATATCGAGCGGTTACATTTTGCCCGGAGGCCAGAGCGACACCACGAACCTTGCCGCCGGATTTCTTTATGGCAGTGATTTCATCTGTCAGATACGCTGCCCCGAGAAACCGGGCTCTGGCTTTATATGCCATCAGCATGGCATAGGCATCAATATGGCCGTCATCCGGGCCATAAGTGCCGCCGACTAAATTACCGGGTTCATACAGGTCATAGTGTTGTTTGATTTCCTGCGGCGACCACCATTCAATCCGGCACCCGAGCGCTTTTTGCAACTCAAAGGACTGCTTTGCTGCTGGTTGATTTTCCCGGGCAACGAGAAAGAGGTTGCCTTCACGGTGGTAGGATATTTTCGGTCTGCGGTCTTCGATGGTCATCTCTTCTTCAAAATTTTTCAGAACTTCAAAGGTATAGCGGGATATCTGAATGTTTTCTTTGAGACTGAATTGGATGCGGACATTGCTCAGGGACAGCGTCGTCGAGGCCCGGGTATAAGCGGGATCCCGTTCGAAAACCGCCACTTTGAGGGTACTGTCGGCCTTCATCAGGTAATAGGCGGTGGCGCTGCCCATGATGCCGCCGCCGATAATGATTACATCATAGATTTTTTCAGACATTGTTTATGGGTCCTGTCTTATGGTCAGAATGATCAATTTAACGCGTTGATAAACTCGAAGCACCCTTGTAAAAATCCGAAATTCGTGCTTCGAATTTAGAATTTATTCCTTCCTTATAATTCCAGCCACGTCCCAATGCTCTTTTCTTTGGCTTTGCGGTAAATCAACGGCGCTACAGCCATGTCATTCAATGCCAGACCCAGGTTGGCGGTCATGGTGCGCTCTTGGGGGGTCTCACGCCCAGGTTTTTGGCCGGTGGCCAGCTCGCCCAGATCGGCATGAATCTCCGGAATATCCGGAAAATAGCCTCCCTGGCGGGTGTTTTGAAACTGGGTTCTGTCGTCGGTGCAAAACTTATCGGCTTCGTGCATGGCCGCCGGCTGCCAGTAGGAATCGTAATCCACCAGCGAAGCGAAGGCGCCCTCATCCAGCCAGCCGGCCTGAATCGTGGCATGGGGCTTTTTCAACATCGGTCCGGCCGTCACCACGATGTCACAGCCCGCGACAGCCTCACGGGGTGACCGAACCGGGACAACCTCCAGATCGAACTGGTTGCCGATCTGGGCGGCAAACTGTTTTTGAGCATCTTCGTTTAAATCATAGGCCATTACTTTAGCCAACGGAAACAACTCCTGCATTGCTGCCACATGACTGCGTCCCTGGACACCACAGCCCAGAATTCCCATCACGGAGGATTCCGGGCGTGCCAGGTGGCGGGCGGAAATGGCGCTGGCGGCTCCCGTGCGTTTGGCGGTGATCCACACGCAGTCCATCACGGCCAGGGGCAGGCCGGTTTCAAAATCGTTATAAATGATCAATCCGCTTATATACGGCAGCCCCCTGGCGGGATTTCCCGGAAAAGCGCCGACCCATTTAATGCCCGCAGATTTGAGATCCTGGATGCAGGCCGGCATGGCATGCAGAAAGCCATCGCCGCCGCCCGGATGAATGCCCGGTTTGGGCGGCATCTCGGTGCGGCCTGCTCCCTTGGCGCGAAACATTATTTCCATCGATTCGATGATTTCGGCCATGGTCAATCCCACATCGATGACCTCAGCCTGAGAAAGATAAAGCAGCTGGTTCGTTTTTGCTTGCATGACACCTCCAATCTGGTCAGGGTATGGGCTTCAGCCAAACCGGCCTCCGGCCCGCATGGCCTTGGCCCCGGAAGGAAAGCTTCATTATATCAATTCTGTTTTGAATTGATGCTTGCGGGCCATCGTTCGGTATTTGAAAAATTCATTTTTAGCTAAAGGTTCACATTCCATCAATCTCGGGTCCTCTGCCGCTCTAAGATCAAAAGCCTTTAATTTGTAGGGCTGCCGGTTATCACCGGCAGCCGTTTTAATCAGGTGGGCCGCCCCGGCGATTTCCTCCGGGGTGATGTAGCTGACTTGCGCAAGATCATCTTTTGGCCGGATTATCGGAGCGATCGTGGAGTAAAAGTAATAATCCTCGCAGCGGGATACCCGGGCGATGCTTTTTCTTATTTCCGCCGGGTCGACCGGCTGCTGTAAAAGCGAGTCATACAATTCCAAAGGACCTTTGACTTCCATGACTACCCGGTCGGCCAGCCCCCGTTCAAGCACCTGCTCCAGCAATGCGGCGTTCAGACCGTTGGTATCGACCTGAAGCTTTAGCTTTTGCTGCTTTAAAAAAACGAGAACATCCAGAAATTCGCGGCCGTGGGCCGGGTCCCCGCCGGAAACATGGATTCCGTCCAGCCATTGACCTTGCAGCAATCCGTGCTTAAAGAAGCCGCTCAAGTCCGATCCGGCAATCAGGTGCGCCACTGCCATGGGCAGCCCCTGGCGAATTGTTTTTCCGTCGCACAAAATGGGAAATTCCACGCCGTCCGGACCGCGGTGGATATTCCGGCGGTTGGTCTGGTAGAATACCCTGAAACTTTCCCGCCCGGCCTCCAGTGCGTCATGGTCCTGGTAGGTCCGGCCGCTGTCGCTTAATAACTGCTTGACGATTTTACACCGCAGACAGCCTTTTACAGAATAGATGGTGATTGCCATGATTGCTTTTCCTGTCTCAATTTTCGAGCAGGTTCATTAAAATCGACAGAATTCCTCAATTTTAGGCATTATAGGCATTTTGTAACTTTAGGCACTTCTTTGAGCAGCTGCTTTTTTCATTTAAAAAATATTCAAGCACAAAAGGCTCAAAATCAACTTTCAAGACTATCATCGGCTTCATCCGTGTCGGATGTCACACACAGGGCCGAGGATGATTGATAGGGAAGGGTTCCCGCCACGCTCACCGCCGCTTCGGTCCCGCCGGCAGCGGCTCCCGGCACCCGGAAGGTGGTGACGTCAACGGGCGCAATGGCCGTTTCGCGGGGCCGATCCAACTGGGGGACCCACGCATAGGGTACCCGGTAGGCCCGGTACACCATGTTCATCTTAAAATGTTTGCCCCAGTAGGGGCTGATATACTCCCAGACGAGCTGATGGTCGGCAGTGACTTCGATGATGCGACCGCCGCTGCCTTCCGCAATCAAGGTATTGCCGTTGGGCAGGCGCTGGGCGCTGCTGATGAACGGGCTGTAAAAGCGGTTGCTGTCGGTCGGGTGGACGAGCCCGGCCTCAGCCGGCGTGTACTGCCAGATAATCTTTAAGGTTACCGGATCAAATTCCAGCACCCGGGAGTAGTCACGAAGGGCATTTTTGGCGCCGGTGGGGCTGCCGGGGTTGGGGGTACCGTAGCCGGCCCAGCCTCCGTTGTCAAAGACCAGAATATTGCCTTCACCCGGCAGGCCGCGGGGGATCATGTGGGCGTGGTGTTGCCCGATAATCCAGCCCAGCGCTTTTAGTTCAGACGTCTCGTCGTAATTCGGTCCCACCTTCCAGACGACCTGACCGGTCTCTTTGCTGATGATAAAAATGATGTTGGTTTCGCGGCCGTCGGTGATAATATTGGCGGGATGGAACCGTTCGTCGCCGCCATCATACCATTTGTTGGGGCCTAAGGCAGACATGGAATTAAGATGCATCCAATCGCCCATGCCGCCGCCGGCAGGTCGCATATTGGGATCGCGACTCAGAATGTTTTTGGCATCTTCGCGGAAACCGAATTCCTGGAAGTGTTCGCTGCAGACCCACTCCCACACTAAATCGCCGTCCCAGGTGACCTCGTAAATGGTATCGTCCAGCAGGGGCTTATCGGAAATATCCTGGCATATCATATTCTTATGGCCGATCATCAGGGTATTGCCGCCGTCAACCTTCGGATCCATCCCGGGGGCAAAATAACCAACCGGATTGCCTTCCCGTTGATAATCATGATGGACGCGGGCCATCCACTGGGGCGCTTCAGCGGGATCTTCAATATACTCATACTCGTTGAATTGCCAGACTATGCGGCCTTCCCAATCAACTTGAATCAGGTCCCGGTAATCCTGCATCCCGAAACGGGTATTGCGCTCGCCGGTATGGCCCAGGACGTAGCCGCCCGGCAGCAGTTTATTGGGAAACCCGTGCAAACCCTTCCACAGATGTACTTCGCGGCCGTTCATGTCGATCAGAAGCGCCCCGTGCTCTTTGGCCTGGAAGATGGTGTAACCGTTCCAGCACTTTTCCGGCTGGTAAACCGTGGACCCGGTGGGATAGATGCTCGGGTAAGTCATGTTGGCTTCCTTTCTATTGTTGTTCGTCGCCGGTCTTTATAAAGCGGGATTGCCACGATCAGGATCGTCAGAATGATCAGGGCCAGGGATATGGGCCTCGTGAAAAAAATAAGGGGATTGCCTTCGCCAATGCTCAAGCTCTCACGCAGACGGGTTTCCAGAATCTCGCCCAGCACCACCCCCATAACCAGGCTCACCACCGGCCATTTCAGTCTGAGGAGTATATAACCCAGTACGCCCATGAAAACAGCAACGGCTGCATCGAAGATACGGGTGTTGACGGCGTAAATGCCGACCACCGAAATCAGCATGATGTTGACTGCCAGCAGTGTGGCGGGAATCCTGACAATCATGGCAAACGGCTTCAGCCAAAAAGCCAGCATTAAAAATGCGGCAATATTGATCATAAATATAGAGCAATAGAGCGTGTTGATCAGAACCGGCTCCTTGACCAGCAGCAGCGGACCGGGATAAATTCCGTTGATGGTGAATACCCCCAGCAGCACAGCACTCAGGGCATCACCCGGAATGCCCAGGGTAAGCAGCGGAATCATGGCACCGGCGGGCACCGCATTGTTGCCGGCTTCGGATGCCAGGCAGCCCTCGGGTGTGCCCTGGCCGAAATCCTGCGGGCGTTTGGAAGATCGCTTGGCGGCCTCATAGGATAAAAACGAGGCCAGGATCGAACCGGTACCGGGCAACAGGCCGACAAAGGTGCCGATAACTCCCGATTTGATCAGCGTTTTCCAATAGCGCAATGTCCCCCAGAGTTTGGAAAAGTCCAATGTGCTGCGGGTGAGATTCATCTGATCGGTCTTAAGAATTTTGCGTTCGACCAGGAGCAACGTCTGTCCCACACCGAAAAGTCCCAGACAAACCGGCACGATGTCCAGGCCGTTTTGCAGGCTCAGTGTTCCGAAGTTAAACCGCGGTGAGAGCGTTGCGCCATCGATGCCGACCGTAGAAAACCACAGCCCCAGACCCAAAAGCAGTATTCCCTGCATCATCCGATCTCGATTGGCCATTACCACCAGGGTGACGCCGAAGAGTCCGGCGGCGAAATACTCCGGCGGACCGAAATTGGCCGCTACGTGGGCCAGCAGGGGAGCCAGGAAAACCAAAATAATGACACTGATAATACCGCCTCCGAAAGACCCCAGCAAGGCGGCCGAAAGCGCCGTCTGGGCTTCGCCTTTCTGGGTCAGCGGAAATCCGTCGAAACTGGTGACCAGGGATGAGGGCACCCCCGGTGTACGCATCAATATGGCCGGAACCGCCCCACCGAAATAACCGCCGCAGAATACGCCAAGCAACAGTGACAGGGCGACATCAGGCGCCAGGGCGAAGGTGAATGGTAATAGCATCACCATGCCCACCATCGGGCCGATACCCGGCAGGATACCGACCACAATACCCACGAAGGTTCCAAAAACAAGGGATGCGAGATTGGCCGCCGTCAATGCCGCGATGGCCCCGCTGATCAGGTTATCCCACACAATTTACTCCCATATCCATTCCGCTATCAAAGGAGTCGGGAAGAAAACGCCCAGAAAATGTTTAAAGATCAATACAATCAGCCCGGTCATGACCAGAGGCAGGACAATCAGCTTAAAGGGACCCCGATGGCCCAGAATATAAAGCGATACGCTCAAAAAGGCCAGAGCGCAGACCTCCAGACCGATCAGGTTCAAGCCAATATAAAGCGATACGCTCAAAAAGGCCAGAGCGCAGACCTCCAGACCAATCAGGTTCAAGCCGGCCAGCATGCCGATCAGCAATCCCAGCACCATCAGGGTCTTTCGGGGGTAGCCGCCGCCATCCAGCCGCCAGGAGCTCCCATCGGCCGGAGAAAAAAGACGCCTGCACGCCGGTAAAGCGGCCAGGACCATCATGGATAGCACCATGATGGGAAAGATCAGCGGGCCTTTGTAAAAAGGATCGGGGCCTTCGGTGTCCACGTTCCAGGGAGATGTGATCAGACAAAACGCGGCGAAGGCCCCCAGCGAGGCGCTCAACAGGTCGTGGACCCGGCTCTGCGCTTTAGTTTCTTGGTTCACGAATCTCTCCCAATACAGAGGCCCGAAATAAGAGCTGCTTTCCGGATTTTAGCGCTATCCCCTATTGGAGCGATTTTTTCGACATTCAGATCCGGTTTGGCGGGGATAAACCTCATAAGCGTTCAAATAACGATAATCGCAAAATTTCTTGTTTTTGTAGTGGAGGGGTTTATCCCCTCCTGGAAGGTATCCCCTCCTGGAAGGGTTCCTCGGCCAAGCAATATCGGTTTGAAATCAATATAATCGTGAATCGACGGGTCGTAGTCGCCCCTCCGGGTGGGGATAAACCCCACCCCTACAAACAAAATTCCACTTAACAGGTTACTTGATGATCCCCAGCTCCTTCATAATGGCACCGAAGGCTTCCAGCTCGCTGTCCATCTGGGCCCTGGCTTCAGCGGCGCCGATGGGATGCGCTATAACCCCCACCTTTTTAATAATATCCTGAATTTCCGGCTTGGCCATGACATTGAAAAATGAAGCACTGAGCTTTTGGGCGATATCGTCAGGTGTTTTAGCCGGCACAAAAGCGCCGAACCAAATGGAGTAGCCCACGCCAAAACCCTGCTCTTTGACGGTTGCGACATCGGGATACTGGGGCAGCCGGTTGGGCAGCATGCAGGCCAGAATTTTCATCTGTTTGGCTTCGACATAGTCCCTGATGCCGGGGGTCGAGAAGGTGATCACATCGGCATCACCCTTGACGACCAAAAGCGGGTTGAGCTTTTTGTAAGCTGTCTCCTGCCATTGGAATCCGCCTTTTTTGGCCACATTCATGGCAATCAGGGTCGGAACCGCTCCCAGACCCCAGTGAGCCAGGCGCAGTTTATGGCTTTTTCCGTACTCGGCCAGTTCCTTAAGATTATTATAGGGCGCGTCGACCCTGCAGGACAGGGTAAAGGGCGAGGACCAAATCAGCCCCAGGGGTCTTAAGTCCTGGTTTTTGTACGGCGTCTTGCCCCGGATAACCTGGGTGATCATAGGGCCGATTGAGATCAACCCCAGCGTGTATCCGTCCGGGCGGCTGTTTGCCAGTTCGTTGGTGGCCAATACCGCACCGCCGCCGGGCTTGTTAACGACTTTGACCGGCACCCCCAACTCATCGGACATGAATGGTGCCATGGCCGTGGCGACCATGGTCGAGGGATCGTTGCCGGCCGGCCATGGGATCATAATTTTAATGGCCTTCCGGGGCCATTCGGCCGAAGCCGGCATTGCGATCCAACCCAGGATCAATACCAGAATGGCTGAAGCGATGATACATTTTTTCAACATACAGCACCTCCAATCTGTTATGGTTGGTTTAATCCGCCTGTGGCGGACGAGTCCTCCAGAGGCGTATAAATCCTCCACAGGCGGACAGGCCCGCCCGAGGCGGATAAAGGTTTAATTCTCGCCCCCTGCGGCAGAGTGGTTCATTGGACCGGGATCCGGCTGCCTGAAGTACCAACAGCGGATTTCATCACAAGACGGTGCCCGGCAGAACCTTACTGATGATACGAATGAATCGGCTGCTAACTTTGGATTAGTGTTATACGTTCGTCCAATAGAAGTCAATACACGATCCCCGGAAACATCACATCGTGGATGCGGTTCCGGCAGGCTATGGTTAAGTCCCCGAATTAATGCTTGCTTTTAAGTTGAATTGGTGTGAGAAAAAACTCCGGCGGCATTATCAGCCCAACAAGAAATTATAAATCGAATTGCGCATGCATACCGAATAACAAATATCAATTGACTCCCAATCGATTCAAAAATCAAGTGAGCCCGGGTGATAAAGATGACTGACTTTTTTCAATTTTTGGCGGAAAACCGGATAGAATTCGAACGCCATGACCATCCGCCGGTCTACACGGTGGAAGAAGCGCGTCAGCTGGTCCCGACGCTTCCGGCAGCCAAAACGAAAAACCTTTTCCTGCGGGATAAAAAAGGGCTGCGGCATTTTCTGGTAATCGTGCCGGCTGACAAACGAATCGACATCAAGGCTTTGCCACGGGTGGTCGGATCGGACCGCCTGAGTTTTGGATCCGCGCAACGGCTCAAAAAATATCTCGGCGTTGAGCCCGGTGCCGTCACCTTGTTCGCCATCTTCAATGATCCCGATCACAACGTGGAGCTGATCGTGGATGAAATTTTGTGGCAGGCCGAGGCGTTTCAGTTTCATCCGCTGGTCAATACCAGCACCCTGGTAATCTCCCGCGACAATCTGAAGCGGTTTATCGCTAAAACCGGTCATGAGGCTAAAATATTGAATGTGCCGGAAG
>Ga0210064_1000314_pt1 | contig 23663 bp, 15 predicted proteins | sample Muzzi_CordC_D2_FD_185531 | JGI IMG/M metagenome (GOLD analysis project Ga0210064, IMG submission 185531) | Wetland microbial communities from San Francisco Bay, California, USA, that impact long-term carbon sequestration - Muzzi_CordC_D2 (SPAdes) | ecosystem: Environmental > Aquatic > Marine >...
TTGTAGTTGTTCCTGGAAATGTGGATTACACCCTCCACATTAGATGAACAGAACGGCTTATGATATACCCTGTATCCACAGAAAGTGGTTTCCTCGTGTCAATGTCCAGTTCTGATCTGTAGTCTGAGAACATATTTGGTTGCGTGAGTTTTGCGTGAATCAGTTGTGCACAGTGATGCATTGTCGTGCAAATGAGGCAACGGGCGTCCCGGTAAGTGATTGAAAGATAAGTGTCTGAATTTGACACTTCGTACTGAAAATCCCCGTGTCGGCAGTTCGATTCTGTCCCTGGCCACCATCTGTTTTTAAGCAAACCCTGATTGATTCCTCATGACGAGGAAAACAGTCAGTTTCTGAAATCTCGTATTACGCCAAACACGATTTTTCCGGCTGGTGCCGGATTCCAGTGGTGTTGGACGGTGTAACGACGGGCCAGGGCTGCCAGCTGCAGTAACTGAGTAGTATTAATCCGGCCATGACGCAACAGCTTGCTGTCATGCCAGAATCTTCTTCACCGGTGGTTAAGTGCACTGGGCTGATGATGCCGGGAATACCCGGGAAGAATCGAGGTATCTCACCGCGCCGGGAAAACACCGGTATCATGGGCCGCATGTCATCGTTCCGGTTTCACCCGGCTGTCCAGGCATGGTTTGGCAGCTATTTCGGCACGCCTTCCGACGTCCAGGCGCAGGCCTGGCCTGCGATTCAGGCCGGGCAGAATACGCTGATTTCGGCCCCGACCGGTTCCGGCAAGACACTGGCTGCGTTTCTTGCGGCGATCGATCAGCTGGTGCACGAAGGGCTGCAGTTCCCGCTCGCTGACAAAACCTATATTCTTTACGTTTCTCCCCTGAAGGCCCTGTCCAACGATATCCATAAAAACCTGGAACTGCCGCTGAACGGCATCCGGGATGCACTGCTGGAAAACGGTTTCCCGGACGTGCCGATTCGCGCGATGGTCCGCACCGGTGATACCTCGCAGTCGGAACGCGCCATGATGAAGCGCACGCCGCCGCATATCCTGGTGACCACGCCGGAGTCCCTGTATATCCTGCTGACCTCGGATTCGGGCCGTGACATCCTGAAGACCGTGCGCAGCGTGATCGTCGATGAAATCCATGCGCTGGCCGGTAACAAGCGCGGCGCGCACCTGACGCTCAGCCTGGAACGGCTCAACCAGTTGTGTGACAGGCCGCCGGTGCGCATCGGCATCTCTGCGACACAGAAACCGATCGAGGACATGGCGCTGTACCTGACCGGCCAGCACGATGACCCGGTACAGCGGGCGTGCACCATTGTCGATACCGGCCACGTGCGCAGGCGCGATCTCGCCATCGAGATGACCGGATCGCCGCTGGAGGCGGTGATGGCGAACGAGGTCTGGGACGAGATCTACCGCCGGCTCGAGCAGCTCATCGTGCAGCATCGCACCACGCTGATCTTTGTGAACACGCGCAGGCTTGCCGAGCGTGCGGCAGCAGCGCTGGCTGTAAAGCTGGGCCAGGCTGCCGTGACCTCGCACCACGGCAGCCTGGCGAAAGACCACCGGCTCGATGCCGAGCAGCGCCTGAAATCAGGTTCACTGCGCGCACTGGTGGCGACCGCCTCGCTGGAACTCGGTATCGATATCGGTAATGTCGACCTGGTATGCCAGATGGGGTCACCGCGCAGCATCGCCACCTTCCTGCAACGCGCGGGCCGGTCCGGGCATCACCTGAGCGGCACGCCCAGGGCGAGATTGTTCCCGCTCAGCCGTGACGATCTTGTCGAGTCAGTCGCGCTGCTCGATGCGATTCGCAGGGAGGAGCTCGATCGTATCCTGGTCCCCGAGCATCCACTGGATGTGCTGGCGCAGCAGATTATCGCCGAAGTATCCGGGCGCGAGTGGGACGAGCAGGTACTGTACCGGGTATTCAGGTGCGCCCGTCCGTACAACAACCTCGAAGAGAAAGACTTCCTTGGCGTTGTGAGGATGCTTGCGGGTGGCTTTCACACACGGCGGGGCAGGCGCGGCGCCTACCTGCACCGCGATGCCGTGAATGGCGTGTTGCGTCCGCGCCGCAATGCACGCCTGACAGCGATAACCAACGGCGGCGCGATACCCGACCAGTTCGACTACGATGTGATCCTGCAGCCGGAAGGCCTGTTTGTCGGCAGTTTGAACGAGGATTTTGCGTTTGAAAGCATGCCGGGTGATGTCTTCCAGCTCGGCAATTTTTCCTACCGCATGCTGAAGATCGAACAGGGCAGGGTGTTCGTGGAGGATGCCCATGGCCAGCCGCCAACGATCCCGTTCTGGTTCGGTGAGGCGCCGGGACGCACCGATGAATTGTCCCACGCGGTTTCGCGGCTGCGCGAAACCATCGATAAACTGCTCGTTGACGGGCAGCAGGCGGCACTGGATCACCTGGAGCGGGTGCTGCAGCTTGACCCGGTCGCATGTTCACAACTCGTTGAATACCTTGCGGCGACAAAGGCCGTGTTCGGCCTGATCCCGAGTCAGAAGAACATCGTGTTCGAACGCTTCTTCGATGAAGCCGGTGACATGCATTTCGTTATCCATGCACCCTTTGGCTCCCGGGTGAACAAGGCCTGGGGCCTGGCACTGCGCAAGCGTTTCTGCCGCCGCTTCAATTTTGAGTTGCAGGCGGCCGCCAACGAAGACAACCTGATCCTTTCGCTCGGACCGACCCACAGTTTCCCGCTGCAGGAACCTGCCGGGTATCTGAAGGCAGACACTGTCGAGCCGGTATTGATACAGGCGCTGCTCGGTGCGCCGATGTTTCCGACCCGCTGGCGCTGGGTCGCCAATATCTCTCTGGCGGTTCCCCGAATGCGAGGCGGCAGGAGAGTACCCGCACCGTTCCAGCGCAACGATGCCGAAGACCTGCTGGCGCTGGTGTTCCCGGACCAGCTTGCCTGTTTCGAAAACATCCAGGGCGAACGCGAGGTGCCGGACTCTCCGCTGGTGAGCCAGGTGCTACAGGACTGCCTGCACGAGCTGATGGATGTCGATGGCCTGAAGCATGTCCTGGAAGGCATCGAGAAACAGCATATCAATATCATTGCGAAAGACCTGCCGGCACCGTCGCCGATGGCGTATGAAATTCTGAATGCGAGGCCCTACGCCTTCCTCGACGACACACCGGCGGAAGAGCGGCGCGCACTGGCAGTGCAGCAGCGGCGGCACACGGGGCCGCAGACAGCGGCCGACATGGGCAGGCTGAATCCCGACGCGATTCAACAGGTGAAACAGGAAGCCTGGCCGCAGCCGCGCAGCCCGGATGAACTGCACGACGCGCTGTTGTTGACAGGCTTTATCACGGAAGGCGAAATCGCCTCGCATGATCTCGAACGCTGGCAGAAATACCTGGCCGAATTGCAGCGACAACAGCGTGCAACACGCCTGACGTCTGGCGGTGAGGTTTTGTGGGTCACCGCAGAACGCCTGCAGGCCATGCAACGGATCTGCCCGGACCACGTGATGTCGCCGGTCGTTGCAGCGTTGCCCGCCGAGGAAGCCGGGTCTTATGAAACGGCTGTTACCGAAATCATGCGCAGCCGGCTGGAAAGCCTTGGCCCTGTCACGGTCGACCAGCTTGCGAAACCGGTTCGCCTGCCTGCAGGCGAGGTTCAGCGGGCCTTGACGGCGCTGGAACAGGAAGGCTTCGTCATACAGGGTCACTTCGATCCGCGCCGATCTGAAATCGAGTGGTGCGAGCGCGGCCTGCTGGCGCGCATACACCGCTATACGCTCAAGCAACTGCGCAGTGAAATCGAGCCCGTTAGTCCGGCGGACTTCATGCGCTTCCTGTTCAACTGGCAGGGGCTGGATGAGCCTGCGGAAGGTATTGCCGCGCTGGAACGCGTCATGTTGCAGCTCGAGGGTGTCAGCCTGCCAGCCGGCAGCTGGGAGGAGGAGATCCTGCCTGCCCGGCTGCAGCCGTATTTTTCTACCGAACTGGACGAACTGTGCAGCTTGGGCAGGCTCACCTGGCTGCGCCTGCATTCGCCTGGTGGCAAGGAGAACAGGCGCAGGAACCCGGCAATCAAGACCACGCCGCTGGCGTTCATCTTCCGGCCGCATCTGTCTGTATGGTTTCAGGCTGAGACGGCAGTACCTGAAGGGTTGAGTTCCACAGCCGCCAGGGTGATGGACGTCCTGAGGCAATGGGGCGCCAGTTTCTTTGATGATCTGCAACAGCAAACCGGCCTGTTGAAAACGCAACTGGAGAATGCGCTGGGCGAACTGGTTGCCTGGGGGCTGGCTAACTCGGACCAGTACCAGGGTCTGCGGGCAATGATTACGCCACAGAAGACCCGGCAACGCAGCCGGCGCCGCCCTGTATTGCAGGCACCGCTGGCCGCGGGTGGGCGCTGGTCACTGATACGACCGCCGCTACAGCCTGAAGATGAGTCGCAACGGGTCGAACATATCGCACGAACACTGCTGACCCGTTACGGTGTGGTGTTCAGACGGCTGCTTGAAAGAGAAAACGGCTTGCCGCCGTGGCGGGACCTTTTGTATGTCTTCCGCAGGTTCGAGGCACGGGGTGAAATCAGGGGAGGCCGTTTTGTGCAGGGTTTTGCCGGTGAACACTTCGCGTTGCCCGAAGCGGTCAGCCTGATGCGTGAAAGTCGTAACAGGCAGGATGCCGAACGGCTGATAACGATCAGCAGCGCAGACCCGTTGAATCTTACCGGTATCATCACGCCCGGCAAGCGTATTACAGCGCAGCCAGGCCATCGCATTCTGTACAGGGACGGCAAGCCGATCGCGACCAGCCAGGGCGGTGAAATCACGATTGATGCTGCCGTTCCGGACAGTGAGCATTGGCAGATAAGGAATCTGCTGACACGTAAACAGCATCCTGCAAACTACCACAAACTACACCAGGGGCCGCTGGCTTGATGGCAGCACGGCTGGTTTTATGCGGGCGCTGGCGAACCCCCTAACGGATGATTACGGGATCATGTTAGCGGGACCGTGTGGTCGCCCAAGTGATTTCGTCAATCAAATACGAGGAGTTGTTTGGCAAGATCCGGAAAACAAACCGGATGCTGCAACTCCCGGGCCGCACTCCGTAGGTGCCAGTTGATACACACGGGGGGCATGAGACGGGAGGTGACTGGAACCTATCTCATAATTGTGAACAGGGCGTCCACGCAAGGTGCATAGCTGTGCTGAGCGGACTTTCAGAGTGACCGATCTGCTCGTCATTGCGAGGAACGAAGTGACGAAGCAATCTCCAACTTATTGATCGTGAATTCAAAAGATTGCTTCGCTGGCCGTTTCGGATATCCTCGGTAACTGCGTCCTGCGTCGCCTAAAGGCGCCTACTATTGGTACCCTACCTCATGCATGGCCCAGGCCAGCTTCTCGACCGGTTCCCGGTCTCACCTTCTCCCTGCAATCGTGTCCTCCCGTGGCACTCGCACCTCCCTGTGCATCGCGCTCGCAATGACGAATATGTCTGTTGAACCGAGATATCTTTACAGTAGGATATGTGCAGCGGAGTCGTACACGAGACACTGTATTTTATGCAGAAACTATTTTGAGACAGGTTCTACTGAAACACGGTGTATGCACTGATCTCCATATACAGCGGGAGACATGCGTGAATCAGTGGTACATGGTCGTGCAAAACGGGTAACAGGAGCCATGGCAACCAATTGAAATATAAGCCCAGAAATCTGCCCTGCCGTACTGAAAATGCCCGTGTCGGCAGTTGATTGCCCGACACATCCCTGCACCACGCAACCACGAAACTCTGTTTTTGGAATGTTCACCGATGGGGAAAACTGCGGAAGTATCATAATCCATTAGAAGCGTGGAGAAAAAATCAGGGGCGACAGGGCGCACGGCGTTAATGGTTGTCGGATATTGACGCGGTAGCACCGGCTGTAAGGTGGGTGGTGACAGTCCACTGGAATATTATGAATACTGTGCTATTAGTGGGGTTTGTACCCGGCGTGATATTTCCGTGAGGTTTCTCTTGTATCTATACGGGTAGCACCGGCTCTACCTGTTGCCGGCGCCGATGCCCCATACCATCAGGCTATGGGTTTCACTGTAAATTACCTGAGGGATAGAGACATGATTACGAGAAGGAAACTAACGACAATCGCGATGGCCACTGCGGCGGCGGCCATGTTCTCGGCGGCACCTGTCACGGTTGTGCAGGCCGGCAGTGATGCCGATGTTCACTGTTTCGGTGTGAACAAGTGCAAGGGCCAAAACGACTGCAAGACTGCAAACAATGCATGCAAGGGACATGGTTCCTGTAAAGGCATGGGGTTTGTCATCATGTCCGAACAAGCCTGTGAAGAAATGGGCGGTTCTGTGAGCAAAGCCGCTTCGGAAGAATAATAGCTGGCTGGAAATGCAAAGGCTGGCGCCTTTCCGCGTTGGTGCAGGCGCCAGCCCTATTCAGCAAACGGCTTAACCGGAGGATGACGGATGTCCACAGACAGCCAAAGCAACAGCCGTCCCTACCTGGGCTACGGGCTGGGGCTGCGCAAGGAGCATTATGATGCGGTGCTGGCGGAGTGCCCCAACGTAGACTGGTTCGAGATTATCTCCGAGAACTACATGGTGGATGGCGGCAAGCCGCTGGATTATCTAAGCCGCATCCGCGAGCACTATCCCATGGTGATGCACGGGGTTTCCCTGTCCATCGGCAGCACCGCGCCGCTGGATTTCGATTACCTGAAGCGGCTGAAGGACCTCATCCGGCGCGTGGAGCCCGTATGGTTCTCGGATCACCTGTGCTGGACCGGCGTGCACGGGGTCAATCTGCACGATCTGATGCCGCTGCCCTATACCGAAGAGGCAGTACTGCATGTGGCGGACCGCATCAGCCGGGTGCAGGATTACATGGGGCGCCGGATGTTGCTGGAAAATGTCTCCAGCTATGTCAGCTACAGCGATTCTCAAATGAGCGAATGGGAATTCCTGTGCGCCGTCGCCGAGCGGGCAGACTGCCTGATTCTGCTTGATATCAACAATATCTATGTCAGTGCCTTCAATCACAACTTTGATCCCTGCAGCTATCTGGCGGCCATGCCGGGTGAGCGCGTCCACCAGATCCACCTGGCCGGCCACACGCAGGAGAACAATTTAATCATTGATACCCATGACCATCCCGTAGCCGAACCGGTATTTGAACTGTACGCGGCCGCGGTGCAGAAATTTGGCCGGGTCTCCACCATGATTGAACGTGACGACCATATCCCGCCGCTGTCTGATTTGCTCGCCGAGCTGGAACAGGTGCGTGACATTGCTGAAACGCAGTTTAAAAAAACCGTTGCTGAAACCCGGGTTGCCTGAAATCGATTCTCATGAAGCGACTGGCTGAATTGCAACACACGTTTCAGGATCGTGTATTGAATCCCGGCAAGGCGCAGTCCGCGGCATGGGTCAGCGCCGGTGGTCGCGCCGCGCCTGAAGTCCAGCTGTCTGTCTACAGCCATGCCTATGTTGCACGGTTAAAGGATGTCCTGGCGACAGACTATCCTGCCGTGTTGATGGCCATCGGCGAGGATCATTTCAACCGGCTTGCTGATGACTATATCAGGGCGAATCCTTCACGGTACTTCAGCCTGCGGGATTTTGGCCAGCACTTGCCCGGATTTGTCTCCGGCACGCGACATCGGGATACCGGCAACCAGGGCAGTCCCTGGCTCCGTGAACTGGCCCTGTTTGAATGGACGCTGGGGCAGGCCTTTGATGCGGCAGACGCCCCTGTCTTTACTGAACAGGATATGACCGCCATCCCGTACCCGGCATGGCCTGAACTCAGATTTATCCCGCATCCTTCGGTGCACCGGCTCGACCTTGAATGGAATATCCCGGAAATGTGGCAAGCTTTGACTGGCGACCCACCTGTCCAGGTTTCCGCCGGGCGTGACAGGGCCAGTCCCTGGCTGGTCTGGCGCGAACAACTCGTGACACGGTTTCGTTCAATGCAGGTTGACGAACAAAGGGCGCTGGACGCGTTGCGTGGAGGCGGGCGTTTTGGCGAGATCTGTGAAGTACTTGCAACACTGCTGAGCGAGGAACAGGTTCCGCTGCGTGCCGCCGGCCTGCTCAAGGGCTGGATCGCACAGGGCTTGATAAGCGGTATTGAATAAGGGAAACCAGCCGGCCCAATCTGCCCCGGGTGAGCGCACAGCCAGCATCCATGCCTCAGTGACCCACCAGGACCCGTGTATCTATGGGGTGCTGTAGCTCGTGCCAGTCTTGTACCTGGTATGGCAGTCAATGAATCCCGCCGGGGCTTGCAGGGCGCAATATTGCAAGGGTATGTACGTTAAGTTTCTGAAAATAAATTGAATAAGGTTAACCGTTCCGCCTGCGAACTCCCGTTCAGGCAGTTGATTGACTAGCACCTGTCTCACAATTGTTTCTGCATATAATCTAAATTGTCTCGGGTACGATCCCGCTGCGCACTTCCTGCTGTAAAGGCATCCCGATTCAACAGGCATGTTTCGTCATTGCGAGCGCGATGCACAGGGAGGTGCGAGTGCCACGGGAGGACAGGATGTCCGAAACGGCCAGCGCGGCAATCTCATAACCAGTGAATCAAGTCGTTACAGATTGCTTCGTCACTGCGTTCCCCGGTAACTGCTCCTGCGTTACCTTACCTCCTCGGCAACTGCGTCCTGCGTCGCCTGAGGCGCCTACTTTTGGTACTCTACCTCCTGCATCCATGCAGTCGTGCATGGCCCAGGCCAGTCTCTCGACCGGTTCCCGGTCTCACCTTCTCCCTGCAGTCGTCGCAATAACTAAGGACACCCTGATAAATTACTATATCCTTGTCATTGCGAACGCAGCGCGGCAATCTCATGATTGAGAGTCAGCCACTTAGAGATTGCTTCGTCACTGCGCTCCCCGGTAACTGCTCCTGCGTTACCTTACCTCCTCGGCAGCTGCGTCCTGCGTCGCCTGAGGCGCCTATTTTTGGTGCTCTACCTCCTGCATCCATGCAGTCGTGCATGGCCCAGGCCAGCCTCTCGACCGGTTCCCGGTCTCACCTTCTCCCTGTAGTCGTCGCGATGACTAATTAATCAGCTTCTTTAGATTGGTTCTGGCGCCTTCTTGTGCCTCGCGTCCAGGAAGCCGTTGCTGTGAAACGCCCAGCATTGCCTCCGAGATCTTGTCTGTCCCTGGACACTACTCACAAACTGGCTGCCTGCAGAGCCTTCCCGCCCCCCGGCCTCATGTCGGCCACGATCCATTCCGCGCAGGATATTCCGGGTGCGGTCGTCAGGGTTTTCCGGTCCGCCGTCTGTGACCTGGCGGTTTGTTCCTGGCTCTGCGTCCGGAACCGCGGGGCCCGCCTGGCGTTCGGGCAAGGGCGCTCGTACCTACCCGGCTGTTTGAGGCTGGCTGGAGCCGGGGTTGCACGTCGCAGCGCCCGCGTACTGCAGTTGAAATCGTTGCGGGAACTTTCTTGTCGCCGACCGATCTTACTGCTGCTTACAGCCAACAGGAGTCCCACTAAACAGGCTTGATTCCACCCCGGCATATGAGAAATACAGCTGCCAATATTCAAACCGGTTGTAAGTTTCACGCTTACCGCGGTCTGTTCTTTGCCCTCGGATTTCCCTGAACTGCCTTTCCTAATCCACGACCCGCGGGGGTTGTGTCATTCGGCCGGGGCACACCGTCCCGGACGTTGATAGATGTTCCAGGCCGACCTGACTGCGGCATGGAAGCTGACAGATAAGGAGACAGGCACATGATACAGGTTGAACACTTGACGCGCCGTTATGGGGATCTCATGGCGGTTGATGATGTGACGTTCACGATAGGTCAGGGGGAAGTCGTGGGGCTGCTGGGCCATAACGGTGCCGGCAAGACCACGATTATGAAGATGCTGACAGGGTTCCTGGAGCCCACCTCCGGGACCATCCGGATCGACAACCAGGAAATGGGACGCGACACTCGCGCCATCCAGTCGCACCTCGGCTACCTGCCGGAAAACTGTCCGCTCTATCCCGAAATGACCGTGATCGACTACCTGGATTACCAGGCGAGTCTGCACGGGCTGGCCGATGACCAGCGCCCCCATGCCATCGCGCAGGCCCTGCGCCGCACAGCGCTGGTGGAAAAGGCCACCCGGCCCATCCAGACCCTGTCGCGCGGCTACCGCCAGCGTGTCGGTGTGGCGCAGGCCATTCTGCATCAACCGGACATTGTCATCCTCGACGAGCCAACCAACGGGCTGGATCCCACCCAGATCCTGCACATGCGCGGGCTGATTCGCGAGCTGGCGAAGACCGCAACGGTCATTGTATCAACGCACATCCTCCAGGAGGTCCAGGCAGTCTGCGACCGGGTGCTGATCCTGCGCAGCGGCCGGCTGGTGGTCGATTCCAGGCTGGATGCCTTGCAGGCGGGCCGGCGCCTGCTGGTCAGCGTCGACGCGGATGCCACGGAATCCCTGGCGAAGGTCGAGGGAGTGGCCGGTGTAGAGACGCGCGGCAAGGCCAACGGGCGCTGGACCTATGTGCTGGATGCCAGTGACGAGGCGGCGCCGCGAATCGCGGCTGCACTCACCGCGGCCGGCCGCCGGCTCTACGCGTTACAGCCCGAGCAGCGCGATCTGGAAGCCGTCTTCGCCGAGGTCAACGAGATCGCTCCGGTGAAGGAGGTGAGCCATGGGTGAAATACTGCGCATTGCCCGCAAGGAGTTCGGCGGCTTCTTCGCCTCGCCCGCCGCCTTCCTGTTCCTCGGTGCCTTCCTTGCCGTCACCCTGTTCGTGTTTTTCTGGGTGGAGACCTTTTTCGCACGCAATATCGCGGACATCCGCCCGCTGTTCCAGTGGATGCCGGTACTGCTGGTGTTCCTGGTGGCAGCACTGACCATGCGCGCCTGGTCGGAGGAGCGCCGGGCCGGCACCCTGGAGACGCTCCTGACCAGCCCGGTCAGGCCCCTGCAACTGGTGCTCGGCAAGTTTCTGGCGGGGCTCGCGCTGGTGGCCGTGGCGCTGCTGCTGACCCTGCCGCTGCCGCTCACGGTTTCGGTGCTCGGACCGCTCGACTGGGGACCGGTGGTCGGCGGCTACCTGGCGGCGCTGTTCCTGGCAGCGTCCTATGTGGCGATCGGGCTCTACATGAGTTCGCGCACCGACAATCCCATTGTCGCCCTGATCCTGACCGTGGTGGTCTGCGGAGTCTTTTATCTTATCGGCTCACACATGCTGACTTCGCTGTTTGGCCATGGCATCGGCGGCGTGCTTGCCCTGTTCGGCAGCGGCTCGCGCTTCGACTCGATCACGCGCGGTGTGCTGGATTTGCGCGACCTCTACTATTACCTCTCCATCGTGGGTGTGTTTCTGGCGCTGAACCTATTTTCACTGGAACGGCTGCGCTGGGCCGGCAATCCCGCCTCCCGGCGGCACCGCCAGTGGGGGTGGCTGGTCGGGCTCGCGGCGGCCAATTTTATCGCCGGCAACCTGTGGCTTGCACCGGTGGGCTGGGTGCGGGCCGACATCACGCAGGGCCACATCTATTCGCTATCGGACGCTACCCGCCAGTACCTGGCGCAGCTGCAGGAGCCGTTGCTGATCCGCGGCTACTTCTCCGCGAAGACGCACCCGCTGCTTGCACCACTGGTGCCGCAGCTGCATGACCTGCTGGAGGAATACGCCGTGGCGGGCAAGGGCCGCGTCCAGGTGGAGTTCGTCGACCCGCACGAGGACCAGGCGATCGAGGAGGAGGCGGCGAGCAAATACGGCATCCAGCCCGTGCCCTTCGAGATGGCGAGCAAGTACCAGGCCTCGGTGGTCAATTCCTACTTCGACATCCTGGTGGCCTATGGAGACCAGCACGTGGTGCTCAACTACCGCGACCTCATCGACGTGAAGGTGCGCGGAGAGCGGGATCTCGACGTGATCCTGAAGAATCCGGAATACGCCATCACCCGCTCCATACGCAAGGTGCTGACTGCATACCAGGCGGGCGGCAACCCGTTCGAGACCCTGAACCGGCCGGTCCGGTTCACGGGCTATATCTCCCCGGAGGCAAAATTGCCGGAGCAGCTGGTGACGTTGCGCAAGGATCTCGAAGCGGTGCTGGCCGACCTGAAGCGGGAGGCCGGCGACAGGCTTGTTACGCACTTCGAGGATCCGGATGCCGGGGACGGGAAGCTCGGCAAGGAACTGAACGAGAAGTACGGTTTTTCCCCGCAGGTGGCCAGCCTGTTTGATCCCCGACCCTTCTGGTTCTATATGGTGCTCGATACCGATGGCCAGACGGTGCAGGTACCGCTGCCGGACCAGCTGGATCGCGCCGCGCTCAAGAACGCGCTCGAGGCTGCACTGCAGCGGCTCGCGCCCGGGTTCCTCAAGACCATTGCGGTGGTCAAGCCACAGGCGCCCGGATCTGGTACCGGGCGTTATACAGCATTGACCGAGACGCTCGGCGAGAATTCGCGCATCAAGGAGACCGATCTCAGGGACGGCCGCGTGCCGGCGGATGCGGACCTGCTACTGGTACTGGCGCCGCATGCACTGGACGAAAAGCAGCTGTTCGCAGTCGACCAGTTCCTGATGCAGGGCGGCAGCCTGGTGCTTGCAACCTCGCCGTTTGATGTGCAGATCGGCGATGCACTGACGGCCAGCAACCAGCCATCGGGGCTGGAGGCCTGGCTCTCGTACAACGGCTTGACGATCGGGGACAGCATGGTGCTGGACCCGCAGAATGCGGCCTTGCCGGTGCCCGTGCAACGCAATATCGGCGGCCTGGCAATTCGCGAGATCCGCATGCTCCCCTATCCGCACTTCCCCGACATCCGGGGGGCGGGCCTGAATGCGGACAACCCGATCACGGCAACGCTCGGGCAGGTGAACCTGAACTGGGCCTCTCCCATTACGGTGGACACGGAAAAGAACCAGGGACGCGACGTGACCCGGCTGCTGCGGTCCTCCCCGCAAAGCTGGGTATCGGCAGATCTGAACATTATGCCGGACTACCGCACGTGGCCGGACACCGGTTTCGAACCGGGAGCCGATCGCAGCGCCCGGCTGCTGGCCGTCGCCGTTGAAGGGCGCTTCGATTCGTTCTTCAAGGGCAAGGATTCGCCGCTGGCAATCCCGCCGGCGGAGGGAACCGGTGCCGGTAGCTCCACGGACCAGTCGCAGTCCGGGGCGGCACCCGGGGCGGATGATGCCTCCGTCGCGAATGAGGAACCCGGCCCGATCACCAGCGTGATCGAACGCTCGCCGGAGTCGGCCCGGATCATCCTGGTGGCGTCCAGCACCATTGCCGATGATGCGGTGCTTAGTCTGGCTTCCGAGGGGATGGGCACGATCTATACCAAACCGGTTGAGTTCCTGCAGAACGCCATCGACTGGTCGCTGGAAGACCGGGGCTTGCTGGCCATTCGCAGCCGGGCACAGTTTGCACGCACGCTCGTGCCCATGGAGCACAGCAGTCAACTGTTCTGGGAGTACCTCAATTATGCCCTCGCGCTGCTCGGTCTGGCAGGTGTGTGGTTGTGGCGGCGGTGGTTGCGCCGTTCGGAGCAGGTTCGTTATCACTCGATTCTTGCGGAGGCCTGAAAATGCAAATGCAAAAGACCATTGGAATGCTTGCCGTCCTGCTGGCTGCCCAACTGCTGCTGGCCGTGGGGATGAGCTACACCGAACCGAGCCTGGCGGTGCATCGTCCGGACACCCCGCTCCTCGACCTGGGCGACGGCAGCGTGGACCGGATCACCATTGCCGCGCCGGACGATCAGCACATCATCCTGGCACGGCAGAACGATGGCTGGGTGCTGCCCGGAACCGGCGGCTTCCCGGCTGACAAGTCCCGGGTCGATCGCCTGCTCGGGGAGTTGAAGGGCCTGAAACGCGGTCTGGCGGTCGCCACGACAAAGGGTGCGCAGAAGCGCTTCAAGGTGAGCAATGATGACTTTGAGCGGCGGGTACAGCTGGCCCGGGGCGACGAGATGCTCGCCACCCTGTACTTCGGTACCTCACCCGGGATGCGCCGGGTCAATGCGCGCACCAGCGAGGACGATGCAGTCTACACCACGGAATTCGGTGTCTACGATGCACCGGTCAAGCCCGAAGACTGGGAAGACAAGGGTGTGCTGAAGATCCTGCCCGGTGAGATCGAGACCATCGGCCTCACGGGTCTGACTCTGGAGCGCCTGACGGCAGCTCCAGCTGGTACGGTGGCCGGGGGCAAGGATTCGCAGAAGCCGGAGACCGGGACCTGGAGCAGCGAAGGCCTGGCCGAGGGTGAGGCTGTCAACCAGGCCAATGCCGACGCCCTGGCGCAGAAGCTGGCGGGGTTGATGGTCGGTGCGGTACTCGGCACCGAGGCGAACCCCGACTATGGCCTGGACCAGCCCGCACTGGCCATCCGCGTACAGCGCCAGGGCGGTCAGACGATCGAATACCGCATCGGCAAGCACGGCAAGGCAGATGACTACGTGCTCAAGGCCTCCAGCCGGCCCGAGTATTTCCGCCTGCCGGGCTATACCGCCGATGCATTGGCCAAGGCGGCCGCGCGTGACCAGCTGGTGGCCGTGTCCGGCGAGGCAACGGATGACGGTGAGGCTGCGCAGCAGGGTGCGGAACGATCCCCGCCGGCGCAGGACCCGGAGGCACAGGATCAGGCCAAGTCTGCTGTGGGTGCATCATAACGATGATTGCTGCAGCAATGGAGGGCGGTTGTTTGTGCAACCCATCCCCGTGTCTCGCCCCTGCGGGGCCGTTGCTGCACAACATCCAAAATCGTTCCGGGCGATTTTGCCTGCCCCGGGTAACCTTTTTCCAGGGAACTACTGATTAAGGAACCTCTGATTAATTCATGTATCTCGTCATTGCGAGCGTAGCGCGGCAATCTCGTAAACAGTGAATCAACCACTTACAGATTGCTTCGTCACTTCGTTCCTCTTGCAATGACGAAATTTATCTAATTAGATTTTTCCTGGGCTAAATACAGCCTGTAGAAGCCGAGATGCGGCGCCCTCTTGTTGGCAAATGGATGCGTCAGCGGTGCAGACCGGGCCGCCTGCTGGGAGGGTGTTCGGACAGGGTCCTGCAGTGTCTACCCGACAGGGGACTACAGGCAGAATAAACTGCGCAGTCTTGACAGCAACCCTCCGCCGCCATTGGATTTTTCGGGAGCCCAGCGGGTCAGGGCCAGGCTGATGTTGTCCCCGCTGCTGCCGCCGCGCTTCCTTGCGATGGCCACGAGATGTGCAGCGCCATCTTCATCCGGGGGCAGATGTTTGAGGGTAGTGACAGCCTCTTCAGGGGTAATGTAGGCCCAGAAGCCGTCGCTGCAGAGCATGAAGATATCGTCAGCCTCGATTTCCGAGGCACCGAATTCCGGTTGCGGTGTCTTGTCGCCGCCCAGACGCATGTAGAGCTGGTTCTGCAACGGATTGCCGGCTACGTCGGCTTCGTTCATTCGCCCTTGTTCCACCATCAGCTGGGCCACGGAGTGGTCCTGTGTCCGGTTGAGCAATTCGCCGTTACGGAAGTGGTAGAGGCGGCTGTCGCCGACATGGGCCCAGTAGGCCTCGGGTCCGTTTACGTACAACAGGATGCAGGTGCTCCCCGGTGAGCGTTCATCATTCCCGCCAAGTTCATTGATCGCCTGATGTGATTCCAGACACAGGGATTTCAGAAACGCCCTGGGGTCTGCAAGCGGGTCTTCGCTCAGGCGTTGCCTGGCCGTGTCTATGACCGTGCGCGCGGCCCGGGCGCCGTCCCGGTGCCCTCCCATGCCATCTGCAACGATGACCAGGTGTGAATCGCTGCCGTTCAGGCTCAACTTGTCCAGACAGTCCTGCTGCTCCGTGCGGCCGCCGATATCCGAGGCCAGACTAAACTGCCATGACATGATGTATCACTCCCTGTCCGGTTTGTCCCTGTGCAACACCCGTATTCATGGTGGTCCCTCGCCGGTGCAGTTGTGCATTTTCTGACGGGTTCATTTGAGCTTGTCGTTCGCGGCGAGTTCGATAAGCCGCTGGTTGTGCGGGTCGATGCGCATGCCTGTTTCCAGGTATTCCCTGGCCTTGCTGTATTCATGCAGACCCAGCGCCCACTCCACCAGATCCGCGTGTATCTCGGCTATTTCCGCGATACCCTGCAGCGCCTGTTCATTGCCGGGTGACTCATCGAGTACCAACCGGTAATAGTAGTAGGCATTGTCATGGTCGGGTTTTGTATAACGCAGTTTCTTGAGGGCATCCCTGGCCTGTGCAAGGTGCTCGATCTGTCTGGGAGGTGAAGTCTCCTGAGGCTGCAGCGTGTTCATATGGACTGGTACCACAGGATCCTTGCTTGCAAGTAACTGCTGGGCCGTTGCTGTGATTATCGGTGTCGCCTGCAGCGAAACCAGCGCCACGAGCAACAAGACTGCCATCGCACCCGCTACCCGAATTCCACCCGTATCCTCGCGCAGTTCACTCATCTTCCGGAACGCATTGGACAACAATGACGCCTCACGGGATGCGGGCGCTTCAATAAAACCGTTCGCATTTTTTTTCCGGGCAGGTCGGCAACCGGCTTGCCTGAATGCCTTGATATACAGAAGCATTTCTTCTGCAGTTGAAAACCGTTCATCCGGATTTTTTGCAATCATCCGGTCAACAAGTTCCTGGTACTGTTCCAGTCCGGCCGGCAAAGTGGGCACCGGGTCAGAGAGGTGCGAGATGATGATCTGGATGTCCGAATCACCCTGGAAGGGTTTTTTCCCCGTCAGCATTTCGTAAAGTATGATGCCCAGCGAATAGATATCCGCACGTCCGTCAACCGGCTTGCTTTCAGCCTGCTCCGGACTGATGTAGTACGGGCTTCCCAGCGCAGTACCGTCCTTGGTCAGACGGGAGTCGGTTGACTCCTGCTTGGCAACACCGAAGTCGGTGAGTATCGGGGTGCCATCACCGTGAAAGAGGATATTTGCCGGCTTGATATCGCGATGGATGATGTCTTTTTTGTGCAGGAAGTCCAGGCAACCACCAATCACCTCCACCAGGTCAAGTGCGGCTGCGGGTTTCACTCCTTCCAGTATCCTGTCCTCCAGGTTCCCGCCCTCGACGTATTCCATGGAAAGGTAATGCCGTTCACCAAACACGCCGATGTCGTAGATAGTGATGATGTTATGGTGGCTCAGTGACGCAATGATCCGGCCTTCCTTGACAAATCTTGCTGACTGGTAGACGTCGGTAAATTTCTTGAGAAGCTTCAGGACGACGGGCCGTTCCAGGGATTCCTGCACGGCCAGATAGACGGAGGCCATGCCGCCTTCCGCAATGGGCCGGGTGATCTTGTAGCCGGGAATCTTCAGGGTCATTGCTTGTCTTCGTTTTCGGCCTGCTTGTAGAACATCAGACTGATTCCCCGCACGGAGAGGCCATCGCCATCTTCCAGCTTCATTGGTGCCTGCACCGACATGCCGTTCACTTTTACGTGGCCACGATTTGAGGGGACGATATAGAAGCCGTCGTTTTTACAGACCACTCTGGCGGCAATCTTCGGCGCAAACCAGCCCGGCGTATAGATGTCAGCATCGCGAATCTTGCCGAACTTGAAGTTGAGCTTGTTCAGCGGGTACTTGGCACGTCTTTGAAGCACGCCTGTCAGCAACAGGTAGGCGCCATACTGCGACTGGCGTTGCCTGACCAAATCTCCAAGATTGGAAACATCCACCTCGATGGTGGCTCCCTGTACGACATTGTGGTTTTCCGGTTCCTGTCTTGCCGGCGGGATAACAGTTCCGGCATTGGCTGCAAGCTTCAGGATGTGCTTGGAAATGACCACCTCGTCACCGTCGGACAGGGTCTTGCGGGAAACGCGCATGCCATTGACAAAGGTCCCGTTTCTGCTGGCGCTGTCCTCAATGATGAACTCATTGCCATCATGGATGATTTTTGCGTGGTGGGCGGAGACGCCCGCGTTATCTATTTTTATATCGCTGTCCGTGCTGCGGCCGATGGTTGTGACACCCGGCTGCAATTCGACTTCGTCCTTCAGTAAATCCCTGTAGTAAACCTGGATGAGGGCCATCTCTTGTCTCCTGCCCGAAACACATTAATTACACACGGTTGGCTGTCCGTGAGTCCTGACGTGGCAAACCAGTCATGACGTCTGCTGCCTGCGGCGAACCACTTGGGTAGTTTTCAGCTGCAGCAGTTACAAAAAGCCACCGGATGCTGTCCGTAAATAAGATTTCAGCAACAGTATCGACCATGAATTCAGTAACCTGAGTGCCGGCAGGCTGCGATTTCCGGGCTTGCGGGCAAGGGCGAATGGGTGCTCCGGCCGGATGTGTGTGTTCGATGCCCCTGCTGTGCCGGGCACAGGCAGTGGGGCTATTTCCCGGAATCTGGCCTGATTTGTGTCTTGTTATGGAACCAATTGTATTTCAGGAGTAAACACCTGTTTGGTTCAGGTATCGCAGTGCGCATCCGGTGTGTCAGGGATGTCTGGGAAAAGGCGGGGATGCCACGCCAATCACATAACCGGGGATTCAAAACTATAATTTACAGGATCTGATTGTGTATGGTCTGTTTTATGGTGCTTTCAGGAATCCCGCTGGCTGTCATACCGGGACCAGTCAATTTGAGGGTTCCATGACACGGGTTCCGGATATGCTGTTGTTCCGGCGGGGACGAATCAGGCCGGGCGGCAAGAGTGTGCGCCAGGGAAACGTTCTGAACCTGTGCGAGCCCGAAAAAGGGGGGGTTATGGATACGGCAAGCGGATTTCGAGCGGCAACACCGGCTGATGCACGGGCAATCGCCGAGCTGGTCGACATGTCTTCCGAGGGCGTCGCCCGGATCGAGTGGGCGGCTGAGGCAGCGGCAACACCCGACGCCAGCCCGCTGGATATCGGGGAACGTACCTATGCGGGCGATAGCGGGGATTACAGCTACCGCAACTGCGTGCTGGCGGAAGTTGCAGGCGAGGTGGCCGGCATGCTACTGACCTTTGCCATGCCGCCGGCTGATCCGCGGAACAGGGCGGCGGCGCCACCGTTCGACGGCAGCGACGTGTTTGCACCCTACAAATACCTGGAGGCACCGGATACCTGGTATATCTGTGGTGTGGCCCTGTATCCCGACTACCGCGGCAGGGGAATCGGCGGGCAGCTGCTGGAAATCGCCCGTCGGCAGGCAAGGGAACGTGGCTACCGTCAAATCAGCCTGGTGGCCTTCGAACAGAATCACGGGGCTGTACGCCTGTACCGCCGGCTGGGCTACCGCGAGATCGCGCGTGCGCCGATCGTGCCGCACCCGTTGATTCACAGTACCGGTGATGCCTTGCTGATGGTGGCGGATACCTGAAGGAGAGACGGTCAACTCCACTCCAGCGACTCACTGCCGCTGATTGCAGTGCTGCCCCGCAGCATCCGGGGGGGCCGCGAGTGAAATCAGCTGGCGGGTGCCAAACGCCGGTGTGTCCGTGATACCGGTTTCACGCAGCTCAGATTGCAGCTGGCGACGGCCTCCCGGATCACATCGATGACACTGGGCCGGGAAAACGAAACGCGCCAGGCCAGGGCGACGATGCGGGTGGGGATCGGTCGCGCGAAGCGCCGAATAGCCAGCAGCCGCTGCGAATATCGATCGGCGCCCGCGGCAGTACAGGGTAGGACGGTGATGCCCAGCCCGGAAACGACCATGTGGCGAATGGTCTCCAGTGAGCTGCCTTCGATGGTCTGCTGCAGGTGGCCTTCCAGCCCGGGCTTTGGCAGACACTCGGGGCAGGCTTCCAGCACCTGATCACGGAAGCAGTGTCCCGAGCCCAGCAGCAGGACGGTTTCATCGCGCAACTGCGCAGACTTGATAGTCTTGCGCTGCGTGAGCGGGTGAGCGGACGGCATCAGCACGACAAAGGGCTCAGTATAGATAGGGAGGGTGACGATTCCCTGCTCCCGGAACGGCAGCGCGATGATGATGACATCCAGTTCCCCGCGCTTGAGTTTCTCGGCAAGTACGGCGGTATAGTTCTCCTCCACGACCAGCGGCATTTTGGGAGCCCGCTTGCGCAGCAACGGGATCAACTCCGGATACAGGTAGGGCCCGATGGTGTGGATGGCGCCGATCTTCAGCGGCCCCTCAAGCTGGTCCTTGCCCTGCCGCGCCACCTGCCGGACGTTCTCTGCAGCTTCCAGGGTGCGCTGGGCCTGCTCGGCGATCTGTTTGCCGACCGGCGTCAGGGTTACCTCGCCTGCCAGGCGTTCGAAAATCTGTACGCCGAGTTCATCCTCCAGCTTCTTGATGGCAATGCTGAGAGTAGGCTGGCTGACAAAACTGGCCTTTGCGGCACGGCCGAAGTGCCGTTCCCGTGCAACAGCCACAATGTAACGTAATTCTGTCAGCGTCATGCGATGCCCTGTTTGTCAGCTGTGATGACAGATCCGGCCAGGATTTGACCGCTGAAGTATGCCCGTCCCCGGGGCGGGGTTGTCAATGCTCTTGCAGGTTGCCGGCAACTTGATAGCCAAAATCAATCGATAACATTGCAACAATCAAATGGTGCTGATGCAGATCAGATCCTGCAGGTGGCGCAAGAAAGCAGGTTGCATTGCTATCCGCCAGGACTGGCGGCAGCCGGCCTGTGCTGAATCAGAACCGGACAGGCGTCACAGGAGGAGCAGACCATGCAACGATCACTTGTTTGGCTTACATCAACTGCGTTACTGGTGGCGGGGGCGACCACGGTCGCGGCCCCGTTGGGGCTGCCGCCCGTACCGGTGCCGGACGACAACCCGCAGACCGAGGCCAAGATCATGCTTGGCGACAAGCTTTTCCACGGCGGACTCAACAGCAGCAACACCATGTCCTGCGACCAGTGCCACCCGAATGCAAGCAACGTCCACCCCGAGACGTATCCCAAGTTCCAGCAGCAGCTGGGCAAGGTCGCCGTCCTCGGGGAAATGATCAACTGGTGCATCATGAACCCGCTGGAGAGCGAACCGCTGGCGCTGGATTCCCCGGACATGGTTGCGCTGCAGGCCTATATCCTGCAGGAGCGCCGGGGTGTCGCGCTGGCCCCGGGCAAGCACTGATCCGGCAGGAAAGACAGGGCTGACGGGCTCCCCGGCAATGCCGGGGCGGCCCGGCGGCGGTGTGAACCGGATGCCCGTTAGTGGAAATCCGCTCTCTATCCCGATGTCCGGATTGACATTGCTGTTGTGCTGGTGCGAAAGTGCCACATTTTGCGGGGCATTTTCAGACTCCCCCCTGTGGTAAATACGCATGAGTACAGTCCTGATCATCGGTGCCGGCGGCGTGGGCCGCGTGGTCGCCCACAAGTGTGCGCAGAATCCCGCTGTCTTTTCTGAAATCTGGCTTGCCAGCCGGACCCTCTCCAAGTGCGAGGTCATTGCCAGGGAAGTGGCAGAAAAGACCGGGCAGGTCCTGCAGGTCGCGGCCGTGGATGCCGACAATGTGTCCCGGATGGTGGCACTCATCCGGCGCGCGCAGCCAGCCATGGTCATCAACGTGGCGTTGCCCTACCAGGATCTCAGCATCATGGATGCCTGCCTGGCGACGGGCGTGCACTACCTGGATACCGCCAACTACGAGCCGCTGGACGAGGCGAAGTTCGAGTACAAGTGGCAATGGGCCTATCGCGAGCGCTTCGAGAAGGCCGGGCTGATGGTCCTGCTCGGTTCCGGATTCGACCCGGGTGTGACCAATGTCTTCTGCGCACACATGCAGAAGCACCACTTCGACCACATCGACACCATCGATATCCTCGACTGCAACGGTGGCGACCACGGCTATGCCTTCGCCACCAACTTCAACCCGGAGATCAATATCCGGGAAGTGACCAGCAACGGGCGGTACTTCGAGAACGGCCGGTGGATCGAGACCCGGCCCATGGAGATCCACCGCCGCTTCAATTTCGAGCAGGTCGGGGAGAAGAACATGTACCTCCTCTACCACGAGGAACTGGAATCGCTGGTGCAGAATATCAAGGGACTGCGGCGCATCCGCTTCTGGATGACCTTCGGGGACGCCTACCTCAAGCACCTGGAAGTCTTCCGCAACATCGGGCTGGATTCCATCGAACCGATGATGTTCGAAGGCCGTGAAATCGTGCCCATCCAGTTTCTCAAGGCGCTGCTGCCGGATCCCGCCTCGCTGGGCCCGCGCACGCACGGCAAGACCAATATCGGCTGCATCGTCACCGGGGAAAAGGACGGCAAGCCAGTATCGCGCTATGTCTACAACATCTGCGACCACCAGGCCTGTTACCGGGAGACCAACGCGCAGGCCGTTTCCTACACCACCGGCGTGCCGGCCATGATCGGTGCCATGATGATGCTGACCAGCCAGTGGATGCGCCCGGGTGTGTGGAACATGGAAGAGTTCGATCCCGATCCCTTCATGGCGGCGCTCAACGCACACGGCCTGCCGTGGACGGATATTGAGTTCGCCGTCGACATCGACGCACTGCCGGAGTGACTGCCGAGGCCGGGATGCGCGTGGCGCTGGATATCGCGCAGGTTCCCACTCCCTGCTATGTACTCGAAGAGGATCTGCTACGCGGCAACCTTGCCGTCATGGAACGCGTGCAGCGGGAATCCGGTGGACGCATCATCCTGGCATTGAAAGGCTTTGCCATGTGGAGCACGTTCCCGATCATCCGCGAGACACTGCAGGGCTGCACCGCGAGTTCCCTCAACGAGGCGCGGCTGGCGGCAGAGGAATTCGGCCGTGAGGTGCACGTCTATGCCCCGGCCTACAGCGATGCCGAGTTTCCGGAAATCCTGCGGCGCGCCGATCACGTCAGCTTCAATTCCTTCTCGCAGTGGCAGCATTTCCGCGAGCAGGCCCTTGCGGCCGGCGTCTCCTGCGGGATACGCGTTAACCCGGAAGTGCACGAGGTAGCCACCGACATGTACAATCCCTGCGGCTCCCGCTCGCGGCTGGGGGTGACCCGCGTGGAGTTCCGGCCCGAGCTGCTGGAGGGCATCGAGGGGCTGCATTTTCATGCCCTGTGTGAATGCGGCGCCGACAGCCTGCAGCGCACCCTGACGCAATTCGAGGCGAATTTCGGCGAATGGCTGGGGCGCCTGCGCTGGGTCAACTTCGGCGGCGGCCACCTGATGACCCGTGAAGGCTATGACGTCGACCTGCTTATCCGGCTGGTGCGCGACTTCCGGGAAAGGCATGCTGTCGAGGTCTTTCTGGAGCCGGGGGGAGCCGTCGGCTGGCGCACCGGCCCGCTGGTCGCCTCGGTGCTGGACATCGTGCACAACGAAATCGACATCGCCATGCTCGACGTCTCCGCCGCCGCGCACATGCCGGATGTCCTGGAAATGCCCTACCGCCCGGACGTGCGGGGTGCGGGGCAGCCGGGAGAGCAGCTCCATACCTACCGGCTGGGCGGCAATACCTGTCTCGCCGGTGATGTGATCGGGGACTATTCTTTCGCCGCACCCCTGCAGGTCGGCGACCGGATCGTGTTTGAAGACATGATCCATTACACCTTCGTGAAGAACACGACCTTCAATGGGGTGAACCTGCCGTCGCTGGCGATCTGGACGACGTCCGGGGAACTTCAGGTGGTGCGAAGATTCGGCTACGCGGACTTCAAGGGCCGCCTTTCCTGACTCGGTTTGCCTGGGGCCGGGTTTGGCCCGGTCGCCCGTATATGGAGAGAAGCGAGTCCAG
>Ga0210064_1000315_pt1 | contig 23598 bp, 23 predicted proteins | sample Muzzi_CordC_D2_FD_185531 | JGI IMG/M metagenome (GOLD analysis project Ga0210064, IMG submission 185531) | Wetland microbial communities from San Francisco Bay, California, USA, that impact long-term carbon sequestration - Muzzi_CordC_D2 (SPAdes) | ecosystem: Environmental > Aquatic > Marine >...
GAGCACATCGCAGTATTGCTCTATATTGCAGATACGGGTGCCATGGAAATCGATGGTTTCGGTTTTATCATGAACAACGCCTATAAGGGGGAATACCTTATATATAAGCGAACGGGAGATTACGTTCTTAAGGATTACTACGCACGCAGTTATTTATTTCCGGAATGCAGAGTCGCTGTATCGACTTATTCGCCTTCTATGCCTTTTGTTATGGAAAAGTATAAACATCCATTTTTACTTGGCCACAAAACAGGACAAGAAATCTGCATAAAGGATTTTGTGCCGTCAAACGAGTTTAAAGCAGAAAATGTCATCAGGACCCTGGAAGAGGGCCTCACGGCAATGCGTTATGGCTACAATGGCCGAAAACGCAACGGTTATCACAGCCTGGACAAAATGTGGGTCCATATCCCCACAATAGACTTTGAAGATTACCGAATTTAAATAGGGGTTAGGGATCAGCATTTAGCTAAATTGAAAACATCATTCAGATGGATTTACTAAAGTACATAAAGCGTAAACGGGCCAAACAGAGACAAAAAAAGCCCATCAAACGAGATGCCTTCAATCAAATTAGCGGCATGGTAAGGCAGTATGGCCTTGAAAAGAGCTTCCTGGATGCGCTCGAAAAAGTTGGAGACAATTTGGTCATGAAGAATTTAAAGTTTGCCCGGATCAGGCTGAAAGTGCCTGTTGAGAGCCCTTTATTTTCTCTGGTAACCAAAGAGGAGTATGTCCTTACGATGTCGATTATAAAAAAAGTCGACTGTCCCTATCTTAGGTTCGCACATTCACCCGAGGAAGTCCTTTTGTGCAAACCTTTGTATCGTCTAAAACCGTCTCTGCCCCCTGAGAGGCTGATGCGTTATCATTTTGAGACGCTGCTTTTGCACGAACGCACCAAAATAAAAAAACAATGAATGAAGTTTTGATCCCAAAAGCTCTGGTTCAGAATTAAAAAACGAATAGGAAATGATGAAAATGGATGACGGAATATCAAAGCAAAAAGGGCAGCGCATTGAAGAAAAAATCGCACAGATGAAAGAAGATCAGGAAATGGATGCTGTGCGGGAAATTATCGAGTCCAACAAGACCCCGTTTGATTTAAAAACAGATATGGATCGGTTTGTTATCGGGCAGGAAAACGGAAAAAAAATCATGTGTACGGCCATTGCTTTTCACTATCGGAGGCTGGGCCAGGCACTAAAAAAAGGGATGACTGATAGCGGGGGAGATATCGACATTGCGCTGCGAAATACAAAGACACCCAAGGCCAACATTATGATTATCGGTCCCACCGGATGCGGCAAGACGTATACCGGTGAAACCGCTTCTAACCTGGTGGGCGTACCCTTTGTGCATGAAGATATGACCAAATTCAGTGAAGTCGGCTATGTGGGTCAGAATGCCAGTGATATACTGATTGACCTGCTCTTGGCAGCCGGCGGCAATCCGAATGTGGCCCAGATGGGAATGGTATATTTTGATGAGATCGACAAGATTGCCACGGAAACCATCGCTTACAAGGACGTGTCCGGCAGAGGTGTACAAAAGGGACTGTTGCATATGGTTGACGGCTCTGATAACACGGTTCATATGGGAAAGGAAAGAATCTTTCTGTCAACAAAACACGTGCTGTTTATTGCCGGCGGGGCTTTTGAAAATCTCGATATCATGGTCAAAAAACGGATGGCCCGGCAAGGCATGGAAGGCAATTGGCGACACTATTTAATGGCAGATGATTTGGTGGCATTTGGTATGGAAAGACAGCTTATGGGGCGCTTTCCTGTAAGAGTGGTTTATGATCAATTAAACACCCAGGACTTAAAAGACATCATGACCCGAAGCCAAGGCAGCGCTTTATTGGCGTACACTTATGACTTCAAAGCATGGGATATCGATCTGGAATTCACTGATAACGCGCTAACTGAAGTTGCACGACGAGCCGAGCAGGAAGGGACCGGAGCCAGGGGGCTGGTCAGCATTCTACATCGGGTGTTGTTGGAAGATATGTATCAGTTGCCCGGCAACTTTACCGGAAAATTCGTGGTGGATCAGAATATTGTAAGGGAACGACTGGAATGAGATTTAAAGACCTTTCACAGCTAAAACGACCAAAGCCGCTGATAATAAGTTTGGGGAGTCTGCCCCAACACATCTTGATGGCCAAGTACGCTAAGGATAAGGCATTTAAAATCAGTGAACGGGTTGGTGTGATTTTTGAAAAGAGTTTTGAATGGTATGGGTTTACCCTCGCGAACAATGACCATCCTGAACTGATTACAGACATCGGATTGCCGCAAAACGATCTGAACCTTCAAGACTATACCACCCTTGGGTCCCAAAGAATCGCTGAATTCCAGGAATCGCTTCCGGAAGATGTGCTGATCAATGGATGGATTCACTCTCATGGGGACTTGAATTACAGGCATTTTTCAAAAACAGATGAACAAAATCACCTTACCGTATTAGATTTTGTGGCCGCACGCACCAGAAAGCCCTTGGCAAAAAAAGAAATTGCCATACAGGATCTGGTTTTGTTGGAAAAAGATCATTTTGACCAAAAGGATTTGGCAAAAGGCAGCGTTTCCCTGATAACGGATGGGCCGATAACAGAAGCGAAGATTATGGAAACTATTTACGGCAGTTTCTGTTACAGCATCGTCATCGGGGATGAAGGATGGCACGAGCAACAAATTCACTGCCGTGAAGGGGGAATCCTATCCGGCCATACAACAGTGTGGAGCAGATCGACCAATATCAAATTCATTGATACTCAAAGAACCTTAAATCCAGAGGAAATCCAGGCGATTGGCAAAGAAGTAAAAGAGAAAATTCAGCCTAACTTAAACCCTCCGACGGAATTGATCGAGAGGATGTAACAAATTTATGTAGAAATTTCTGAAGGAATACTTCGATATTCATCATTCAATATTCGATATTCGATATTAAAAAATAGTTCAGTGGACATCCATATCTGTATCGTGACTCACGCAATCCCAAACCCCTTTGGGGTCACAGTCTTTACAATGATAGTGCTCACCGTAAAGAAGTCTGTGTTTGTAATCAACGGCGTCATCTTTACTCATCCGTGCCCCACAATGCGCACAGTCAACATATTGAATGTCTTCTTTTTCCATGATTCTTTAAATCATTTTTCGTGTTCGAAGGCTTTGTAAAACGGAAGCGATTTCTTTAAACTCTATATTTCACGCAACTGATGCGCCCAAAGGGTGAAAAATTTTAAGTTTGAAAACGACAATGTTAAATGTACATAGTTTATTTTTGAAATATTCACTATTTTTCAGTTAAAATTTGGGATTAATTTAATTTATAAACCTGCTGAAAATTTTTCATGAAATATCGCGCTTGATGGGTTTATGCATGGGCAACCCATAAAGCGTATCAATCCAATATTCAAAGTTCTCAGGGCCGCCCTCTGCCACTTCGCGCCGGAATTTCTCGCAAATTTCCAAGCCTTTCTCCTTGGCACCCGGAGGAAAACCTTTTTCATCGGACCGGTACCGTTTCTCAAGCTCGTCTATCTTTTGCATGTATTCTTCGTAAGTGATTTCCTCTATTGCCATGGTTACTCCCTTAGATTCCAAACCGTAATCGTTCAAGGGTTCAGGGGTTCAAGATTGGTGAAGGTTAATAAAAACACGAAAAATCATTCGGAAACTTTCAATCCGTTCTCGACTTCCTCTACGGCTTCATTAGCCTTTTGAATGACTTCGATAAACGCCTCCGATTGATAGGTTTCGATACCAACAGACCCCATATCATTAACTTTATCGAAAGCATGCTCTTTTTCAACATGGGTTGCCAGAGCTTTTATTGCCCCAAACAGTCTTAAGCTTGCTTCTCCATCTGTATTAGAGTTTTCCCGTCCGCTTTCAACATCTTTTATGGCCTTTCTGGCATTTACGATTAAATCATAAAAAGCGTCCGATAGATGAAAGTCCATACCACTGCATCCCCCGGCTGCGGCTTTGTCAAACACATTCTCATTATCAATATAGATCACCAGCGCTTTTGAAGCCTCAAACAGTGCCAAAAAATCATCCTCCATAGGTTTTTTACTCCTTATCAAGTACTTTGATCAGTCTCACCTTGTTCTTTTTGTTTTTGACGTTTATCAATTTCATCCTTGAATCTTGCGGCAAACTCTGTTCGAAAAGCTTCGATTTCCATGGCCTCGTCATGCTTGCCCAAAAAGGTCAGGGCCATCCCCTTGAACACCTGGGCTTCTTTGATCTCCGGGTTTATGGCCAGTGCATCATCAAAGTACGGCAGGCTTTCATTGTATTTTTGCAGACCCAGCAAAGCATGCCCTTTGGCAGTTATAGCGTATACATTGTCGGCTTGTTTTTCCAGAATTTGATCTAAAATTACAATGGACTCATCACAGCGGCCCATATCGTTCAGCGCAAATGCCTTTAGCTGCATGGCTCCCACGTTTCCAGGTCTGAGGGCCAGTTCTTTGTCGCAACAAAAAACGGCCTCTTCCAAAAGCCCTTTTTCAGCCAGCTTCGAGGCACCCTCCATCCAGGATATTTTGTCCTCTGAACTAACGTCGATGACTTTCATTATCACGGCTTCGTAGGTTTGCTCCACGGTTTGACGGCCGGTACGCGCCACGGGCACGTCATGGCCGGGAAGTATATTTTCAACCTCTTTTTTCATGAGTTGCTTGAGCCCGTATAAATAATGGTCCAGCCTTCCGCCTCCGGCTTTGTCGGGGTCTGCCATGGCATTGGGCAATACGGTGTCACCGGTAATGGCCGTTTTGGTCGCCTGGTGATACAGGCAGATGCTGTCGATGGTGTGGCCGGGCGTGTGGATCGCTTCCCATTCAAAGCCGCTCAGCTCGAGCGTTTCCCCCCCTTCAATTTCGGTCAGGCGGAATCCGGTTTCAGTCAACATTTTTTTAAACTCGGCAGGGCCGCCGGCGTGAATGATAATTTCCACATCTTTTTTTTCCATGACCGGAGGATATCTCAAAAATTCGAAGACACCCATGCAGTGGTCCCTATGTCCATGGGTGAGAACGATCTTCTTGATGTCCAGAACATTGTACCCTAATTTTTCAAGTTCATTAAAAATGGTATAATCATTTCCCGGATCCACGATGGTCAGGGTGTCACCGGCCAGCACATAGACATTGCTGGAATGGTGATATCCAATGAGAAACTTGCTCTTTTCAAAGACAGGGTGGTCAATTTTCATAATCTCGGCAATGGACAGCCATCCCGGATGAGCCGGTTCTTCTTCGGGATATATTTCGTCTTCTATCAACGGTTTGTGTTCTTCTTCGGGATTCTGTTTGTCATCTCTTCCAGTTTTTTCAGGCATTTCTACTCCTATTGCAAGCATTTTACGTGTTAAGTTTTAGGTTTTAAGTGTCTGTCGATGCGAGGTAATATCTGAAACCTAACACCCAAAACGTAAAACCTAAAATATGATAAGTTCAAAAAATCGAATTTATCAATAGTATACCAAGGCTGAAATGACAAGCCTATTTTCGGACACAACGGCAAAAAAAATCCCCCTATCCGGGCAAGCCGGAAAGGGGGCTTGGTATTGCAATTGTGCCCCTCCCCTGCAAGCAGGGGAGAGGGTGTTGGTTATGGGTTAGTGATGACTATCCAATGTAATCCAAAGTATAGGCCAATTTCATCTTGTCATCCGGCCACCACTTCTTGCTCTTGACTTCTTTACCGGGATACACGTCTTTGCCGTCTATCTTTTCAATAAGAAGTTCAGCAAAATCAAATCCCGTGAGCTTGTGTTTTTTGACAACATCCGCCGGAATCAGAACGACAAGGCCGGTCTCCTTGCTGGTCTCCCACTCAAAGGCCTCATTGGGAGCTGAAGACTCTTCGCCGGTTTTGCCGCTATAAAGCTTGAGCAGCTTGCCTTTAACCTTCATTCCCGGCTTCATGTCAAACTCATCATACAGCTCATCGGATATGTGCCACCAAATGGCTCTCATATTCAAAGCGGTATATCCTTTGACAAGCATGGGATCAAAGCCGCAGATACCCACACGACATTTTTCAGGCATATCAAACCTCCTTTTTACTTTCGTTGGTCTCCACTTTATTTAACTGGTCGCGAAGATCCTCAACCTGGCTGTAGCAATAATTCATGAACTCGCTGGCCTCGGATTGGCTGAGATGTTGGGCCTCAAGCAATCTTGTGACATAGGGATAAAGCTGCGAATTGATTTCTTCTTGAAATTCCAAAAGCACATATTCGTTATCCCCGTCCGGGGATGCCCAACTCAAAAAACCTCTTTTCCAGTTGTTCAGCATCCCCTTGAGGGTATCGAGTTCCTCGATTACATTTTCTTCCATGCTACTTTTTCTTTTTGTCTTCAAAGGCATAGCATTTCTTGACTACGTTGAAGTCTGCTACGCACCAGTAATGGGGCCAGTGGATCTTCTTGCACCAGCCGATAATGTCTGCGGGCGGGAACTTAGAGCCCTTGAGAACCGGCTTCAAACCAGTGCAATTCCAGCATATATGGTCACTCGATTTTTCCGGAATCATTATGTTTTCCAGAAATTCTTCAGGTGTTAATTCTGCCATAAGACACTCCTTTCTAAGTTACCAGTCCTTGACTTCGCCTTTAGCGAGTTTCTGCTGATACTCTTCCCAGACCTCTGGCGACAATTTTTGAATATCCCAATTGTAAGGGAACTGTCCGGCCAACCCTGCCGACGGCGGTTGTGGGCGCCATCCCCGCATCGGTCGGTTCCGGATGCTGAATTTGCACATGTCGGCGGTCCCCGTCAACCAGGACCTGGGCTTGCACTGGTACGGCCGGGTTCGGCCCTCGGTGCCGGGTCTGTAGTTGGAATAACCGTCATACGGCTTATCCGCATACAGCGGCATAATGTCCGGTTTTTCGCCGGGTCTATCCTCAGGGCCCTTGTACATAAACCCGTTAATCATGTAGATGTAGTACACCGCTCCACACTCCGCACAAGCGATCGTGCCTTCCCAGTTCCAGAAATAGTATGGGTCGAGGTAGTTGATGGTGTCACAATCTTTTCCATTCACTTCTTTTTTGCACCAAATTATATCACACACTATACCACCTCCTTTTTTATATCCAGGCCTTGTCATACCATTCCTGGATTTTGCTTTGCGGTATACCGAGCCAGTCTTGGTAGACTTTTTTATTGTCCGCACCTACCGGACGCCAGTGCCAGTTGATCCTGCGCGGGGTTTTTTCCATATGACCGCAGCTGTAGCCGCAGTGGACCAGCATATCGCCGAACAGCGGATCATCCAGCCACCTTACCGTGCCTCTTTCCCTGAAGTGCGGGCTCTCGTAAACCTCGCGGTCATTGCGAACCGGTTCGGCCAGAATGCCGGCATCTTGAAGGGTCTTGGCAACTTGGGACCTGGACTTGTCTTCGGCCCATTTTTCCAGAGCAGTGTAGATTTCCACCTGAGCTTCACCTTCGCAGCGTGCATTATGAGATTTATACTTCTCATAAAGATTCTTCATGCCCGTAATGTTGCAAAGCTCCTTGAAGTCCGCATCCTGGAAAGCGCTGACCATGACATAGCGCGCACAGAACTGATCCTGCGGGTTGTCGGCATCCGGAAAATCGGACTTGCCGCACAGGATGATGCCGTGGGCACAGAGCTGGGTATCCCAGTTGCCCCAGCGTTGACGCACGATACCGAACTTGCCGTACATGGGTAATGTGTGTCCGAGCATGCGGGTGGGGACCTGTACCTGGGAGAATTCGATCATGGTGCCCAATCCGGTCTTGCGGCGATGGTGAATAGCCGCCAGAATCGAACAGGTGATCAGGTTGCCGGATTGCCAGTCAATGACCCAGTTGGTCTGCTTGGTGCAATGCCCGCCCATGTAATCGTGCATACCGGTTATGGAAGCGAGCCCGGCGTGGGCCTGGCCCAAAATGTCGTAGGAACCGCCGAAGATTTTGGGACCGTAGCCGAAACCGCCGCCCCAGACATAGATGAACCGGGGGTTAATTTCGGAAAGTTGCCGGTAGCCCAACTTCCACTTGTCCATGGTGCCCGGCCGGTACAGCTCGGTCAACCCGTCGAACTTTTTCACCAGCCCGTAAAAGATCTCCACCATCTCGGGGATGTGGTAGTCCATGGTCAAAAAGTACTTGTTGGGGTTGGCGTTAGTGAACCCGAGACCGGTTCCGGTCATAGGACGCGTGTCGTGGAGCGGATACAGATAGCACTCGTTAAACGGAGAGGTGTGCCGCATGGCATCCCCCATCCTGGGCATCTCGATCTTAACCACCTTTGCGCCTAGTTCAGCCAGGTTGGCCACGGAATGGGGCGTAAAGATATACATGGTGCAGCTCAGCCACTTGATGCCTTTAAGCGCCTCGGGTTTGGTGTGTTCATTGCCCACGTCAAAGGCATTCTTGCAGTACTCCTCGTAGGGCATCTTGAACTCTTCCATTTCGCCTTGACTTTTGGGGCCTGGCAGGTCTTCTATGCGTGTTACTCTTGGGTCTTTTGCCATTATATCACCCCCTTCTGTTTTAGTTCATTGACCGTGGTCTGATTCATTCCACACCATTTCATGTAAATTTCATAGTTGTCAAACCCGAGATCCCTGCCCATCCATTTACACCGGAACGGTGCATAGACCTGATAGGAGGCCGGGCTGGAAGCAATCAGTAGCGGGCCGTAGTCGGTCTCCTGGACGTACTGCCAGGGGCGGTATTTGAAGTGCGGGAACTCAGCAACCTCATCGATAAACATGACCGGTCCTGCTGCAAGCTGGTATTCGAGCAGCTTGGCTTCAGCCTCGACCCTGCATTGGTCTCTGAGCCAGCGGGTGGTCACGGAATAGGTTTTGATCAGGGCGTGCAGTGCGTTCCGGGCCCCGACCTCCTTGAGGAAGGGATCTTCGTGGATCAGCCGGCCGAACTGGTGGTAATCGCGCTCCAGACAAAAACCGATGTTGTACCACAGCTTGTCGGTCTGGCCGCCGATCATCATGTAGCCGTCCTTGCAGGGGTTCCAGGCATACTGGTTCAGGTTGGGGTCCCAGCCGCCGGATCGACCCTTGATGCTGGCGTTGAACCCGTACCAGGTTATATCAAAGTCGATGATGTCCATCAGCGCTTCAGCATCGGTGACCTCGATCATCTGGCCGCTGTTGCCCAGTTCGTCTCTCCAGTAAAGGGCTGCATTGGCATTCAAAAATGCCTGTGCGCCGGCCACATAGTCGGCCAGCCAGAGACCCGAACGGGTCGGATCGCCGCCCTTGCCTCGGGGCAGCAGGTCCTGGGCCAGACCGGTGTTGTGCACCCATGAATTGGCACAACTGGCAAAGGGTTCCAGTTCCCACTGGCCGAACTTGGACTGCTTGTCCTTCCAGGGGCCCCATTGGCCCATCATTCCGATCCAGACGTAGATCAGCTTGGGATTGGCGTCCTTGAGCTGCCGGTAACCGATACCCAGGTTATCCATGTAGCCGGGAGGCATCCCGTCGATGAGCACATCCACGTTGGATGCCATATTCTTGAAAATTTCCTGGCCGTCCGCGGTCTCCACATCCAGGGTGATGCAGTGCGTGTTCACCGTCTCGGCGACGAACTCCATCCCGCACTTTTCACCGGTATCCCGATTTTCCAGCAGATACTCTTCACGGCCGAAGGGCGTCAGTTTTCTCAACGGATCGCCGCCGGGGGGTTCAATGGAAACACATTCCGCCCCGGCTTCGCCGAACAGAGAAGTGGCAAACTTGTGCCCCAGCCGCCAGAGCCCGATATCCAGTACCCTGAGATGTGATAGAGACTCATCTTTGCCGTATCTATCTTCGAACTTGAAGTTTTTCTCAGCCCACTCACAGAACTCCAGCGCCTTCCGTTTTTCGTACACCGGTTTGACCTGCTCGTAGGGAGGCGGCGGTGTGACCGGGTAGGGTCTGACATCCATATCCATAAGACCAATGGTGTCGGCCCGGCTGTTTATTTCAATATCTCGTTTTTCTGCCATATTTTACCTCCAAAAATAGTTTAAATTCCACTTAAGAATTTATCCAGAGTCATTTTCAGTATCAGAGGAACGACAATGGTTCCTCTTAACTGGCACTTATCACCTCCTTTCCAGTTGAAATTCGGCCGGAGACAGCGATGACATTAAAACGACCTTTGTGTGTCGACGGATTATGGTCGCGTCTGCAGCCGATCTGATATTTTTTAAGAACGTCTTTTCGGTCGTTTTTCTTTCCGCTACGTGCGGAAAGCAAAATAATCGCGCATCACCTCCTTTAGGTGGTTCAACGAAAAATAGATTTTAAACCTTGTTCAGAAAAATTGAAAAAATGAAATATTGTATTATGATTGAATTATATTCAGTGAATGCAATGTTTGGGTTGAGTTATCTGCAAAATCAAAAATTGAATCTGATTCAGCGTGTTGTTTTTTTTAAAATTGTTTGAAAAATTTGTCAAGAGCAAAAAATTAATTTTGTTCAAAAAATTCTGAAATTCTGCGGTTTAAGCACGGATGACAAGGGTTTATAATTTTATCTCCTTAAACCACCCATTGGCGGAAGGAGTATCGGACAGAAGCCTTCAAACGTTTTTTCAATAGCATTTTATACCCCATAACATACAACATGCAGACTAACTGATATCCCGGAGTACTTTATACGGTACAAATTATCTAAAAACTCACAACCTCGACCATCACATTTTCCTTTGGTTTCGTACCGAAAAAAGGGCTTTAAACACATATGTTTTTTTACCTTGCAATTTATTTACGGATATTTTATACGCAACTGTTTGATAGCTTTTCCAAACGATATTTATTCGGTTTTTAGACAGCCGAAAGGCTTATGAAAAATCTTTCAATCGGTCCAAACATTTTTTTGGAAAGGAGGTGAATTTTTTAAAATTGGCCCGGGGCATATGCCCGAACGTCTGCCGTGTTGGAGTTTAGTAACCATCGATTTCAGGTATTTCAAACTAAAATTTGCAGGCTGAAAAAGGGATATACCCTCGGCTGTTAAAAAAATAGGCACAGGTTACATTAATCAGACAAATAAAATTAGGGAGGTTTATGCTATGGGTAAAATACCGGAAAAAATGCTGCCACCAAAAGAATTGTGGCCGGAATATTTGGTTCCAGAAGAGTTTGCGGATACACCGGATGAATTGAATCTTGCCGACTTTTTGCTTGACCGCCATGTTCGAGAAGGCAAAGGTGATAACGCCGCCATTAAGTTCATGGACCAGACCGTCAGCTACGCCCAGCTCCAGAAAATGGTCAACAAGTTCGGCAACAGCCTTAAAGATGCCGGCGTTACACCCCAGGACCGAGTGGGGATTCGTCTGGTGAATTCCATTCAGGCTCTGGTGGCTATCTTTGCCGTTGAGAAAATCGGTGCGATTCCTGTGCCGACATCGCCGCTGTGGTCCGGTGAAGAAGTCGCATTTGTGGCCAACAATGCTGAAATGAAGTTTTTTATTGTCAATGCCCCGCTGATGCCCCCGGTGGAGCAGGCCAAACCCAACTTTCAATTTGGCACCAAAGTCATCACCATCGGCGGCAAGCCAGACGAAGTCAAGGCTGCCGGAAACATGGTCTATGAAGAAATGCTCGCGGCAGGTTCTGCGGATCTGGAAGCCACCATGCTAAAGGGTACTGACATCGGCATCATGCTCTATACATCTGGCACCACCGGCATGCCCAAGGGCTGTGTTCACTTTGTCAAACCGATTGTCATAGAAACCAAACTGGTCAACAAACATGTATACAAAATGAAGCCCGGCGATTGTCTGGGTGGAGCCGCCCCGGTTTCCTTTGCCGCAGGGTTCGGCACCTTTACGTTGATGCCTTTTGAAGGCGGTGCCGCCATATCCCTGATTCCAAAGTTCACACCGCCGGACATGTTGGACCTGATTCAGAAACACAAAATCACCATTCTCACCGGTCTGCCCACCGGCTACCGCGCTATGATGAAGTTCCCCAAATTCAAGGATTACGACACCAGTTCAATTCGTCTTTACACCTCCGGCGGCGACGCCCTGGGTTCCGAAACCCTAACGGCATGGCAAAAACTGACCGGCCTGCCCATCTGGGAAGGTTTGGGCGGCACCGAGATGCTCCATCTGGTAACGTCCAACACCATGAACCCCGAGCCGAGGCATGACTCCATCGGCAAAGCTCTTCCCGGCGTTCAGGTACGGGTGGTTGACCCGGAATGGAATGACTGTGAGCCGGATCAAGTCGGCAGCATGGTTCTCAAGGGCCCCTCGGGGAGCCTGTACTGGAAACCCTACGAAGATAATGAGAAACTTATCAAATCCCAGAAAAAAGGCGTGGTCAACGGCTGGAACCAGATGGGTGATGCGGTCTTCATGAAAGCAGACGGCAATATTTTCTTCGTATCCCGTGAAGACGATATGATCAAGAGTTCCGGTTACCGAATTGGTCCTGCAGAGGTAGAAGAGGCCATCGAAAAACATCCGGCAGTTGCCGAAGCCGGCGTTGTGGGTGTTCCGGATAAAGAAAAAGGTCAGATTACCAAAGCCTTTGTGGTTCTGAAAGAAGGTCACGAAGGCAGCGATGAATTCTTCGAAGAACTCAAAACATTCTTGAAGGAACACATTGCCATTTACAAGCTCCCCAGAGCCATTGAGTACCGGAGTGAACTGCCGCGCACACCCACCGGCAAGCTCCTGAGACGTCATCTGCGTCCACCTAAATAATCGATGGTTCGCAGGATGAGATAATGATCCCCCCCTCACTTTCTAAAGTGAGGGGGGTTTTTATTTGCTGCAGAAAATGTTCTTAAGTACTGGGTTTTACAGATCTAATAAATCTCTTTACATGCTTATTTTTTTACCATAAACATTAACCTGGGTTTTCTTTCGATCGTTATCCGCAATATGGGATTTGTATTAACCGCAATCAGCACCGAATGAGAGGTAATGGGCACCCAATGGAGGAAAAACCATGAATGAAAATGCATCTATTTCGTTAAAAACTGTGGATCGTATTGAAATTACTACGCTAATGGACAATTATGTTGATCTGTTGCTGCCGAGCACCGATACGATAATCCGCCCCCCCCTGGCAAAGGAAGGCAAAATTAACGCCGACACGTTTCTTGCAGAGCACGGCCTCTCTTTGCTGGTAACGGTTTATCAGGGGGAAAACAAACATACCATTCTGTTTGACACCGGCTACACAAAGGTGGGGGTCCTGCACAACATGGCGCTCCTTGGTGTAAATATCGAGGAAATAGAGGCCATTGTCTTAAGTCACGGACATATGGATCATACCGGTACGTTGCTCGGAATTCTCGATAAAATATCCCGTACCATCCCGCTGGTACTGCACCCCGGCATTTTCCAATACCCCCGTTATACGCGACGTCCTGATGGCGCCAAAAGCATTTGGCCCAAGACAGTTGTGAAAGATGACCTGAACGAAAAAAACGTTGACATCATAGAAAGCGAAACACCCGTCTGTCTGGCTGATGATATGATCATGGTCACCGGTGAGGTGGAAAGAATCACCCCTTTTGAAAAAGGCATGCCCAATGCCCTTATGGAACAAAACGGTCAACTTGTCCATGATCCGATTATTGACGACCAGTCCATTGCCATGAAACTCCAGGGAAAGGGACTGGTTGTGATTTCCGGATGTGCCCATGCCGGAATTGTCAATACATTGATGTTTGCTCAAAAAATTACCGGAGAGCCAAAAATTCATGCAGTATTAGGAGGATTTCACCTGTCAGGCCCGTTTTTTGAAAAATTCCATGATCCAACGGTTGATGCATTGAAAAAAATAGATCCCGATGTGCTCATGCCCATGCATTGTACCGGCTGGAAAGCGATACATCGGTTTCAAAAAGAATTTCCCGAAAGCTTTGTGCTCAACAGTGTGGGATCTAAGATGATGCTGTCGTAAGGCAGGGATCGGGGGTCAGGTGTCGGGGATCAGGTGGCAGGGATCAAGGAGGTTCCCGGGGTCGTGTATGAGAGAATGAAAGAAAAGATTATGAGCACCATTTTGAAAAATCACCGTGGTTTTTTTGTATTCCTTATCAGAAGCTTCTTTTGCATATTCTTTCTATCAATTTTTATTCTTTGGACTGAAACAAGTTTTGCCGCCACCATTAAAATCGGTGAAATCAATCCCCTTTCCGGAAGGTTTGCGAAGCAAGGTATTGAAATCCATCAAGGGATTGAGGTTGCCGTTGCCGAAGCCAACACGGCTGGTGGTATCGACGGAAATAAACTACAACTCATCTCAAGGGACGACCAGAGCCGGCCCGATGTGGCCATTTCCAGAGCTGAAGAATTGTGCTCCTGGGAAAAAGTGTCGGCCATTACCGGCGGTTATGTTGATTCATTGGTGGGGCCAATAGCCGCTGTCACCAAAAAATACAAGATTCCCTATGTTGCCAGTGCCAGCCTCCAAAAAGAACTGACACAGAACAAAAATCCTTACCTGTTCAGGGTTTCAAAACTACAGGGATTTGTTGAACCTCTTTGCGGCATTCTTACTGAAAAGATAAAGCCTCAACGTTTGGCCATTCTGTATGCCGCTACACCCGGTTCCAGCGAACTGGCCAGGGATCTGGAGAGCTGTCTTAAAAAACGGGGGCTAATGGTCCGGCTGTTTGAGAAATTTCGTCCCGGTACGCCCGATTTTACACCGCTGATTGCCAAGCTGGCCAGCATGAAAATCGATGTAATCGTTTCCGGCGGCTTTACACCGGACCACATCCTTTTCGTGAGACAGCTTAAGGAGAATAGAATGACGCCCAAGGCGTATATCGGCCCTTTTGGTATTGCATATGAAAGTTTTATATATGCCTTGGGAAAGGACGCCGACTATCTCTACAGCACCTGTGTCTGGAATCCGGGAATTACCTTCCCGGGTACGGAAGAGGCCTCTGAGTCTTTTGTCGATAGTTTCAAAAAGATGTTCAGCCGACAGCCGAATACCACTAACATGCACGGATATACATCCGCCAAGGTCCTTATTGCGGCGATGCAAAACGTTCTGAACAACGGTCAAACCCTAAACGGCGAAAATATTCGACACACCCTGGCAAAACTGGACTTAGTACTGCCCATGGAGCATCTTCGTTTTGACGCTCACGGTGATCCGGTAAGTTATCGCCACGTGGTCGTTCAGATTCAAAAAGGAAAGCTCGTTGTTGTCTACCCACCGGATCGAGCCTCGGGACACAACATCTATCCAATGCCGTCATGGGATCAGAGATAGCTTATGTGGACGACCATTCTTGTTTCCGGGATTTCCCTGGGTTCGTTTTATGTGCTCATCGCACTCGGTTTTGCCCTCATATTCGGGGTAACTCGAAATTTTAATCTTGCCCACGGTGAATTGCTGGTGCTGGCCGGTTACTCATCTTACTGGTTATGGAAAGCATGGGCGTTCCCCTTTGTTTTGACATTTCCTTTCGCTATTCTGATGATATTGCTCATTTGTCTGGGGCTGCAACGCCTCTTTTCCCGTCTCCGTGATCCCATAGAGCTGAATTCCATTGTGCTCAGCTTTGGTGTGGCCATTTTGATCCAAAACAGCATGCTTTTTTTCTTTTCCGGCAATTACCGACTCATACGGATTCCAATTTTGAACCAGGGATTTCGCATTCCCGGCTTTTACGTCAGCTACGGCCAGCTCACCCTCTTTTTATTATCTTTGATCATTATTGGAATACTTTACGTGCTGATGTATCGCACCTATCTTGGAAAAGCCCTGAGAGCCACTATCCAGGACAAAAATGCTGCCGCTCTGGCGGGTATCAATGTGACAGCCATGGGAACACTTGCGTTTTGCATCGGCGCTGTCCTTATCGGGTTGGCCGGACCTCTTTATGGTTGCATTCACTACCTGTATCCGTCTACGGGTCACGAAGTCACCCTGCTGGCGATTACCATTACCATTTTTGCAGGTGTCGGTCGCCTGAACGGAATTCTCCTTGCCGGATGGATTCTGGGGCTGGCGGAGTCTTTTACTGTCGTTCTTTGTGGTTCCAGCTGGCGTGAAATGGTCAGTGCGGTTTTGCTCCTTACCCTCCTGACTTTCAGGCCACACGGCATTTTGGGTAATGGTGAAGGATAAAAAAATTTCCCGACAGGATGAACCGGATTTCCAGGATATCATTTTGTTCCATTTTTCTGGTGAAAATGGAACAAAAATTTGGAATTAAAATCTGTTAAAAAAATTGTAAAAGCACATGAAGTGCAACTTGTTAATTATCTTGTTGCTACAGACAAACCAGTAGGATTGGTTTTGAATTTCGGCGAAAGGAAAGTTGAAATTAAGCGCAAGATAAAGGAATTAAAATAATGATTAACAGGACATAAAATATCTTGTTTATCCTGTTTATCCTGTCAAAAAACCAATGATTTATTTTGCTGCAAAAAACCGAATTAATGGATCAAAGACCTATGGTGTCGGCCTTATTCTCGGGTTCTTGCTATTGCTCACCTTGCCGCTGCTGGTTCACTCCAACAACTATATCCTTCAAGTCTTTACCCATGCCCTGCTTCTGGCCTCTTTGGCACTGGCGTGGAATCTTTTAGGTGTCAGCGGTTCCATTTCCCTTGGGCACGCCGCTTTTTTTGGCCTGGGTGCCTATGGCTCTGCTTTAATCAACCTTGAGTTCGGTCTGTCCACTTGGTTGACCATTTTCCTGGCCGGTTTAATCGCAACGGGTCTGGGACTGATTATGGGACTGATTTGCCTGCGCTTAAGGGGCGCCTATTTTGCCCTTGCAACCCTGGCGTTTGTCGAAATCCCGAAGGTGATAACGGATAACTGGGATGCATTGACCAAAGGATCCCTCGGACTGGTCGGAATATCCGGACTTCCAACGCTTCGTATGGGAGATTGGCATGTGGATTTTGGGGCCGGGATCGCCGCCTCATATTATTTTGTGTTTGTGTATTTTGTGATATTGCTGGGTCTTGTAGCCTTTGTCTCTCGATCCAACATGGGACTGGCACTCCAGGCGATTCGCGAGGAGGAAATTGCGGCAGAAGCTGTCGGCATCCATGTAAACAGATATCGATTATTATCTCTGCTAATGAGCGCCTTTTTTACCGGTGTCTGTGGCGCATGTTATGCACATCTTGTCCGTTATATCGAGCCCGGATTGGTCTATGGACTTCATTTTTCCGCTGTTCCCATGATTTTTGCCATTTGCGGGGGACGGTTTACCATCCTTGGGCCTGCTGTGGCGGCCTTGATTCTTTATCCTGTGGATCAGTTTATTTTTCATCCTCTTCTTCCGGCGGGTCACGAGTTTCTTTACGGTGCCGTGTTGATTTTGACCGTGCTGTTCATACCTAACGGATTCTGGGGAAGGTTGCGGAACGCATAATGATACTGTTACAATTAAAATCATTAAATAAGACGTTTAACAATTTTTGCGCCCTCAGCGATATTGATTTTTCTGTTAGGGAAGGAGAGATCGTGGGGTTGGTGGGGCCCAATGGCGCCGGCAAAACAACACTGTTTAATTTGATCTGCGGCCGATACAGGCCCAGCAGCGGCAATATATTGTTTAAAGGTATTGATATCACAGATCTTAAACCGCATACGATCTGTCATCTGGGCATCAGCAGAACATTTCAATCCTCCAGACCGTTCCCTCGAATGAGCACGCTTCAAAATGTGTTGGTCGGCCATATCTTTGGTAAAGGATTTTCTTTTCATGCCTGTCCTGAAGATAGACAGACGGCAATAGAACTTTTGGAAATTGTCGGCATCGCCCATAAAGCTGATACACCCGCCGGCCAACTCACCCTCAGTGAACAGCGGCGATTGGATTTGGCCCGGGCTCTGGCGACGCGTCCGAAACTGCTTCTCTTGGATGAAGTGGCGGCAGGATTCAGTCCGGTTTTGGTGAAACAGGCGATCCAATTGATAAACAGGGTTCGAAAGCGAGGTGTAAGCCTTCTCATCATTGACCATTTTTTAAATTTGAGTTTGAAGGTTGCAGATCGTCTGCTGGCACTCGATCACGGAGAAAAAATTGCGGAAGGGCCTCCCCATATGGTCATGCGAAACCGGGATGTTCTACAGGCATATCTGGGATTGCGACACCAGGATGAAGAAGACGATTAGGGATCAGGTGTCAGTATTTTGGGCTGATTCCTTAATTGTCAGATTCCTGATCCCTGGACCCTGGACCCCGAAAATTGAGGTGAATTATGGACATTCAAAAACCCCTTTTAAAAGTATGCAACCTAAGTGTTCATTACGGAAACATTCAGGTGCTGAAAAAGATCAATCTATCGGTATGTGCTAATCAAATCATTTCAGTTGTTGGCGTCAACGGTTCGGGAAAGACCACATTAATGAAAGCCATCGCCGGTATTTTGCGTCCGATAAGAGGGTTGATCCATTATCAACATGAGGAGATACAAACGCTTCCGGTATACGAGGTGGTCCGACGTGGTCTGGTTTATGTACCCGAAGGAATGAATGTTTTCCCTTTCATGAGCGTGTTGGAGAACCTGGAAATTGGTGCCTACGTGGCCAGAGAAAAAAAACAGGACCGACTTTCCTTCGTGTTTGAAATTTTTCCTGTACTTGCCGAGAAACAGCGACAAATGGCCGGGACCTTGAGTGGCGGTCAAAAAAGAATGCTGACGATTGCTCGCGGTCTGATGAGTGGTCCCCGCCTTATTCTTTTGGACGATCCTTTTCTGGGTCTGGCGCCAAAGGATGTAAATCGGCTGTGCAATACCTTTAGACAGATCCGCAGTCACGGTGTAACGCTGTTTTTGGCCGGTCAGCATGTTCGTAGAATCCTGAGAGTAGCGACCAAGTCATTTCTACTGGAAGAAGGAAAAATAACACTGTCAGGCAGCGGAGAACAGCTTATGGGGCACCCGCACTTGCGTGAAACTCTTTTTGGGATTGTAGCGGAATCCGGAGTTGAAATCCCGTAACAACTCAAATCTGTAATCCCGAATTTAAGATTTTGTGGAATCAAGTAACTGAAGGTTAAATGTTTGTTGACTTAATACATAACTTTAGAATATTATTCACTTAATGATCTGTCTTAGCATTTTTAATTCTAATACTGGAGGTTAAACAATGACAGAAGGATTGAAAGTTGGAATCACCCATGAAATTGAACGAGAAACCACCGAAGACATGTCTGCGCAAAAGGTCTTCCCCCACGTGCCCAATGTCTATGCCACAAGCGTGATGGTTGGACATATGGAAGCGGTTTGTGCCGAGATGGTTCTCCCTCACCTCGGTAAAGGTGAACAAACCGTCGGAACCGGCATGAAATTCAAACATATGGCAGCTACGCCTTTAGGAATGAAGGTTCGATATAGTGCCAAATTGACGGCAGTTGACGGCCCAAAACTGGCTTTTGAAGTAGAGGGATTTGACGAAGTGGACAAAATCGGTGAGGCCACTCATTTTCGTTTTATCATCAATGCCGAAAAATTCAACAGCCGGGTAGCAAAAAAGGCAGAAAAATAGTGTCGGGGGTCGGGCAGTTATTATTGTAAATCTTCATATATCAGCCCTCGGCTCAGAGAGCCTACGCCTCGGAGAGCGGAATGGATATTTTTTTAAAAAAAGCGTGTACTGTTTGAGTGGTTTAGGGATCGTTAGAAAGAACAGACGCTTACCGAAACAATTCAACAGTGAAGAAGTGTTTGTTATAAGTTGAACCCATTGTTTTTATGTTGATATCTGTTCTTTATTTACGATCCTTTAACCACGAGTTTACACGGTTTTTTAAAAAACATTATCCATGGAGTAATTTGACAAATAAAACACCCCGACCCTTGAGTTAATTAAGTATTAATAATCCCTGACAACTTTTAATTAAAACTATTGGAGGTTGACCATGGCCGTGTCGGATCCCATTCGCCAACTGGATGCGATTCTCAAACCCAAACGTGTGGCCGTTATCGGCGCCTCATCCAGCCCGAACAAAATAGGCTACGAAATTCTGAAAAATATCATCGACAGCGGCTTTAAAGGGGCTGTTTTTCCCATCAACCCCAAGGCAGATGTTATTCTCGACCTTCCCTGCCACAAGAGTGTTAAAGATATTGCAGAACCACCGGATCTGGCTGTAGTCATCATTCCTGCCCGATTTGTACCCCAGGCAATTCAGGAATGCGGTGAGGCCGGCGTGAAGGGCGCGGTGATCATTACCGGTGGCTTCAGCGAGGCCGGTGACGAAGGCGAAGCTCTTCAGAATCAAGTCGTTGAGGCAGGAAAAAAATTCGGCGTTCGCATCATCGGGCCCAACTGCCAGGGGGTAAACAATCCCCATCATCCTCTGTGTGCGTCCTGGCCTCTGCTGACCTACCAGGGCAAGATCGCACTCATTTCCCAGAGCGGCACGGTGGGCGCCGCCATGATGGACAGGTTGTCCGAAGATAAACTGGGGACTTCAAGCTTTGTCAGCATGGGCAATCGCGCCGACGTCGATGAAACTGATCTTATTGCCTATTTCAATCAGGACCCCAACACCGAGGTGATTGCTGCTTACATCGAAGGGATAAAGCGCCCCGATCAGTTTATTAAATCCATAAAACAGCTCCGAAAACCGCTGGTGGTTCTTAAATCCGGCCGGACGCCAAAGGGAAAGGTTGCGGCCGAGTCCCACACCAAGGCTTTGGCCGGTGCTGATGCCATTTATGAAGCGCTCTTTAAAAAATATAATATTTGCAGGGCCTACACGGCGGAAGAGTTTTATGATTATGCCAAGGCCCTGGCTTATCTGAAACCACCAAAGGGCAATCGTATTCTTTTTATTACCACATCCGGAGGTGCTGCTATTCTGGCAACAGATCAGGCCGAACAAGAAGGTTTAGATGTTTCTCCGCTGCCCAAGGAGGCGGTGGAGGCCATAACACCGCTTATTCCGGCTCATGCCATAAAGGCCAATCCCATAGATCTTACCGGAGACGCCACTGCACAGATGTTTGGCGATGTTATTGCGGTCACCCGCAAATACTATGATACACTGGGTGTGATTTTTGGAGATCCGGTGGAAGATGCCTCCAGCGTCGTGACCCCCAATGCCAATGAGTTAATTATTTTTTATGGAGGGGCTGACGTCGAACGTTACGAAAGTGAACGCATGCACCTTAAAGGAATTCCGGTTTTCCCCACTCCCGAACGAGGAATAAAGGCCCTGGCCCAGGTGCTTGAGCGTAAAACTCTGAATTTACCACAGAAACCGACCTTAACTGTTCCGGCCATCGGCCGGCAACTGCCGCTTCATCAGGCATTTTCACGCATCGCCGAACAAGGCTTGCCCTGTACCCCATTTGCTTTGGCGGAAAGCCGGACCCATGCTGTTCAGCTTTCACAGGAACAGGGCTTCCCGGTAGCGCTTAAAATCAGCTCTCCCGATATTCTTCATAAGAGCGATGTCGGCGGCGTACAGCTCGATATAAGTTCTGCTGAAGCGGTCGAAAAAGCTTACGATGCGTTGCTGTCAGCTGTGAAACGCAACAATCCTAAAGCCCGGGTGGATGGCGTGTTGGTAAGCAAAATGGCGTCACCCGGACTGGAAGTCATTGTGGGAATGAATCGCGATCCTCAGTTCGGCCCTGTGATCCTTTTTGGCATTGGCGGTATCATGGTGGAGATTTTTCAGGATGTGAGCCTCAGACTTCTTCCCCTGACAAACGAAGAGGCCGTGTCCATGATCCGGGAAATAAAAGGCTACGGGCTCATCTCCGGTTATCGCGGCCGGTCGGCGGTGAATGAACAGGCTTTGGCAGATTGTCTGTTAACTGTTGCCCGACTGGCAGAAGAGGCTCCGGATATTATTGAAATCGACCTTAATCCTGTCTTCGCCTATCCAAGCGGAATACAGGTTGCAGATGCTAGAATGATTGTAAAACAGGAGTAGGGAAACAACCCGATGATGAATGAATTTGATAACCTTGTTTCAAGGCTCAAGAAGAAGTACCCCATGTTGCAAAACTTTACCGATCGCACCTTTGGTGTGGAAATCGAATTTTTCGGGCTGAAATATGTTACCATGCCGACAAATAACGGAATCATAAAACCCTACAACATTTCCTCCAGGGCCAAAAACGGGCAACACATCGTTGATCTCATCAAGGATTGCGAGGTATCCATCGGTGATGACAGAGACTCCTGGCACTTCGAAAAAGATTCGTCGGTTCGAGGCAAAGGACACACCAGATGTGGTGCCGAACTGATCAGCCCGATCTTAAGCGGCATGGAAGGACTGGTAGAAGTCTTCAACGCTTTCCAATTTCTCAAATCAATTGAAGGAATTGATATTGATGCAAGTTGCGGCATGCATGTTCATCACGGTGTTGACCCGAAAGTTTACAACTGTAAAGAACTCCAGCACCTTGTACGCATCGTTCACCACTATGAAGATCTCTTTTACCTGCTTATCCCTGGAGAACGTCAGAATGCCGAAACCTGTCGGCCCATGGAAATTGACGTGAACGCCTTCCTGAATGTCTGCGAAGGCGGTGATGATGGCCACAATTGCCGAGTCAAAGACCTCTGGTATTCGCTTCAAAACCGTTACGACGAAAATTGTGGTGTGAATTCACGCTACGACAAAACCCGCTACCACGGTCTGAATCTGCACTCCTACTGGTATCGCTCCACCATTGAATTTCGCTATCACTCAGCCCTTCTGGATAAGGTAGATGAAGCCATCCAATGGATCATTTTTACCCAGTTTATCATAGAACTGAGCCAAGATCACGCTCCCGATATCTATTACTATCCTGGAGCGAACAAATGGCTGTCAACCATCTATAAGATTTACAAAGTATTCGGCTATCAGGAGCGTATCAAGCAGGCACCAACCAGCTTAAAACAGTCGATAAAACATATAAAATTGTTTAACTAATAAATTTGGTGTAATCATGTGTGACATATTGGCCATCTCGGCGGGATATAACTATACACCCAAAAATTATCTTCCCATTTTCGCGGAAAAGGGCAGTGAAAACATGCACGGATGGGGTATCGGTTTTTTTCGCGAGGATCAGGCTTTGGTGGAAAAATCCGCGGAGAAGGTATTCAGTGATCAACAGGTTCACAAAAGCTTCCAGAGACTCGCCCGGGTCATCGACAGCCGGATCATCATAGCGCATGTGAATTGTTCCAAAAGCGGTGGGCGCCATAGTGCTCAGCTCCATCCTTTCAAGCTTTCCTTTCTGGATCACGACTGGTTGTTTGCCCAGGTGGGCGTTGTTGAAAAGATTAACGAATATCAAACCGACGGAACACCTCGGCTGGACGTCGATGTCGATACAGCCAGAATTTTCGAATATTTGAGAGATCAACTGGTATTGCTGCACCGCAAGAACCCGTACATCAGTGTATACATCGCCCTGCGCATCGCCATTCAAAAGCTCCTTGATGACTATCCCGGGGATTACAGTTTTTTTCTGGCCAATGAATCGTTTCTCTTTGCCTTTTGTAACTTCCAACAACTGATGGTTCTCAAGGCGTCCGAAAGTATGGGAGATATTTTTCTGGTGACTTCCATCAGGGAAGGACTGAGTCGCACCGATTGGCATCCCATAACACCGGA
>Ga0210064_1000317_pt1 | contig 23469 bp, 17 predicted proteins | sample Muzzi_CordC_D2_FD_185531 | JGI IMG/M metagenome (GOLD analysis project Ga0210064, IMG submission 185531) | Wetland microbial communities from San Francisco Bay, California, USA, that impact long-term carbon sequestration - Muzzi_CordC_D2 (SPAdes) | ecosystem: Environmental > Aquatic > Marine >...
AAAAAACTCGAAAACATCGATAAAATTTACAAACGCAAAAAAGAAATCCTTTTTCATGATATTTTTGATATTCTCGAAAACATTTCTCCGGAAGGATGTTATTTCGGCACACATCCGGCAAATCTATCGCAGGTTGGCTTTTGGAAAATAAATTTATTTTCCGTTACACGTTGAAATACTCATAAAACCACATTGACGATTATCAGATAATTCTTGGGAAAATATCATGGAAAATCAAAACAGGAGATATCCTTTTGGGAAAAATTCGTTTTATTGTTTATATTTCTGTCATCGTGTACTTTCCTTTTATAAACTGTTTGAATGCTGCATATGCCGGAGAACGTCTTGCGGTATCAGTCTCCATTGCAAATATTCGTTCAGGTCCCGGAATGAACTACGATACCCTTTGGCAAGTCTATAAATACTATCCAATTAAAGTTATTAAAAAATCTGGTTCCTGGATTCGGTTTGTTGATTTTGAAGGAGATAAAGGATGGGTAAAAAGTACTCTTGTTCATAAAATTAGATCGGTTATAACAATTAAAGAAAATTGTAATTTACGTTCGGGTCCCGGCACTAATTATCGCATTGTATTTAAAACCGAAAGAGGCGTTGCGTTTAAAGTTGTAAAAGAAAAAGGGAGCTGGATATATGTGCAGCATTCAGATGGGGACAAAGGGTGGATATATAAACCTTTGGTTTGGTAAACTCGGATTATGTCCAAATTAAAATACTATCATGTATTATTTTGAGGTGTAAAAGAGGTTAAGCATGCTTATTGTCGGAGAAAATATCAACACGAGCCGAAAGCGCATTGCCGAAGCAGTTGAAAAACAAAATACTGAGTTTATCGTTCAAGCAGCGAAAAGCCAGGCAGATGCCGGTGCCGATTTTATTGATGTAAATGCCGGTACGTTTGTGGACCGGGAACCTGAATATCTATGCTGGTTGGTAAAGACAGTCCAAAATGCCGTTGATTTGCCTCTTTGTCTGGACAGTCCAAGTCCCAAAGCACTGTCGGAAGCAGTCAAACACCACCGGGGCGTACCGCTGATTAATTCGATTTCGCTGGAAAAAGATCGTTTTGACGCCATGCTGCCGGTCATCACCGCCCAACCCTGCCGGGTTGTTGCACTGTGCATGGCTGAAACGGCCATGCCGGTTACCATCGAAGACAGAGTCCAAACCGGTTCTGAATTGATCAAGAGATTGACTTCCGAGGGTGTCGCTCTCGAGAATATTTATGTCGATCCCCTGGTGCAGCCGGTATCAGTAGATACGCGAATGGGAAACGCTGTCTTGGGTGCTATCAAAACGATCATGAACGAGTTTCCCGGCGTCAACACTATTTGCGGCCTTTCAAATATTTCTTTTGGCCTTCCGGCACGCCGTTTGATCAATCGCACTTTTCTGTCGTTGTGCATACTTCAGGGTCTATCTGCCGCTATTTTAGACCCCACCGATAAACATCTCATGGCAAATCTGCTGTCTGCGCGGATGATCCTTGGCAAAGATGAATACTGCGGCGACTTTATCGATGCCTATCAAAATGGCCTAATTAGGAAAGACTAACCAACCTGAAAGTAACATTTAAAAGGGGGAAACCGATGAGTTACCAAACACTGCTGGATGCAGTCATCAAAGGAGATTTCAAAACGGCAAAGGAGGAAACCCTAAAGGCTGTTGATGCCGGCCAGAATGCTCAGAACATTCTTGACCAGGGTCTTATAGGTGCCATGAACATTGTAGGCGACAAGTTTTCCAAGGGTGCTATTTTTGTTCCCCAAATGTTGCGGTCTGCCAAAACCATGCAGGAATGTGTTGAGGTGTTAAAACCGTACTTTCAGGAAAATGCCATGACAACCAAAGGTAATATTGTTTTGGGAACGGTCAAAGGTGACTTACACGACATCGGCAAAAACCTTGTGGGTATGATGTTGGAAGGTGCCGGCTTTAACGTTATCGATCTCGGAGTGGATGTTGCGCCGGAAGTATTTGTCAATAAAATCAAAGAATCAAAAGCCGATCTTTTAGGTATGTCGGCACTGCTGTCCACCACCATGCCTTCCATGACTCAAACGATCAAGACTTTGATGGATTCAGGTCAAAGAGACGATGTCAAAGTAATTATCGGTGGCGCACCGGTCACAAGAAAGTTTGCCGAAGATATCGGGGCCGATTCTTATGCTCCGGATGCAGGAGCCGCAGTAAATGAAATCAAAAAACTTCTCAATATAACTTAAGATGATTCACGGAATAAGGAGATGCCATGGAACCCGGTCCTATCCCCACATTTCAACCAAGGTTAAAAGTTTTAAACCGCCGGCAGGCCCTGGCCATTCACACAGCGGCCCTTGAAATCCTCGAAAAGACCGGCATAAAGATGGAACATGCCGAAGGCCTTGACATGCTGGCCGGCGCCGGCGGCACGGTGTTTGATAAAGACTGGATACGGCTGCCAGCCTATTTGGCCGAAGAAGCCCTCAGATCCGCGCCGCGCCAGATTACCCTTTACGACCAGCTTGGCAATGAAGCCATGCCCCTGGTAGATGAGAATCCGTTTTACGGCACAGGCTCGGATACGACGTTCACTCTGGATCTGGAAACCGGAGAGCGTCGCAGGTGTACCTTGTCAGACACCGGAAATTTTGCTAAGCTTGTTGACGGTCTGGAAAATATTTCCTTTGCCATGTCCATGGGAAACCCCGAAGATGTTTCCAACGTCGATTATATTTATGTTTACGCGTTTGCCGAAATGGTAAAAAATACCAACAAGCCGATTGTATTTATCGCCGATCGCGGTGAGGACATCGCCAAAATTTATGAAATTGCCTGCATGGTGGCAGGCGGTGAAGACCAACTTCGCCAAAAACCTTTTCTGTTGAATTATTCGGAAGCCATAAGTCCTTTGCGTTTTCCCTCTCAGGTCATGGACAGACTTATTTTTTGCGCCCGTAAAGGAATCCCGATTTGCCTCCCGTCCGGTTCAAATGCCGGCGGCGGCGCGCCGATAACCCTTGCCGGAGCGATGGCCATGGGGATTGCTGAAAATCTTGTAGGATTGATCGTACATCAGCTTGCCGCTAAAGGAGCACCGTTTCTTTTCGGCCCCAACGTCAGCGCTCTTGACATGAAGTCCGCCGTCGTATCCTACGGCTGCCCTGAATGGAGTCTTACCCAGGCGGCTTTAGCGGATATGCGTGACGAAATATACGGCCTTCCCATTTGGTCTTTTGCAGGGGCATCGGATTCCAAAGTGGTGGATGCCCAGGCCGGTGCCGAAGCCATGTTTTCGATAATTACCGCGATGCTCTCTCGCTGCAATCTTATTCATGATAACGGATACATCGAGTACGGCAGCACGTCTTCTCTAGAAATGGTTACCATTGCCAATGAATTGGTTGCCATGGCGAATTTTTTCACCCGCGGCATTCCGGTAAATGAAACCACTTTGGCTCTTGATGCTCTGGAAAGGGTTAAAAATGCAGGTCCCCAATCATTCTTTTTAATGGACGACCACACATTTGAGAACTTTGAGCAGGCACTTTTTCTTCCCAAACTTCTGGACCGCAGTCGCTACGATAGCTGGGAAGCCGAAGGGTCAAAGGATCTTTACACACGCAGCAATGAGGAGGCCAAGCGGATTCTTTCCGAACATCAGGTAACGCCCAAAGATGACGGCGTATTAAAAGAGATCGATGATCTTTTAAAGGCTTTGTAACTAAATTAGGTATGCCATTGCTCACTCGTACTGAAATCGACAAAATCGACCGGGCCGGACGCAAAATACTTAAACGCGTAGGGATTAAAATCCTCGACCGCCATACCTTAGAGTTGCTCAAGGCCAGCGGAGCCAGAGTCGACGTCAAAGAAGATCGGGTCTGGTTCTCCGGAAGATGGCTTGACAAAATGAGTGCAAAGGCCCCGCAGCAATTCACCCTTTATTCCCGTGACGGTAAAAATGATTTGCATCTCGGATCGGGCAACGTTTATTTTGGAAACGGCGGCCGTGTATTCCGGATTCTGGATATGGGTACCGGAGGTTACCGCCCAACCATCCTACAAGATGTCATCAATACCGCACGCCTTGTCGAACGTCTCGATAACATCCGATTTTACATTATTGCCTGTCAGGCCCACGATTTGGACCCCGAATTCTATCATCTGAATGATTTTTTTCATGCCTTCAGTAATACCACTAAGCATGTCATGGGAGGATGCGATACCCTTGAAGGTGCAACGCAATTGTGGCAACTGGCAAGCTTTATGGCAGGCGGGGAAACCCTCCTTAAAGAACGCCCTTTTGTTTCGGTAATCACCAATCCAATCAGCCCGCTGACATTCGATGCCAACACACTTAAAATACTGGCCTTCTGCACTCTAAATGACCTTCCGGTCACCTGTGCGCCGGCGCCTATTGCCGGTGCGACTTCTCCGGCGACCCTTGCGGGAACCCTTGCTCAGTTGCATGCGGAGGCTTTGGCAGGGGTGTCGATTGCTCAGGTATTTAACCCCGGCGCCCGGGTGCTGTATGGTGCTGTTCCGACGGCTATGGATCTTCGGACCATGGATCTCACCATGGGCTCGGTCGAAACCGCCATGATGAATACTTGCGCTGTTCATTTGGCAAAACGTTATAAACTGCCCATTTATGCGTCTGCAGGCGTTACAGATGCCAAAGTTCCCGATATTCAATCAGGTTTTGAAAAAGGCGTATCGTATTTGCTGGTGGCAATGGCCGGAGCCGATTATATTCATCTGGCTGCCGGAATGCTGGATTCCGGCAACTCGATCTCCTACGAACAATTCGTCATTGACAACGAGATCTTGGGGATGGTCCTTCGATTGGTCAGCGGCGTCGACGTGGACACTGAAACGCTTGCCGTTAATACCATAGAGAACGTAGGCCCCGGTGGTAACTATATTACGGAAGAGCATACGGTTAAGCATATGTTCAGTCAGTTTTTTTATCCCACTCTCGCTGTTCGCATGAATTTCGATCGCTGGCAAGAGCAAGGCAAGCCCACGCCGCTGACCAATGCCCGTGATCTGGTTCGAACATGGCTCGAAGAAGCCGAACCTGTATTGAATCTTGAAAAATTGCTTGAAATCAAAAGCAAATTTCCGGATATTGTAAATACATGAGGGGGCGGGGTGTTTTTATTTGTTCAATCGCTCCATGGATAATGCTTTTTTTCAAACCGTGTAAACTCTTGATTAAAGGATCGTAAAGAAAGAACAGAAATCAATCTATAAATAATTGACTCGACTTAATAAACACTTTCTTGCTATTGAAATATTTCGGTTTGCGTCTATTCTTTCTAACGATCCCTAAACCACTCAAACAGTACACGCTTTTTAAAAAAAAGATTGTCCATTCCGCTCTCCGAGGCGTAGGCGCTACGAACCGGAGAATCATACACATGTGTTACAAGTGTTCACGGGGCGTGCTCTCCCGTTTAACGATATTGGCGGAGTGGCTTCGTCATTTCAGTGACTTAGCGGTGGGGGAGACCGCGGCTCCCGCATGCTTTTTGCGGGAGAACGCGGAGGGGGCAGGAATGCCACCGCTGCTAAGTCATTGAAATGACCAGACACGTTGACGCCAGAGTGAAACGGGAGAGCACGCCCCGTGAACACGGACATATGTGGTTACGATAAAAAAACTCCCCGACCCTAAAATATATAGTTCAAAAGGGGAATTCAGAATGTCTATTCGTATCATTGCATGTGGTGTCTTTCGTGATGCACTCAGACACATTGAACCGCAGCGGTTTCACCAAAATGTCACCATCACTTATATCAACCCTTATCTGCATAATTATCCCCAAAAGCTAAAAGAGGAAATACTGTACCAAATCCATCTGGCTAAAAAAGCAGGGGATAAAATTTTGTGTTTGTATGGAAGATGTTATCCGGATCTGGACGACCATCTTTGTGAAATGGGTATTCCTAAGATTCCGGGTGAGCACTGTTATGAGATTTTATTAGGAAGCAAACGTTTCCAGGCTATAATCGATGAAGAAGCCGGGACGTATTTTGTAGAAAAGGACCTTATTTTGAACTTCCCTGAATACTGCATTCAACCGCTGGAACTCAATGACCCCCTAATGCGGAAAAGTTATTTTCAATACTACAAAAGGCTGGCCTACCTTCGACAGCCCCTTGATCCTGACACCATTATGCACAATGTACATGATATAGCGCGATTTTTGGAACTCAAATCAATTGTGATCGATGCCGATTATTCGGAGTTAAAAGCAAACCTGTTCAGACTGTGTACGAAGGAACACTAACTTGTTAGGTGTCTAAAGGAGCAACTTTCATGAAAAACCTGATGAGAATGAAAATCCTTATCGTGGATGATGATCCTGTCATTCAGAATTTGATCAAGAGTATGCTTGCTAAGGACGGTTATAAGAATATTAAGATCGCCGGTTCAGGAGAAGAAGCGCTGAAGATGATTAAAAAGACGCCTCCTGATCTGGTGGTGCTTGACATTCAATTGCCGGGAATGAAAGGGTATGACGTATCACAGAAAATGAGAGCGAACAAAAATACTGCCCATATACCTATCTTGATGATGACAGGGGAAATCTTAGATGCAGATAAGGCGCTTGAAAAAAGTTTCAGATCTGGCGTCACAGACTTTATAACCAAACCGATAAAAAGGATCGAGTTTACGGCCCGAGTAAAAGCGGCTTTGACGATCAAGAGAAATTACAACCTCATGCAAAAGGAGCTGAATAAACGAAAGCTGCCTAAAAAGGGAATCAAAAAAAAGGTATGGCTCAATATTTTACCGAATGATGTCTGGATGAAAGTCAAGCGGGATGTGACCGTATGGAATGCACTTCAGAATACGGAAATCGAGTTGGAAGGAGATTGCGGCGGTCTCGGAAAATGCGGAAAGTGCAAAATCAAGGTGATTACTCCCCTTGGCAAACCTTCAAAAGCAACCGTAGAGCTTTTAAATCCTGATGAATTAGAGCAAGGGGTACGTTTGGCATGTCAAACCAAAATTCTCAAAAATCTTGCCATCTATACCGAAGAACTGAATGGAGAAACGGAATTATTCCAGATTCTAAAACATGGGCATATGCCTCCTGTGGAACTTGCTCCCCTTGTTGAAAGGCGCCTGGTAAGCATTCCGATGCCAAGCCTTGAAAATTCTCTTTCGGACGTTCATCGAATTAGAGATGCTTTAAGCCCTGAATTCCATGGATTAAAGACGACATATCGCTGCCTTTTGAATCTTTATAAAAACCTAAGGGCCACCAATTTTAACGGAGCAGCGATTATTCATAACAATTGCTTGGTGGAATGGCAGTCTAGAGAGAGTATCGGCGGGGTATTCGGTCTGGTATTTGATCTGGGAACCAGCACATTGGTGGGAAAACTTGTAAACTTGTTGGAAGGACAGGAAGTAGCGGTAATTTCAAGATTCAATTCACAACGAAAATACGGGGCCGATGTGATCAGCCGCATTCAATATATCAACGGACACCCCAAAAATCTTATGCATTTGCAAAAACTTTTAGTCAATGATCTGAATCTTATTACCAAGCGTCTGGTTGAATCCTTTGGGTTGAAACTACAGGATTTACTGGTTGCCGTTGCGGCCGGAAACACCACCATGCAGCACTTTATGCTGAGCCTGGATCCCAGTGGCATCGCCAAAGCCCCTTTTACACCCCTAATCACTGAAGGCATGACATTTCGCGCACGGGAAATAGGACTGAAAATGCACCCCGATGCCATGCTTTACGTGATGCCTGCCAAATCAGGATATATCGGCGGCGATCTAATTGGCTTCATCCTTTCATCCGGCGCCGCCGAGCAGGATGACAAGCTAGTGCTGGGGTTGGATTTAGGAACCAATAGTGAGATTTTCTTGGGAAATAAAAACAGAATACTCACTTGCAGTGCGGCAGCGGGTCCGGCATTGGAAGGAGCCAGAATTTCACATGGAATGATTGCCAAGGCGGGCGCTATTGAGAGCCTCCGGTTTGAAGAAAAGGACATTTTCTACCATGTCATCGGAAACATAAAGCCAAAAGGGCTTTGCGGCAGCGGCCTGGTTGACCTGACTGCCTTGTTGCTGCACCACAACATTGTGAGCCCGGAAGGCCTGATCTATCCCCCCGATCATCACAAAAAAGGAAATGCATTGACGGCAAGAGTGATTCAAACCCAAGAAAACGAGATCCATGATTTTCTTTTGGCTTCTTCCCGGTACAGCCTTGACGGCAAACCCATCGTGCTGACCCAGAAAGATATCCGAGAGCTGCAACTTGCCAAAGCCGCTATAGCTTCCGGCATTAAAATCCTTTTAAAAACAATGGGGGCCGGCATTGAAGATATAGATGATGTTTATTTGGCCGGCGCCCTGGGCAATTATGTCCATCCTCTCAGTGCCATGCGCATCGGTTTGCTTCCCAAGGTAGACCCGGAAAAGATAATATCCCTCGGCAATGCAGCGTCAACCGGCGCAAACATGATCCTTTTATCAAAACGTTACTGGGAAAGATCCGCTGAAATTGCAGCAGATTTGGAACATCTGGAACTGTCAGGGCATGCTGATTTTTTCGACAGCTTTATTGAAGAAATGGATTTTCCGACTGAAAATTTGTGGTAATAATTTAGATGTCGGTGAGTTTTCAACTTTAAACGAAATTTATTTAACCTAAGTTGAGCGATTTTTGCGAAGATATGTGCCGAGGTCTTGATGCAGAAAGATTTGCACAAACCGCCCCGAAAAGACACCGGGATCTTCGACAGGCATACCCGTGGATATGTCGAGGATTTTTGCAAAGCCTTTATTCGCAAGAGATCGGTGCAGATCGAGTAAAAAATCGCTCAATTTAGGTTTAAGAAGGAGCAACCATGAACAATAAAAATGAATCCCTAATCGAACGATTGGAAAAGGGTGTCGTATTGGTGGCCGAAGGTTATATTTTTGAGTTGGAAAGAAGAGGGTATTTAAAAGCCGGACCTTTTGTGCCGGAAGTTGTTTTAGAGTATCCGGAGGCAGTCAAAGAACTTCATTACGAATTTTTAATGGCCGGTTCCGATGTCATCGTGGCCTGCACATATTATGCTCACCGGTCAAAGTTAAAAGCCATCGATAAGGAAGACAGTCTTGAAAAACTTAACCTCAAATCCATATCTTTGGCGCAAGAAGTGGCCCAAAAAAGTGGCGCTCTGGTTGCCGGAAATTTATCCAATACCTGGGAATTTAACCACAACGATCCCACTGAATCAGGAAAAATTGTCAGATCCATTTTCAAAGAACAGGTTGATTGGGCTTCCCGCGGAAATGCTGATTTTATTATCGCTGAAACGTTCAGCCACTTGGGTGAAGCTAATATTGCGTTAGAAGTTATAAAGGATGCTGGATTCCCGGCCGTGATCACCTTCACAACGGTTCATGAAAAGAGCTGTGACGGTTATAGCTGGGAGGAAGCTTGCAGAATACTAGAAAAAAACGGGGCCGACGTTGTCGGTCTTAACTGCGGTCGAGGTCCTGAAACCCTTATGCCGATTCTTCAAAAAATTCGGGATAAAGTTCAAGGTCCTGTGGCCGCGCTGCCGGTTCCCTATCGAACAACGCCGAAAGAACCCTGCTTTTTCGATCTGAAATTGAAAAATTCCAAAAACGCATTTCCGGTAGCGCTGGATCCTTTTTTGTTAACCCGGTTTGAAATGGCGGATTTTACCGTAAAAGCACGGGACATGGGCGTTAACTATATCGGTATTTGCTGTGGTGCCGGTCCTCACCATGTAAGGGCGATGGCTGAAGCACTGGGTCGCAAAGTTCCTGCGAGCAGATACTCCCCGGATATAAATCTGCATCCTGTTTTCGGCGATCAAGATGCCAAAAAACAACACTATGTTGAATGTCTACTCGGTCCCAATGTGTCTATTGAACGAAATTTGACTTAATCCGGATTTCTACCGGATCGAACCAAATTAAAGACCGGTAAACACTTTTCATTCCTGTCGTTTCGCAGTTGTTATTATTCAATCAAGTTAGTTTATTAAGAAGTGTGGAAAATCGATTCAATTCCTTAATTTCTTTATTTACACAACAACATGTCAGGTTTTGAGATCGAGCTACAAATCTGAGATATATTGCCAACGGGCCTTCAAAACGAATATGTTGAAAACCGGGGTTAATAAGGTGTATAGAGGTGTAATTGTGGGACACGGCAGACGTCTTATTATTCGATCATGCCGATCTGTTTCAGATCTTGCACCAGATCGGACAGTCCGAGGTGTTCAAGGGTCTTTGCCTTTTGCAAACCAGACTCACTGTCCCAGCCCCTGAGATCATAAAATTCCTTGAGCATGGCTTCAAATACATCCCGATCCAAAGTTTGACCTTTTCGACTGATGACTTCCTGTTCCGGCCCGGGTACGATGACATCGGGGTTCATAAAAACCGTTTCAACCGGATCCGTAAAATTGAATTCTTCCGGAACGTCATCCGCTTTGGGACGTCTGCCTTCCCTTAAAAGAAGGCCCCTTTGTAAGTTAAATATTCGTTCACCATATTGATTTAGACCGATTTCATCTGTTTCGATGCCGGTTACAGCAGAAAAAATTCGACTTTCCAAGCCCGGATCTCCAACATGATCCGGCGTGTTCCAGGAAACCATGATGGGCCAGCTGGAATCACACAGCAGGAGGCTGTCCTTCACATAGGTTCGATTCATTATATTGACTGCCGCCATGGCCTTTCCCTCATGGGTATTTAGATCCCATGCCTTCTCATGTCCCCAGAATTTTGTCGCAGCAGCCCGTCAAGATGTGGCACCATAAGTTTCAGGTTCTCTCCCGCTCAAAAGATTTCAAACTCAATCACGTCCATATAGATCATTTGTGAAGGACCCATAGCTGATCCTGGTTGTTGGAAACACCGCCAAATGTCTGCACCTGGCAACCATTTTGATTTGCACACCCATGGGCGCTCATTACTTTGTTGTTGATACTACCCGCAGCGTTTTTTATGACAAAGGCTGTCTGTGGTCCACTCCCTGTACGGTAAAACAACCATGTTTGATTTGGTCCGAGGGCTCGGCTCCAGCCCTGAACGCGGCCGCCATTCTTGGATAGTTCCTCTCCCTTGAGCTCTACTCGCTTAAAATTATTGCGGCCCACCGTGAATTCTATTTGGTAACCACCGAGAGCCTTCTTAACGCGGAACTTATCCGCACGTGATCGGTCACCGAGAATAAGCCGACAACCGTTAGTGTTACGGCACCGAGGATCTACCCTGAGGTATTTTTTAGTCTTGTAGGTCCTTATATAGTAATTGGATTCCGATACTGCCGTTCCCGAAGCGTTGGCGAATAATTGGTTGACATTGTATTTAACATCTTGGATGACGTTCTCCGTAGCGGCCATAGCCTCACCGACAAGACCCCTATTTTTAGCTCTCGCGACTGTCGCCGCATTACAGCCATCCCATGTCTCATCCACATACTCAAGCGCAGCAAGATTGGGCATTTGCGAACGCAATCTACCCGAAACCTGCCAATATGCGGCTTGCAAGTACCACTGGGGATGATGGAAGCAAAAGGGCAAAATGATTTGACCCTTTTCCATAATTTGTGCGCCGACGTTGACTTTCGCCACCATGTGACCGGCGGCGATTGTCCCAACAATACTGTAATATTTTGCCACCTGGTCTTCGACAGCAAGGCGCTCACGCTTTCCGTGTTCAAAAGTTCTTACGTCATCGTAATAGTTACGAGTGCCCGCCCGCCCATAAAGAACATGGGGGATTGTTCTGCCGGGTGTATTCACCGCAGGAAATTCATAGGGCGGTAGAATGGTGACCGGATCATTAACAAAATCAAATCGCTGTAGAGTGGATTTGCCCACATGTCGGTTCATCCAGGCAACAACTGTGGGATTAGCTACGTGCGGCGCTGCGAACGCATAGACGCCCTGCGGCCTAAGACCTTTTGCGGTCAGAAAAAGGCTGAATGTTTGTGCTTGACCAGCCCCAAGAGAATGACCTGTAACCCATATTTTTTTGCGGCCATTGTTGGACAGCTGACGAACTTGTGTATATAAATTTGCCGGAGGATCAATTGCTAATACGAGACTATCCCAAAATCCTTTGTGTACTTGTGCGTTGTTGTTGTTGGCAAAAGCGCTGAGCGTGTGAGAACCCGTTTGTTGTCCGGTTCGCGAGAAAATATTCTCGTAAGGCTGTGTTGGCATGAAATCGAAATCAGTGTAAATCCACTCAAAGGTGTCGTATCCCGGGCCACTCTTACCACCACAAGCAACACGATCTGTTCCTCGGAAGACGACAAAGAGCGCTTTTGTGGTATCAATCAGGACTACCTCGGGATCATATCCTCCTATGCAACGCGATATTGGATAATACTTTGGATTCATGCCGGCGAACAGATGTTTGGTAGCGGACCCGTAAGATGAGACGAAATTAGGAAAATTTTTATGCCACATTTCGGTTACACTTTTCCGTTTAGCAAATGTGATCGCGCGGGTTCTTGCATCGGCTCGGGGGTTCAACGGGAATTGTATCCTTGCTAAATTGTCTGGATAAACCGCGGTTACCATGTATAGCAACAGATATGCATTAGCCGGATCGTAACCAATACGGTCTACGTTGAAATGGTTGTTAAATGCCCTTGTTCCTCCAACAATATCTGCCGGTGCTGCCTGCAATGGCGAGAATCCCGCAATCAATAAGAAAACAATACAAAGACAGCAAATCCTCAAATTTCTAATGTAAGATGATTGCGACATGTCACACCTCCCTAAAATAATGAAATGATAAGAACTTGCTTTCAAGCGTTAAAAATAGAAAAAATTAATGTTTTGTGCCGCGCCAAGCTGAATCCCAATATGGTACGACCAAATCCTCCCGCAACAGCCAAGATCGGCAACCTGCCAGTGAAATTTTTATGACTGATAACGGACATTACGTCAAATACGCGTATGGTCATCCTTATCAAGAAAAAAAAGAATTTTTTCATTTTTCCGCTCCGCCTTTTCTGCTATTATAGTTAAAACTTGTTACCGCATCTGGCCCACGTCAATACAACCTTGGGTGGATTTTTGGGTGGATTTTTAATAGGCAATAAGCGGAAAAAATGTAGATCCTGCTCATCACAAGATCAAGAACAGCGAAAAATTGTGAAGCCTCTCCCCGCCATAAAGAGCGGTGGTTCTGCCTTACGGCAGTGCTTCGCGGCGGGGAGCATGCCGGTCAAAATTTGACTAAGACGAATACCTTATTATGCACAGTTATTGGAAAAGTGTCTCCTAAAGCTTAAAATGTAAAGAATATAGAAAAATATTGTCGACTCACCGGATATCTGTTACGATTCAAATATTTAATCAGGCTTAAAAAGGAGATTAATATTATAGGCACTTATCATGCACAGATTGACACAACGCATTAATTCCGTTGTAGCTTATAAAGTTTTGGTTATCTGTCAGGAAAATATCTGCTGCTTTGCCATGCAGAATCTTTTTGACGGAGACAAGGACTTTCAAGTCGTTGGCTATAAGGACACGTTGGATGATGCGATAAAAAGTGTTGAAAAACAGCAACCAGACCTGCTCCTGATTTGCTCGCATTTTCTCATGAGAGAGGGGTTTGAATGTATTCTAAAAATAAGAAAGATCACAAATAAATCAAAATTTGTTGTATTTAACAGTTCCTTATCTGATAAGCAGGAATTGATGCTGGTTAAAGTAGGGGTTGTGGGGATATTTCAGCACACAGTACAACCTCCTACCATTGTTGATGCACTCAGGAAGATCTGCAACGGGGAATGCTGGCTGCGACGTTATTTGATAGCTTCTTTAATTAATGTTACTCCGGTAGAGCCGGCAGGTGATTGCAAGGTTCCTCTCACTAACAGGGAAAAAGAAATACTCTCTCTTATCGTGGTGGAGTTTAAAAATAAGGAAATTGCTTCAAGTCTCTTTATCAGTGAAAAGACGGTCAAGACGCATATCAACCACATCTTCAAAAAACTTGGGGTAGAGGATCGTAAGGAAGCTATCCTCTATGCAGTCAAGTGTAATCATACCTTGAAAAATCCATTAACCAACAACTGACATGTAAAATTTTTTAGAGCATAGATTAGCAGAGAGGCCTTGCTCTGAACATTTTAACATAGTTAGGTCAGTTATATATGGACTTTTTACATCTATAATGCCATTGGTCTCCAAAAGAATCTAACTGCTGTCAATATTTTGGAAATGTCAACAAATGGCCCAGATTCAAGATCCGGGAAAGGAGTAATGTATTAGAGAATAAACTCTACGGCATGATATAAAAGAATGGTAATACTTTTTATTATTGACGCTGTCGAATCTATTAGACATTCAAAACCTGGTGTTAAGACGAGAATTAGAGTTTTGATAAGATTCAAACAGTTTCTTTGTCATCATTTCTACTATTGTAAAGTCTGTAACTGACGATGATTGCTCAAAATCATTGATTTCTTTAAATGTTATATTGTTATCAACATCGACAAGATAGCCCGAATACTCAAAATTATCCCTATAGCTCCCCACATTTGATTCAATTCTAAATATTAAAACTAAACCGAAATTTATTCTACTTGATAATTCTTTTAACAATTTTAAATCAGGTTTTTTTTCAGAAAACCAAGAATGACTATGCCAAATCTTTTGTTCGATGTTTTTATTAATTATATCCCTAATGGACATAATATATTGTGTTGTATAATTCTCATTGTGCGGATAAAAGGAATGAGTGAGCCTAATATTCGGTATGCCACTAGTATACTTAATGATAAAGTCTATATATTTTCTCTGGTTTTTTAAATCGCTAGGTGCAAAACCAATTTCACTGATAGGAAAAACAGCTAGGCGATATCTTTTTTCAATGCTGCTCACAGCTGTCTTCGGTACGGAGGCTAATGACTCAATTTGAGTATTTTCCTGCTGCAATCTTTCTTCACGTTTTATTTTTGGCATTAACGTTTTGCTTTTTCCCTCGATTTGCTTTCGTTTATCCTCTATATTTTTATTCTCCTTCTCCATTTTGATACGTTCAAGTTCAATTTGCTCCTGTTCGAGACGCCCGTGATCAACCGTTAAATCTGTAACTAAGGCATTTTCTTTGGTATCACTTGATGCTACAAATACAAACTCCCCACCCTGATCCCCGGTATTTCGAATCGGTCGACACAAGGGCGTTTGTTCAGAATTGTTACTGACAATTGGTGCAATACGGGTGCACAGCTCCTGTATGGAAATATATGGCTTTTCATTTTTTCTCAATTCTTTAAGCAATTGATACGCAAACACACTGTGACCCCCTGATCCGGCATCCGATACAGGAGTCTTATTTCCAGAAGTCAATCCCCATCGGCTTTTTTCATTATATAAATTAAGATAGTATTTGTTATCGATGACTCGTGGTAAGGCACGTGATTGACCAAATAAAGTGCCAGAGTAACAAGAATCAGAGATAAGGAGGACATGACGAGCGTTCATATTACGCATGGATATTTGAATCTGAACGTTGTCCAGGTAGGTTACAGGGCTCCCTGCCTTGGCGTCTGCCGGTATCCACCAACCGTCATGATATGTGCGATCAAGATCACCATGCCCCGCATAATATATCAGAATGCTGTCATCCGATCTTGTAGAAATCGCCAGATTACGCAGAGCTTGATAGATAGCTTCTTTTGTTGCTTTACTGTTCAGAAGGAGTTGAACCTGAAAACCATAATGGGCACTAAGAAGTTGCGCCAAATCCTTTGCATCATCTACAGCTGTTTTAAGCTTCGGAATCTTCGGATCTTCATAGTTGTTAATTCCGATGATTAATGCCCGGTAAGCACCAAGTTTTCCGCTTTTATGGCTTAGATCCCTGATACCCGAAATCCCACGGGCTGCATCAACAGTGAACTCGGGCATAAAAAAAACAAAAACCAAAAATATGATCCATAACGCTTTTTTCATAATATCCAATGGCTGCAAATTAAGCTGTGGGGTGAATATTGAAACGTTTTCGCCAAATATTTTTGCTGAAACTGCATTTTATTTTGATTTAGGGTTTAATACCCCGCAGGTTGTCGCAGAGTAATTCATTTTAAAATGGAAGACCCTTTTTTTCAATGTAGGGCTACATTGTGGCAATGTCAAATTCCGCGATAAAAAATGCATTATTATGTAGAATTTACTTTTATCATTAATTTTATTGTTCTCGATATTACAAAATCTTTCTTCTTCCTTTTTCAAACCGAATTTTTATCGTTTTCGATCCATATCTGACTTTTTCTGCTCGAACCTGATGCTCACCAGGAGAAACCTTTACGTTAGATTAGGTTGGTTCTACCGACATATCGACTGTCAATAAGCACTTTACGTCGGGCACATTGGATTCAACTGATAGGCAAGCTTTTGATGGTTTGGGGGATGGTTTTTCGACAATGGCACCGCTTGATTCAACACACAAACACTCATCGCTCTGGTCTCCATCTTAAAATCTAAGTATCATGATAGTGACCAATTAACAAGCATTCCGAATTTCTCCTAAATAAAATTTTAACGATGATGAAACCAACGTGTTATTACAAAATCAGCATCTACGGATTCAAATAACGTTGATGCAAATTTACCCTGATTCCCGTTTTGAAAGCTGACCGAGTGAATATTCCCGGGTCTTACACCGCCTATACCGCGAGTTATCGAATATGCATATTTCATCGAGACTTGATTCTGCTGGACCAAAGTTTGGTTTTTCATCTCTAATTCTCCAAAAACACGTTCAATATCGTGTCTCTGGGTTCGTGATGCAATGAAATAAATAGTTTCTACACCTAGGTTGGCGTCCAGGTAGAACCAATTTTTTAGGTCAGGAATATTGTATAACATATTAGCTTGAATGGGATTTCTCCACTGAGTAAATCGACTGGGAAATATTGGGTCCATTTTCCCCGTCGCATCAAGTTGAGCGATATACATATAACAAGGCGTTTGGCTTTGAAATAAAACTTTATAATTATCACTTTGGGTTAATGTCTGGCCATCAGCAACCGGTACGGCGATATATTTCCCATCTCTGACTTCTTCTTTAATTAAATCAATACTGACTTGTAGAGATTCACCCCCGGTATCAATATTTTGTTGGGGATAAGGGGAAGGAATTTCCGCCTGTGGTTGATTTTGATAGTCTTGATCCTGCGGTTGATTTTGATAGTCTTGTTCCTGCGGTTGATTTTGATAGCCTTGTTCCTGCGGTTGATTTTGATAGCCTTGTTCTTGCGGTTGATTTTGATAGTCTTGATCGGATTGGGAGCCGTTATCAGTAGACTTTCTTGTATCATAATTGGAGTATTCTGACTGACCTTGTGGGCGTTCTAATTCAGAATAGCCTGCCTTTGCTTGTAACCTTTCTGCTTCATCTTGATAATTCTTACCTCCACCAGCTGAAACAAAAAATTGATCAATCAACGCAGCGTAAGGTCCGCCAAAGGCATGGGTTACGGTTGCTAATACTTTTGGAAGTATATCAACAGCTGCTGTTCCAACCTTTTTTATTTGCTCTGAGGTACACGAAAAACCAAAGCAGATTAAATAGACTGTTAAACCGACTTTAATAATTTTTTTCATATTTTCTCCCTCAAAACAACTTTAAATGAATGATTTGCATGTAAGAGCCAGATTTGGGAGTTCTATTATCAATAATACCGAAAATACCAATTTAGTTACTGATGATAAAAATATCGGGTCATAACAAATTCAGCTTGAATGCTTTTAATCAGGGTTGGTGCATAAGACCCTTGACTCCCGTCTTGAAAACTTATGTTTTCGGCAATGGCGGGTCGCATCCCAGCAATTCCCCTATTTAAAACCGCTGATCGATTCAACGCTATAAATTGCTCTCGAACAAGAGATGGATTTTTACTTTGAAGCTCCAGCAACACTTTTTCAATATCGGTTCGTCGGCTTCGGGAAGCGATAAAATATATCGTCTCAACACCGATATTGGCATCTAAAAAAAGCCAGTTACTACCTGCTGGAATTTCGTAGCGGACATCTGGTTCAACAGGATTATCTAAGGTTGCTAATTGGCTCGGAAAAATCGGATCCATTTTTCCGGTTGAGTCAAGTTGAACTATATAAAAGTAAAACAACGCATTGGATTGAAATATTATTTTGTAATAATCTTTCTGGGTCATTGTGTCGCCATCGGCAACCGGCAGTGCTGTATACCTACCATTGGAAAAACCCTGCTTGACGACATCAATTGCAACCTCCAGGACTTGCTGGGTTTTAAGCTGACCGTATTGTTGTTCACTGTCGTTGCCACCAACCATGCTTACAGAATCAAAAAACTTTTGACCTAAGTTACTGTATTCGTTTCCATAGGCTTGCTTCATTTTCGCCACAGTATGACCCACTCTAACACCGGCGAGGCCTCTTTTGTTTGTATCATCTTTCTGCTGTCCCATGACATCATTTGAATAACATAAAATGATGAATGCCACGAGAATAATGCGACAGCAGTATCTTTTCATTCAAACTCTCCAATATGATATTTAGAAACACTTTACCTAAGAACGAGTGTATTAAAGAAGAAATTAGGGAAATGCTGAGCGAACAGCAGAGATAACAGACATAATTGGTCTTTAAAAAAAGATAGATTCTCTGTTACTAATTGTAATATCATTAAAACCACGTTGATGAAACAAAAGTGCCATGTTGAAATTTTAAAGAAGAATAAAAATCATGTCTAAATATTTTTATCCGAAATTCGTAGAACTGTAAAATGCCCAACTTTAAAAGTTAGCTGAACACTGCGCAAAGAACATTACATCTTTCTCTGGCAGAATCCTGTCAAGTCTGAATCGGGTCCCATCTTCTCCAAACCAAATGGATTGACGTTATTAGAGATAGCGACCATTGTATATTTCCACTAATTCAACTGATACAATCTTCGATAAGTAAGATTCGAATCATGATTAATAGATATAACCTAAGTACAAACAACACCTTGTCAAATGAGATCTGGTAAATTTTTAAAATATTGATATCGAACAAGGATCTTGACTTTTGCAGATGATGGACCTTTAGATAATTTTCCTTATCATAGGGATTAGAGAAATTTCAGCACTGAGCATAGCAGCTAGTAAAACCGTTTTTAGTTTGGTGATGTGGTATTAAGTTATCTTAGAAATCTCAGATACTTGATACATATTTTTAATTGAGACTATCTTATAAAAATCAGACCTGTTAAAACCTGCACTATCTCCAACGTACATGGAAATAAGCTGATCCTTTGATCACTGCTTCAGATCACAGCCTTACCCAAACCTTGGATAAAAGAATAAAATCATACTTTTTGAAATCTGAGATATATTGCCAACGGGCCTTCAAAACGAATATGTTGAAAACCGGGGTTAATAAGGTGTATAGAGGTGTAATTGTGGGACACGGCAGACGTCTTATTATTCGATCATGCCGATCTGTTTCAGATCTTGCACCAGATCGGACAGTCCGAGGTGTTCAAGGGTCTTTGCCTTTTGCAAACCAGACTCACTGTCCCAGCCCCTGAGATCATAAAATTCCTTGAGCATGGCTTCAAATACATCCCGATCCAAAGTTTGACCTTTTCGACTGATGACTTCCTGTTCCGGCCCGGGTACGATGACATCGGGGTTCATAAAAACCGTTTCAACCGGATCCGTAAAATTGAATTCTTCCGGAACGTCATCCGCTTTGGGACGTCTGCCTTCCCTTAAAAGAAGGCCCCTTTGTAAGTTAAATATTCGTTCACCATATTGATTTAGACCGATTTCATCTGTTTCGATGCCGGTTACAGCAGAAAAAATTCGACTTTCCAAGCCCGGATCTCCAACATGATCCGGCGTGTTCCAGGAAACCATGATGGGCCAGCTGGAATCACACAGCAGGAGGCTGTCCTTCACATAGGTTCGATTCATTATATTGACTGCCGCCATGGCCTTTCCCTCATGGGTATTTAGATCCCATGCCTTCTCATGTCCCCAGAATTTTGTCGCCGCATCCCGAAAGACCTTTGATGTTACCGGCGAAGATTCAGGGTTGGCCTGATTCATGGCCCATAATCCGGTGAGCCAGCTTGTTTCATGAAGCATGGCGATTGGCTGTCTGGGTTCCAGGGCGTACAACAAACCATTCATAAGATATTCGCGCCCGGAATAAGTGGCGCCATCTCCGACGTCAGATACTTCATTTGTAAAATGGGCTTTGGCTCTATCCCCAAGTTTTTCTCCGGCACGAAGAAGGCCTTCGGCAAGAATATCGCCAAATCCTTGTCTATGCGCGATCATATTGGCAAGGTTTTCAAAAAACGCATGGGTACCCAGTTTTGAAATATCCAGTCCGGTCTCTTTCTCGGTTAGGTATCCTGACTGATAACAACTCTCCAACCAATGGATGATATTGGCCATTTCCATGGTACAGATCGACAGATCATTGCAGATTCCCGTGGCATCCACTGCAGTCTCCGTTGATTCTCCCGGTCTTCCGAAAACCCATGGTAGATAAACAAACATGGATTGACATTTTCGGACAACATCCTTGCCGGATGCTGTCCGAAAAGAATTTCTATATTTACAATCGAGCCCGCATTGATAACAGGATGACTTACCGGTTCTACGGACTTGTTCTTCGGGAAAAGGGACCTGGAGCGGGTCACGCTTATTCAAACGGATGGTCAATTGATTGAGTTCTTTTAATTTCTCGGGATTTGCAACCAAAGGACTTCCCGAACCCAACACCGCTACGGCTTTGAGATTTTTCGATCCCATTACCGCACCAAAACCCCCGGTGGCACTCCCTTCATTATCCGTCATCAGATTGGCACTGCGGCACATGTTTTCACCGGCCACGCCGGTGGTTACGAATCGGACATTTTTGCCATGGGTTTCTTTTAAAATTTCTCTGACATCATAAACACCTTTCCCCCAGAGCAAAGACGCATCTAAAATTTTAGTTTTTCCGTCATGAATCCAGACATAAACCGGTTTTTCAGATCGCCCGGAAATGACAATACCGTCGTAGCCGGCTCTTTTTAAGTACGGACCGAAGAATCCGCCAAGGTTCCCGTAACAGAACCCTTCCGGCATCAACATGGGCGACTTCCCCACGGCTTCAAACCGGGAAGCCCCCTGAACTCCGGTGCCGCCCAACGGGCCGGTCATGAGTATCAGGCGATTTTCCGGATCAAAAGCACCCACATCAGGTCCGACTTCTTCCCAGTAGATCCTTGTGGCAATGCCGCGCCCACCAAGAAAACGATCTGCATAATCCATGGTATCACGTTCAGTAACCCGAGAATTTGACAGGTCGACGTTTAGAATCTTTCCACACCATCCATAAATGTCAGCTGCCATTTTTGCCTCCTTGCCGATGGTCGTTTATTTATTATTATATTTTATCGTATTATTTATAATCATTAGAATTCTGAATAATCAGAAATCTCACAATACTTGAATAAGGCAAAACACAGTAGACCGCCTTACCCTTTGATAATTCTAGGTAAGATCATATGATGCTGGGGGCAGATGGATTTTGGATTTTGATAGGCTGCCCCGATAAAGGCCAAAAGGTATTTTCTCAAATCACACAGCGGTACAATTTCATCCACCAGTCCGTTTTTTGCACAGAACAGGGGCCTTGATTTATCGTGATAATCCTTAGCCAGTTTGTTCATCTTTTCGATGACCGGCTCCAAAGGCCTGCCAGCCTCTTTTTCTTTGACCAGCCTACGGGAGTAAGTGGCCACCGCAGCGGTCTCCCCGTGCATGACATATATCTCGCTGGCCGCGGTTCCCAAAGTAAAGGCATTGTGACGGTTGGCGGTGGGTCCGCCCATGAGATAGTGGGCCGAGGCCGTCCCTTTTCTGAGCAGCAGCAGCATCATGGGAACATCCGTCTGCTGAATCGAGTAGACCAGCCCCTGGGCCAGGCCCAGCAATTCGGCTTTTTCAGCCGCATCTCCCACATCCAGTCCTGAACTGTCCTGAAGCCAGACCATGGGAATACGATCCCTTCCGCAAAGGGTCACAAACTCGTTCATTTTTATCAGCCCCTGGCGAAAGAGTTTCCCACCCATGCCGGGGTAGTCGGCGTACTCCGGATAGTTCCTGCCAAGATATTGTTGTCTATTTCCAACACAGCCGACCGGAAATCCGTCTATTTTGCACAATCCCGTATACACTTCCGGGCCATAATCGGGACGAAATTCAATATGTTCGCTTGAATCCACCAGCCTGGCCAATACCTGGTCAAAATCGTAGACTCTTTTGGGATTCAAAGGAATCAAGCGGTAAAGATCGCCTATGGGGAACCGGGGTTCTTTCGGTTCAGTTACCCGAAAAAACTTTGGATGATATGCCGGCATATCTTTCATATAATCTTTTAGCCCGTCCAACACTCCGGTTTCATCTTCAAACACATATCTAAAAAAGCCGGTTTCATCATAGTGGACATTAACTGACCCCGGTGGTTTGGCCCGAAACTGTTTTGCTCGTTCGATGATGTCTTCTGCGCTCTCTAAATTAAATTCTCCTTTGGGCGCCATGCCGCTAACAATGCCGACACCACCCACGGCAATATTACAGTCTTTGTGCGCAAAAAGAATGGTGGGACTGATGCTCTGGTATCCGCCACCGGCAGGATTGGTGCCGTATATGCCGGCAAGCACCGGTATTCCCATCTGTTCAAGCTCGGCATGCCTGAAGAACGGGGTTCCGGCCCCCCGGCGATTGGCATAGAACTTTTCCTGTTCGGTCAATTTGGCGCCGCTGCAATTGACCAGCCAGACCAGCGGAATATTGAGGCGTTTGGACAGGTCGGTCACCCGAAGAATATTTTCAGATTGTCCCGGCAGCCAGGCCCCGGCCATCACCTTGTTGTCAAATCCGATGATTACCGCCCATTTCCCGGAAATTTTTCCGACACCGTCGATCACGTTGGTCGTCCCTTCTTCATTATTCATTGGATTGTAAAGGGTATGCAACGGACACCAGGTGCCGGGATCGACGAGATATTCAAGACGCTGCCATACGGTCATCTGTCCCCTGGCATTGATTTTCTCTTCAGGGAACCCGGCCAGTTTGACCCGATTCATTTCATCAGCGACATTTTCTTCGATTTTTTTGATGCTGTTCAAGTTTTCTTCCGTGCTCTTTATACGGCCTTTTTTCAGGGCGTGGCCGAATTCTGTCATTTTTTCAAAATAGGGTTTCATGGTTTAAACCTCGATATGTTCTTCGTCGATAACGGCCAAAACATCGTTTTCCGCCACTTGGTCCCCTTCTTTGACTCTGATTTCTGTGACGGTTCCATCACAGGGAACAAATATCGGTGTTTCCATCTTCATGGCTTCAATCACCAGAATTTCCTCGTCTTCTTCTACCTTGTCTCCTGTTCTTATATGGAGTTGAACCA
>Ga0210064_1000318_pt1 | contig 23432 bp, 15 predicted proteins | sample Muzzi_CordC_D2_FD_185531 | JGI IMG/M metagenome (GOLD analysis project Ga0210064, IMG submission 185531) | Wetland microbial communities from San Francisco Bay, California, USA, that impact long-term carbon sequestration - Muzzi_CordC_D2 (SPAdes) | ecosystem: Environmental > Aquatic > Marine >...
GTTGATAAAACGCGATTGCGCATCATCGACATATTCTCCCGGCCAGCGCGCCAGCAGATAGTAGTTGAGCGCCGGGCGGCAGGCGGCGCAACCGTCCGGCGTCTGCCATTCCAGGAACTCGTGTATCGCCGGAATGGACTTGAGTTCATGGTCGCGAATCGCCGCGATGACCTCGTCATGGCTGTATTCGGTGCAGCCGCACAGCGGCTTTTTGTTGGGCGAGGCGTCGTAGCCTTCCCCGACGGTTCCGGCCAGCAATGCCTCGACCAGGCCGGTACAGGAACCGCAGGAACTGGAGGCCTTGGTATGGGCGCGTACCTCGTCCAGGGTGAACAGGCCCTGTCGGGTAATCGCGCTGACGATCTCGCCCTTGCAGACGCCGTTGCAGCCGCAGATCTCGGCGGTGTCGGGTAGGCCCATGACGCGGGTCTCGTCGCCGTGGCCGGCATCCCCGAGATCGTGCTGTCCGAACAGGATGGTGTTGCGGAAATCGGCGATACTGGTACCTTCCCGCATCAGCTGGAAGTACCAGGTGCCGTCGATGGCGTCGCCGTACAGGACCGCACCCTTGATGCGGTTGTCGCGCACCACCAGCTTTTTATAGGTGCCCCGGGCGGAGTCCTGCAATACCAGCGCCTCGTCACCCTCGGTTTCATTGAAGTCGCCGGCGGAGAACAGGTCGATGCCGGTGACCTTGAGCTTGGTGGAGGTGACGGAGCCTGCATAGCGGGCATAACCCAGATTGGCCAGGTGGTTCGCGCATACCCTGCCCTGTTCGAACAGCGGTGCGACCAGGCCGTAGGCGATGCCCCGGTGCTGGGCGCATTCACCGACGGCGTAGATGCTCGGGTCGAAGGTCTGCAGGGTGTCGTTCACCACGATGCCGCGTTCGCAATACAGGCCCGACTGTTTGGCCAGATCGGTATTCGGCACGATGCCGACACCCATCACCACCAGGTCGGCCGCGATTTCGCTGCCGTCCTGGAAACGCACCCCGCGGACGCGGCCGTTGCCGAGGATTTCCGCGGTGGCCGTTTCCATGAGAAAGGTCAGGCCGCGTTCCTCCAGCGACCGTTTGAGCAGGTCGGCGGCCGGCTTGTCGAGCTGGCGCTCCATCAGGCTGTCGAGCAAATGCACGACGGTGACCTCCATGCCCTGTTTCATCAGCCCGTTGGCGGCCTCCAGTCCCAGCAGTCCGCCGCCGATCACCACGGCCTTGCCGTGATCGCGTGCCACTGCCAGCATGGCATCGACATCGTGTATATCGCGAAAGGCAATCACGCCATCCTTGTCATTTCCCGGCACCGGGATGATGAACGGCCGGGAACCGGTGGCCAGCAGCAGGCGGTGGTAGGCGGTCGTGGTACCGTCATCTGCAATGACTCTGCGGCTGGCACGGTCGATGCCGGTGACCGTTCTGCCCTTGTACAAGGTTATGCCATTGTCGAGATACCACTGCTCGTCGTTCAGCATGATGTCGTCGATGGTCTTTTCGCCCGCCAGCACCGGGGACAGCAGGATGCGGTTGTAATTGCCGTAGGGTTCGGCACCGAACACCGTGATGTCATAGCGCTGCGGCGCGATCTTCAGCAATTCCTCCAGGGTGCGCACGCCGGCCATCCCGTTGCCGACCAGAACCAGTTTTTCTTTCATCGGGTATTCCTGTGTGCATTGTCAATCGGGTTTCCGGTTGTATTGCAAAGTCTGTACCAGACTTGTGCGTGTGGCCCCGGGAGCGGAATAGGTAGTTGAATAACTACCACTATTGTGGTGCGCCCTGGACGGGCCCTGTAGTGTCCGGCGGCTCAGTTCTGCACCACGATGGCGCGCCGCGGGTCCGGTTGCACCTTTATTTACCATGGAGTTTTCGGCGGGCGATCCATTAAGCCTGGTTTCCGGTGTATCCAGCAGTTGCGGGTTCCGGTATGCGTGGTCTGCAGGATCGCCGCGGAGCTGCACCGTGATGGTGACATCCCGCACCTTTGGTGTGCAGAAAGGCTGTGGAGTGTGCCTGGGTGGTGCATGTAATTCCTTCCAAAACAGCAGCATACCGGTATGGCATGTTACTTGCTAATGGCATTGATTACCGCTTACCCGGGTCCATGAGGGACCCGCTGCCGCAAAGGAGCCACCATGTTGGAAGCCAAACTCAATCTGTTTTCATTCACGGGCAAGAACCGGATACTGCATCTGACCTGGTTCGCTTTTTTCCTCACCTTTTACATGTGGTTCAGTCACGCTCCGCTGATGGCATCCATTCGCGATACCTTCAGCCTGAACGACCAGCAGGTGAAAATGTTGCTGATCCTGAATGTTGCGCTCACCATACCGGCGCGCATTATCATCGGTATGCTGGTGGATGCCTTCGGTCCGCGGCGCATTTACTCCCTGCTGTTGTTCATCTCCAGTTTCCTGTGTTTCGGTTTCGCCTTTGCAGACAGTTTCGAGCGCCTCGCGCTGATGCGCTTCCTGCTCGGTTTTGTCGGCGCCGGTTTTGTCATCGGCATTCGCATGATCAGCGAGTGGTTTCCGGCACGCCAGGTCGGTGTCGCCGAGGGTATCTACGGTGGCTGGGGCAACTTCGGTTCCGCCGCCGCCGCGCTGAGTCTGCCGACCATCGCGTTGCTGTTCGGCGGGGACGAAGGCTGGCGTTATTCCATAGGACTGACCGGTGTGCTCGCACTGGTTTACTCCGTCATCTATTTTTTCACGGTCAGTGATACTCCCAAAGGCTCGACCTATTTCAAGCCCAGAAAGAATGGCGGTATGGAGGTCACCAGCAAGGGCGACTTCTTCCTGTACCTGTTCATGAATATCCCCCTGTATGCTGCACTGGCCGTGCTGGCCTGGAAACTGGGCCCCTCGAATCTGGGAATGCTGAATGCCGACGTAACCAGCCTGATTTATGCCGTGCTTGCCGGGCTGTATGTTTTCCAGAGTCTGCGGATCTACCAGGTGAACCGTCACGTGTTTACCTCCGGGGTGCCGGAATTCGAGCGCTACCGGTTCAAGCAGGTGGCGGTACTGGATCTGGCCTACCTGGTCACCTTTGGCTCCGAACTGGCGGTGGTTTCGATGCTGCCGCTGTTTTTCAAGGACACCTTTGACCTGTCGCTGGTGCAGGCCGGTCTGCTGGCCTCCGGCTATGCCTTCATGAACCTGGTGGCACGTCCGGGTGGCGGGTTGATCAGTGACCACTTCGGACGCAAGAAAACACTGCTGGTGCTGCTGTCCGGGCTGGCAGCAGGTTACCTGTGCATGAGCCTGATTGACTCCAGCTGGTCACTGCTGGCGGCTGTTGCCATTACCATGGGTTGTTCCTTCTTTGTGCAATCCGGTGAGGGGGCGGTGTTTGCCATGGTCCCGCTGGTCAAGCGTCGTCTGACCGGGCAGGTGGCGGGTATGGCCGGTGCCTATGGCAATGTCGGTGCCGTGAGTTTTCTGACCGTGCTGTCCTTTGTTGCACCGCAGGTGTTCTTCCTGGTGATTGCCGGCGCAGCGGTTGTCACCCTGGGTGCGGTAGCCCTGTTGCTGGAGGAACCCGAGGGCCATATGGCGGAAGTGCTGCCGGACGGTACGGTCCAGATGATCAAGGTGACCTAGCGTAGCGAGGCCACTCTCAATCCGCCGCAGTAGAAGCGACCTGCCAGGGAGAACGCAAGTTAGCCGACAGGCTCATCCGTGGGACGCCGTGAACACATCCCTGCAGGTTTGACGGCAGCATCCCTGCTGCCGACACTCACGGATAACCATGCCGCCTGACTAATGAACTCATTAGTGTGTCCGACAGGTTCCTGGATAAACCGCAAAGTTCATCCAGCCTGACAAACCGCTCCGGCAACTAATGCGCTTGTAGGAGCGCTCTGCAACCGCGATAATCCATTGCGCGCAGACGCCCCTGCCGGAAATGGCTACAGCTGCGAATCATCAGACACCCCTATTCACAGAGCAGCATGCCCGCAACTCTCAAAATCACCTCCGGGCAGTACAGCAGCGCCGGTATCAAGGACACCAATGATGATGCCTGTGGTATCCGGGTACCGAATGCCACGCTGCTGAAAACCAAGGGGGTCGCTGCGGTTATTGCCGATGGCATGGGCGGCAGTGAAGCCGGGAAAGAGGCCGCCGAGGCCTGTGTGCAGGGCTTTCTGACCGACTATTTCACCACACCGGAATCCTGGAGCACCGAAACAGCGGGATCCAGGGTACTCTCCGCACTGAACCGCTGGTTGTATGCCCAGGGTCATCATCACTACGAATCCAGTCACGCCATGGTGACCACGCTCAGCGTGCTGGTTATCAAATCGGCAACAGCGTATCTGTTCCATGTCGGTGATACCCGTATCTATCGTATGCGCCACGGCAAGCTGGAACGGCTGAGCAGCGACCACCGGGTCCAGGTTACGGAAGACAAGAACTATCTGAGCCGCGCCATGGGTATTGAACTGAACATGGGGATCGATTATCGCGCGCTGCCGGTGGAGACCGGCGATATATACCTGCTGACCACGGACGGTATCCATGATTATGTAGAAGATACGGTGCTGGCAGGTTTTCTTTATGGAAGTGAAACGGATGCGGAGGCGGTAACCAAAGCGATCGTTGAGCACGCCCTGCAAAACGGCAGTCATGACAATGTCACGTGCCAGATGCTGCGGATCGAGGAGCTGGCGAACCAGAATGAAAACGAGTTCTATCAGCAGTTCTCGCAGCTGCCATTCCCGCCGCCACTGGAAACGGGCATGGTGCTCGATGGTTTCGAGATCATCCGGGAACTGCATGCGAGCAAACGGACCCAGGTTTACCTGGCGCTTGATCGCGAGACGCATACCCGGGTCATTCTCAAAACACCGTCGGTCAATTACGAGGATGACCCGGTGTATATCGAACGCTTCCTGCACGAGGAATGGGCAGGGCGGAGAATCAGAAACCAGCATGTCCTGCGGGTGATCAAACCGCACGCACAACGCCAGTGTCTGTATTACGTTACTGAATATATAGAGGGACAAACGCTACGGCATTGGATGAACGATAACCCGTCACCCGCACTGGAAGAGGTGCGCAATATCGTACAGCAAGTGGCAGCCGGCCTGCGTGCCTTTCACCGCCTGGAGATGATTCACCAGGATCTGAAGCCCGAGAACATCATGCTCGATGATCACGGGACGTTGAAGATCATCGATTTCGGTTCCACCAAAATAGCCGGCATTGAGGAAATCACTACACCATTAGACAGGCAGCAGATTCTGGGTACGCGCAACTACACGGCACCCGAATATCTGCAGGGCTACGCGGGGAACAACGCCTCGGATATCTATTCACTGGGAGTCATCACCTATGAAATGCTGACCGGTGAACTCCCCTACGGCAGGAAAGAACTGACGGTACGCCGACTGCGCCGGGCGCGCTACCTTTCTGCGCGGCGTTGCAACCCGGAGGTGCCGGTATGGATGGACAAGGCACTGGAAAAAGCCACCGCGCTGGCACGCAACCGGCGTTATACGCTGCTTTCCGAATTCATGCACGACCTGGCGCACCCGAACCCGGCCTTCACCCCTGAATGTGCGGAACCGCTGATCGAGCGCAATCCCCTGCTGGTCTGGAAAGGCATCGCCTTCCTGCTGTTTCTGCTGAACCTGGCGTTACTGTACCTGCTCTCGCGCTAGTGTAGTTCGCCTAACAGTAGGTGACGTATAAATTGTGTCACACCGCATTCCCTCCCCCTGGGAAGAGGGAGGGTCAGGGTGGGGGTGGAGTGCTCGGCCCATGCTCTCTACCCCCATCCCGGCCTTCCCCCTGCAAGGGGGAAGGAGATAATGTATTGCACTACATTCCCTCCCCCTCTGTAGTTCGCCTGACAGTAGGTAACTTGTAAATATGGAAACTATTGCTTTATTAATATCAGTCACTATATAAAACAGGGTTAACCGTATGTTTCATTATTTCTGACGACCTATAACTAGAGTTGGCATTTCCTGAAGCTATTGCGTACGCTATTGCTGGCTGCAATCGCCGGCAAGTCTGCCGCACCGGCGGCAGTGGAAACCAACCTGGATAACACGGAGCAGAGCATGACACATGTAGTCGTTTTGGGAGCAGGGACCGGTGGTATGCCGGCGGCCTATGATTTGCGGGCAGCACTCGCCAGGGAAGACCGCGTCACGGTCATCAACGCCTCGGAAAACTTCCAGTTCGTTCCTTCCAATCCCTGGGTGGGCGCCGGCTGGCGCAAGCGCAAGGATATCACCTTCCCCATCGGTCCGGCCCTGGAGCGCAAGAACATCGATTTCATTGCCGGCACGGTAACGCGCATCGATGCGGAAGGCAGCCGCCTGGAGCTGGCGGACGGGAAATCCGTCGACTACGACTACCTGGTCATCATGACCGGCCCCAAGCTGGCCTTCGAAGAGGTGCCCGGATCCGGCCCGGGGGGGCATACGGTATCGGTATGCACCATCGACCATGCCGAACAGGCCCATGACGGCTACAAGAAGCTGCTGAAGGATCCCGGACACGTCATTATCGGCGCCATGCCGTTTGCCAGCTGTTTCGGCCCGGCCTATGAATATGCCTTTATCCTCCATGCCGACCTGAGCAAGCGGAAACTGCGCAAGAAAGTCCCGATGACCTTCGTGACCAGCGAACCCTACATCGGGCATCTCGGCCTCGGGGGGGTGGGTGATTCCCGGGGCATGCTCGAGAGCGAGTTGCGCCAGCGTCATATCAAGTCGATCACCAACGCCAGGGTCACACGCGTCGAGGCGGGCAAGATGTACGTGGAAGGCTGCAACGACGAAGGCGAAAAGGTGAAGGATCATGAACTGGAGTTCAAATACTCCATGATGCTGCCGGCCTTCAAGGGAGTCGATTGCGTGGCCCAGGTCGAGGGCCTGTGCAACCCGCGCGGGTTTGTCATGGTGGACGAGTTTCAGCGCAGTCCCGAGTACCACAATATCTATTCCGCCGGGGTGTGCATCGCCATACCACCGGTCGAGGCCACACCGGTTCCGACCGGCGCGCCGAAGACCGGTTACATGATCGAATCCATGGTGACGGCCGTGGTGCACAACATCTGTGACGCCATTGCCGGCAGGGAAATGACCCACAGGGCGACCTGGAATGCCGTCTGCCTGGCGGACATGGGCAATACCGGTGCAGCATTCGTTGCATTGCCGCAGATCCCGCCGCGCAACGTGGCCTGGATGAAAAAGGGCAAGTGGGTGCACCTGGCAAAGATCGCCTACGAGAAATATTTCATCCGCAAGATGAAGAAGGGGACGCCCGAGCCGGTCTACGAGAAGTACATCCTCAAGGCGCTGGGCATCGAACGCCTGGAGTCGTAATCCAGGTGGGGAGGATATGGTGAAACTACTTACGATACTTGTGCTTGCCGGACTGGCAGGTGTTATGCCGGCCCGGGCGGATGAATACACGCAGCAGGTGTCCGAGAGCCGTGCCAGGACACAGGAATTCATGCAGACGCTCAAGGCGGAACTCCAGCAGGGCATGCAGGACGGCGGGCCGGTCAATGCCATCGGGGTTTGCAACCTGAAGGCGCCCGGGATCGCCGCTTCGATCAGTGCCGCAACGGGCTGGGACATCGGTCGTACCAGCCTCCGGGTCCGCAACCCGGCCAATGTCCCCGATGCCTGGGAGCTGACCGTGCTGGAGGAATTCGAGCAACGCAAGGCGGGTGGCGAGGATCCCGCGCAAATGGAATTCTACGCGGCCGTCGAACAGGGCGGGGAGACCGTATTCCGCTATATGAAGGCAATCCCCACCGCGGGTTTGTGCGTCGCCTGTCATGGCGCCGATCTCGATCCGGCCGTGGAGAACAAGCTGGCGGAGCTGTATCCCGGGGACCAGGCGCGCGGCTACCAGGTCGGGGATATCCGCGGTGCCTTTACCATTACCCGGCCGCTGCCGCCGATGGGCAACTCCGAGTAGCCCTGCAGGGCCGGTTCCCAATGGGGAACAAGATAAACAGACAACGCCCGCTTCGTTTCCCATTGTAAAATAAGTTCTTATAACACTATTCCTACCCTGTCCCGCACCCTTTAGAGTCCCTGATAGGGGGTCTGTAAACCCCCGCCTTTAGGCGGCAAATCGTCATGCCGGCGCAGGCCGGCATCCAGAGAAATGACTCCACGGGTAGATCTGGATTGCGGCCTGCGCCGCAATGACGAGTTAATGTAGATAGTGTATGGGCGCGAGCCCTGTATGAAATATCCGGGTTAGGTAGTTTCCACAATTGTCCCGGGGCAAATATCTTCCATACTGAATACATCCCTGACAACGAGCATGGTCAGCAAGAAGGAAACTGCATGCTGTGTTTACGTAAAATTCCGCATGGAGGTTCAGCCGCCTGGTTCGCTGGCCTGGCATTTTCCGTGTTATGGAACTGCACCGCAGCCGGTGAGTTACAGGAACTGTCGGTAACCGAGGCCAGGGATGAATACAGTATTTATATCGAGACCGTGCTCGAGGCGCCTGCTGATTACGTATATAATGTGATCACGGATTACCGGCGGGCCTACCGGATAAATCCCGCGATAACCGAAGTCGAAATTCTCCCGTCCAGCGACGCTGCCGTCGTCCGGGTGCGCAACCGTTCGGAGCACTGGATCGGGCCGTTCTGTTTCAAAATCGACTGGGTCGGAGAGATCACGGAGGTGCAGGCGGGCCACATCCAGGTTATCACCGAACCGGAACTCAGCAGTTTCGACTCGGGCCATGCCAGTTGGCGCATACAAGGCGAGGGAGAACATACCCGGGTGGTGCATCAATCCAGTCTCAAGCCGAAGTTTTTCGTTCCGCCGCTGGTTGGTGATCTGCTCATGAAAAAATACCTGCGGGACGACACCCTGGCAACTTTCAACAGAATCGAGTGTAATGCAATGATTATGCTGGAGCGGGATATGGACAATGACACCCGGGACTTGAAAAGCCGGTTAACCGCGGGAGAGGACTGCAGTGATGTATCGGGATAATGGTGTGCAACTATCCTTATGAGGAACCTGTGCCATGTCGTTACCGGCAGTCTGCCCATCACCTTGCTGGCCGGTGTTTACCTCGCGGGCTGTGCAACCCAGCCACGGGTCAGCTATCAACGCGATGTGTATCCTGTCCTGAAGAGCAAATGCATCGGATGCCATATTCCTCCCCATGGCGAAGGTTACAGGAAGGCGGGGCTGGATTTTACGAGCTATGACACCCTCATGGAGGGGACCTTCTATGGTCCCGTGATCGTGCCGGGAGACAGCAGGAGGAGCACCCTGAACATGCTGGTGGAGGGGCGGGCCGGCGAGTTGTCGCGGGTACTGGAAAATAACCACATGCCCATGACGGATCATGAGATCGAGATGCTGCATCTCTGGGTCGAGCAGGGGGCGCTGGATAATTAGCGTTGTTCACCGCGCGGGGTGCCGCCGCACCTTGTTTCAGGTAGATGCAAGAAACACGTTGGCAGAAGTGGCGCCATTGAATCCGGGAAACACCACACCGGTATCGGTGCCCCCCAGACGCTTGTCCAGCAACTCCACCAGTACGGTGCGCAAATCCGTGGTGATACGCAAATCCTCACCCATTTCCAGTTGCGGGGTCGAAAGGCCGGGCCAGTCGCTGACTACCTGAGCGCCATTTACACCACTACCCAGGGCATAGGCAAGACCACCGGTACCATGGTCCACGCCGCTGGATGCATTGCGGGCAACGCGCCGGCCGAACTCGGTCACTACCAGCACGGTGATACGCTGCATTTGCGTGCCCATATCCGTGTAGAACGCACTGGTCGCAGCGGCCAATTCGGCCAGTGAGGGCTGGAGGTAGGTGGGCAGGTTTTCGTGGTGGTCCCAGCCATCGGAGTCCATGCAGATCACCTCGACGGGAAGTATCGACTTGATCAGCTGGCCGGCCTGCCGCAGCCTGTTGCCGAGGCTGGTATCGGGATAGCTGGCGCCGTTATCCGGTGCGATGGCCTTCAGGTTGGCTGCCTGCAGTTCCTCCAGCGCCGCCAGTGCGGCCTGTGCGGGGCCATGAAACGGTACCGGGTTCCGGAACAGGTCGGCCAGTACCGCCGGATAACCGGAATCGATGATGTCCTGATCAAAACCGAACCTGCAGAACCGTAGCTCCTGCCTGCAGCCGTGCGGTTGCCGGCTGCTTATTGCCGGCGCTGCGGGTCGATCGATGGCAATTCGGAATAGAGAATCAGCAGATCCTCAAGCGTGGCCGTCGCCTTGCGTCGATCGCTGCCATTGCGTCGCTCATATTCCACCTGCGTACCCGCGCTGTCTGTGAACGGAAAATTGACGGGTAGCCCCCAGCGACGTTCCCCCGGCTGTCTTTTGGTGATGGTCATGTATCCAAATACCCTTTTTTAAGAGGTATAGATAATTCCGGTGATCAAGCAAGTTCGGGTAAGCTTCATCTTGTCATCCTGGCAGGTCGCTGCCGGTATTGCCCCGGATCTCAGTGCCGAACTGCCTGCAATATCAGCTTCCAGTCAACGGACCTACGCCGGATGTTGTTGACAGCGAAAGCGCCGCATTGATACTGGTGTGCCATGACGGAAACCCATTACCTTGCAGATATCCTGGTCCTGCTGGCGGCGGCGGTCATCACCGTTCCGGTCTTCCAGCGGCTGGGCTTCGGTTCGGTGCTGGGTTACCTGGCTGCCGGCGCCATGGTCGGTCCCTGGATGCTCGGTTTTATCGACCAGGTAGAGGAAATCCGGCATATCGCCGAGTTCGGCGTAATCTTCCTGCTGTTCCTCATTGGCATAGAGCTGAAGCCCGCCCGCCTGTGGGCTATGCGGCGCATGGTGTTTGGCCTGGGTATCGCGCAGGTGATGGTGACCGGGACGGTCATCGCCGGCATGGCCCTGCTGTTCGACCAGTCTCTCAGGACGGCGGTGATCGTCGGGTTCGGTCTGGCGCTCTCTTCCACGGCGTTTGGTCTCCAGATCCTGACCGAACGCGGTGAACTGGGTACAGGATATGGCGCCACGGCATTTTCTGTACTGCTGCTGCAGGACCTGGCGGTGGTACCGCTGCTGACACTGGTTTCACTGCTTGCCGCCGACACCACCCTGGTGGAGGGTCTCGAGTTCGCATTGCTGAATGCCGTGCTCGTCATCGCCTTTGTAATCCTCGCTGGCCGGTTTTTCCTGTCACCGGTCCTGCGTCTGGTAGCGACCAGCCGAACGGCAGAGGTGTTCACCGCTGCGGCCGTGTTCGCGGTGCTGGGGACGGCCTGGCTGATGGAGGCGGTGGGTCTGTCGCTGGCGCTGGGTGCGTTTCTTGCCGGGTTGATGATGGCGGACTCCAATTACCGGCACCAGGTGATTGCCGATATCGAGCCGTTTCGCGGCATTTTGCTGGGATTGTTTTTCATGGGTGTGGGCATGTCCATCGACTTCGGCCTGCTGGGAAAACATTATGTGATGATTGCCGGACTGGTGCTGGGCCTGTTGCTGATAAAGACCGTCATCCTCTGGATCCTGTGCCGGCTCATGGGTGTTGGCACGGCGGATGCCGCGCGGGTATCGCTGCTGCTCTCACAGAGCGGGGAATTCGGCTTTGTGCTGCTGGGACTGGCGGCTGTCAGCGGTGCCCTGCCGGAGAATCTTTTCCAGATCCTGATACTGCTGATTGCGCTGACCATGGTCACCACGCCGTTGATGGCTAATTTCGGAAACTTTCTCAACCGGCGCCTGGCCACGGCGACAGACCGGCACGATATCAGTACCGACCATATCGATGCCGGGCAGCCGCATGTCATCATTGCCGGCTTCGGCCGCGTGGGGCGGCGCGTCGCGAGAATACTGGAGGCTGGCAACGTTCCCTATCTCGCTATCGAGAGTAATGCAGACCGCGTGCTGGCAGGCCGGCGGGACGGCTTACCGGTCTTCTACGGCAACGCCAGCCAGGTCGATCTGCTGAAGGCGGCAGGTGCCGGGCAGGCAACTGTGTTGGTATGCACGCTGGACCAGACCGTGCCCGCCGTGCGGCTGGTCAATATCCTGCGCCAGCATTACCCGGGCATTGCCATTTACGCGCGCGGGCGTGACCGGCATCACTGCGAACAGTTGTTGACTGCCGGGGCAACCATGGCCATCTCGGAAACACTGGAAGCCAGCCTCCAGATCGGCGGGGCGGTGCTCCATGCCATGGGTGTTTTCGAAGAGGATACCGGTGCGCTGATCGAGTCGTTTCGCAAGGAATATTATGGATAGCGCAGCTGCGGTCGCCGGCAGTCACGGGCGCGGTATGCCGGTATCCAGCCAGCCGGTTCCGGGTAACCACAGCAGTATCCTGATCCGCGCCGATGATGGCCAATAAAGCACCCGTCTCTTCGAACTGCGCTATGCCTGTCAACGGTGTGCTCCCGGCGGATTTTTCAGCATGACAGGCTGACCCCGGGAAGGTGGGCATCACCGCTGGCTGATCATCAGCTCACGCCGTGCCAAACTGTTCTTCCATCTCCAGGACGATCCGGGTCATCTTGAGCACGCTGTCTGGATTCAGGGATATCGAGTGGATGCCACGCTCGACCAGCCAGCGGGTGATTTCCGGAAAGTCAGAGGGCGCCTGGCCGCAGATGCCGATGTACTTCCCCGCTTTCTGACAGGCACGGATCGCCATCTCCATCAGGTCGAGTACCGCCTCGTTACGTTCATCCAGTCCGGTCAGCAATCCCGAATCACGATCGGCGCCCAGTGTCAGCTGGGTCAGATCGTTCGAGCCGATCGAAAAGCCGTCACAATGTTCCAGAAATTGCGCGGCGCGCAGCGCGTTCGCCGGTATCTCGCACATGAGGTTGATCTTGAGCCCGTTCTCGCCGCGCTTTAGCCCCTGGGAGGCCATCAGTTCCAGGACCTTGCACTCCTCATCGACGGTGCGGGTAAAGGGAATCATCAACTCGAGGTTGGTCAGCCCCATAGCTTCGCGTACTTTTTTCATCGCGGCGCATTCCATGGCGAAGCACTCGGCAAATGCCTCGGAATAGTAGCGCGAGGCCCCGCGGAAACCGATCATCGGATTTTCTTCCTGCGGTTCGAAGCGCACCCCTCCCAGCAACGCCGCGTATTCGTTGGACTTGAAATCGCTCATGCGGACAATCACCGGCTTGGGATAGAAGGCCGCGGCGATGGTACCGACACCCTCGGCGAGCCGCTCGATATAAAACGTCTGCGGGTCCGCATAGCCCGCAATGCGCCGGCCGATTTCGTGCCTGACATCCTCCTCCAGCGAGTCATACTCAAGCAGCGCGCGCGGGTGGATACCAATACTGTTGTTGATGATAAATTCCAGCCGTGCCAGCCCGACTCCGTCGTTGGGCAATGCGGCAAACTCCAGTGCCCGTTCCGGATTGCCGACGATCAGCATGACATGGGTCTTCGGCCGCGCCAGCTCGGTAAGGTTGATGCGTTCCTTGCGGAAGGGAAGCATGCCCTTGTAGACGTAGCCGACATCGCCCTCCACGCAGGAGACGGTCACCTCATTGTCATCATGAATGGTTTGCGTCGCATCCAGTGCACCCACCACGGCGGGAATGCCCAGCTCGCGGGCAACAATGGCGGCGTGGCACACGCGTCCGCCACGGTTGGTGACAATGGCGCTGGCAATCTTCATGACCGGTTCCCAGTCGGGGTCGGTAATGTCGGTGACCAGCACCTCCCCGGGCTGCAGGTCGTGCATATGCGCGGCTTCCATGATAATGCGTGCCCGTCCGGCACCGACCTTGGCGCCAACGGCCTTGCCCTGGCTGAGCACTTCACCGCGCGCTTCCAGGGTGAAGATCTCCTGCCAGGCGCCGGTGCGGGCCGAATGCACCGTCTCGGGCCGCGCCTGGACGATGAACAGTTCGCCGCTTTCGCCGTCCTTGGCCCATTCGATATCCATGGGCCGCGGTTTTCCGGCCTGCCGGGAATAGTGTCGTTCAATCGCAACGGCATGGCGGGCGAGTTGCAGGATCTCGTCGTCGCTGATGGAGAATTTTTCCCGCTCGGTCTTTTTGACCGCCACATTGCGGGTGGCGTTGGCCGTTACCGGGTCCCGGGTATAGATCATCTTGATGGCTTTTTCACCGAGATGGCGCCGCACAATGGGTCGGGCGCCCTGCTCCAGGGTCGGTTTGAAGACCAGGAACTCATCCGGGTTCACGGCACCCTGGACAACGTTCTCGCCCAGGCCGTAGGCGGAAGTGATCATCACCATGTCGCGAAAGCCGCTCTCGGTATCCAGGGTAAACATCACCCCCGACGTACCGATGTCCGAGCGCACCATTTTCTGCACGCCGATCGACAGAGCGATGCTCATGTGGTCGAATCCCTTGTCGACCCGGTAGTGAATGGCGCGGTCGGTGAACAGCGAGGCCAGTACCCGCTTGCAGGTGCGCAGCAGGTGATCGGCGCCGCGGATATTCAGATAGGTCTCCTGCTGGCCGGCGAAGGACGCATCGGGAAGGTCCTCGGCGGTCGCCGAGCTGCGTACGGCCACATCCGGTTCCGGGCCATACTCTTTCGCCATTTCCAGGTAGGCGGTGCGGATCTCCTCTACCATCCGGTCGGGCAGGTTGCCGTCGACGATCCAGCCGCGTATCTTCGCGCCGGTTTCGGCCAGCGCATCCACATCGTCGACATCCAGTGCTTCGAGCGCCTTGCTGACGGGCTCCCGCAGGCTGTTGTGTTCCAGGTAGTCCCGGTAGGCCTGGGCGGTGGTCGCGAAGCCATTGGGGACCTTTACGCCCTCGCCGGACAACGCGCGGTACATTTCACCCAGCGAGGCATTCTTGCCACCTACCAGCGGTACATCGTCAATGCCGAGCTCGTTGAAGCGGCGCACATATTTGAAACTGTTCATGGTTCCCCTCCTTTGCAGGGGAAAGCCGGTTATGGTTTTCCCTGCCCATTTTTTGCAAGCCCCCCAACAGGCCGCAGGTCTGTCAGGCCCCCTGTCCGGCTCACGTTTATAACTTGCGTGATACCGCTGCTGGAGACGTTGTTCACTGAACACCGGCTGTTACGGAAAGGCGCTCCGGTATTTACCGTCATACGCCGGAATTCATGTTTCCTGATCGATTTGTTGTATCAGCTTCGTAATACGCCTGAACTCCGCCATGGCTGTCTGGTGCTGGGCGCGGAATGCATCATGCTGCGTGCGTTCCCGGGCGTGATATTCCGCTTGTTGCCGATGCGTCGCGTACAAATCATCGGTGCCTCCACCACCCTGTAGTCGCCCCGGCATACGTTCGGACAGCAGCTTTTCATGTTCGCGCAGGCGCTTTTCGTGTGCCGCAATGTCATCCGAATGTTCCAGCATTCTCAGTCTGTGATCCGGCAGCGCGTGCTCCAGCTGATACAGCAGGGCCTCGGCGAGCTGCTGTTCACGCTGCCAGACAGTGATGTCCTTCATCCATGCAACGTGTTCCCTGTGCCACTCCCGCTGCTCCCGTTCCATGAGTTCGGTGTCTGGCGGCGGACTGGGTGATTCGGTCATGGTGCGGGTCCTCCACCCGAAAAGCCGGTGGTCATAGCGCGATTGTATCACTGGCATGGTTTTTACTGCATGACCGGCGCATGAGCGCCCCCTGTTAGCTCGCCTCGTCTGTTATCCCCCGGTAATTCAACTACCCCTTTACCGTGAATATCCTGCCTGGAAACCCGAATTATCCTACAGACCCGGGTGTGAGTTTCAGCATAATTTAACCCGTCTGCCACAATTCCTGACGTAATGTCCGGCCCATGTCAAGGCCGGGCGCAACAGTGCACGGATTTGCGGGTTTCGCCGACAGGCATAGCAGGTCGGCACCTCATTTTGGAGGGTTGTTGCATGGATGCAGGTACCAGAAATGCTGTCTTGCCACAGCGAAAAATCTCCCGGCCCCGGTTCCGGTTGCTGTTTGCGACCGCGGTCCCGGCACTTCTGAAAGCCACCATGGCTGTCTGCGGTCCGGCACCGGCAACCTCGGCGTTGCCGTTAACCGACTGGGATTACGGTTTCAATCGCTGCGATATTTGGCATAACGGGTACAGCGTGGAGACGGCGGCGATCGAGGAAGGTATGGCGGCCTATTACGGGGTGTGCGGTGACCAGAGCGTATACAGTATCACCCCCTGGGGCACGCCTGAGAATCCGGTGAAATCGGCTTGCGGCACCAAGGTTTATCCGACCTGGCCCTGGGACTATACGCTGGGAATCGAAATCCATAATCAGCGGAAACTGCTGGTGGAATATTGCGGTGGTGTGGACGGGATGAATATCCGGCGAATACGCACTGCCGGTTGTCCCGAGGGATATACCGCAAGCGGTTATACCTGTCTGCTGACGGGAGCCAACCCGCTGAAAGATGCCGGGCAACCCTGTCCTCATACCGGCAATCCCGTTAATCCCGCATCCGGTAACAAGTATCTGCACGAGACCGACTATTCCCCGGCTTCGCTCACTGCCATCCGGTTTGAACGGCACTATAACAGCAAGACCATCTTTGCCGGGTCGACGGCGGCCCCGTTTGTCGGGAACCACTGGACTCATTCCTACACGCGTGTGATCAGTCCTTATGATAATGGCAGCATCGCAACCGCAATTGTACGCCGTCCGAATGGTCAGGCTTTCTATTTCAGTTTCGACGAGTCTACTGCTGAGTGGGTTTCCGACCCGGACGTCAAGGGTCATCTGGAACAACTGACAGACGGTTCCGGCGGCGTTACAGGCTGGCGGTATACGGCCTCCGATGACACCGTCGAGTTGTACGATAGCGCGGGTCGTTTGTTGTCGATAACAGATCTGGCAGGCAGGACGCAAACACTTGCCTATGAAACGCAACCCTATGATACTCCCCCGCGCCTGGTCCGCATCGATGCCGGCACCGGGGAATTCCTGGAACTCGGCTATGATACAGAGGGGCGTCTGGGGTCGATAACGGACCATACCGGACGCATCCGGCGATACCGGTATGATGCCGGCAACAATCTGGAATACGTCGATCATCCGGACGGGTCGACACGGCAGTATCATTATGAGGATTCGGGTTTTCCCGTCGCGCTGACCGGCATTACGGATGAACGCGGCAAGCGGTATGCCACCTATGTATATGACAGTCAGGGCAGGGCCATCACCAGTACCCATGCGGGTGATGCGAATCGGGTGGATATCGTCTATAAACCCGACGGGATACGCACCGTCACCAACAGCAAGGGATTTGCAAGTACCTATAAGTCGATAGTCCAGATTGGGAAGTCACTGATAACCGATATCTCGGGTCCCGGATGCGCCACCTGCGGGACCGGAAATACCGGCTACAGCTACGATCCGTTAACCAATGATCTGCTGTTGAAAACGGTCAACGGAATCACGACCGAATACGGCGATTACGATGCCAGCGGTAATCCCGGTTTCAGGATCGAGGCCAGGGGTACGCTGGATGAGCGCCGGACCGACTACACCTACGATCCGCGCTACCACGGCAGGATAAGCACCATCACGGAGCCCTCGGTGCATGCCGGATCGAACCGGGTCACGACCTACACCTATGACGTTTTCGGCAACCGCACCTCCGAAAGTATTGCCGGCTTTGACCCGAACGGTAACCCGGTCACCCGGACGACGACGTACCAGTACGACGGACCGCTGCATCAGTTAAGCCGGGTCGATGGCCCACGGACCGATGCCAGTGATATCACTCTATTGCGTTATTACCCGGATGATCCTCAGGAGGGCAGCAACCGCGCACGGCTGCAGGAGGTCGAGGATGCTGCCGGAACACTCATTCGCAGCAACCTTCAATATACTGCTGCCGGACAACTGGAATCCGAGGAACGCCCGAATGGCCTGCATCTCCACTATACCTATTATCCTGGCAACGACCGGCTGGAGACCCTGACCGAGACCGCCGGGACAACCGACAAGATCACCCGCTGGACTTACCTGGCCACCGGCGAGGTCGAGAGTATCACCATAGCCAACGGCGATCCGGTGGCCACTACTCTCAACCTGGGTTACGACGATGCCCGTCGTCTGAATAAAGTTACGGATAGCCTGGGAAATTACATTGAGTATGCAGTGGATACCGAGGGAAATATCGAACACGAATATACCCACGACAGCAGCGGTGTACTGCACAGGACCCTGACGCGGACCTTCGACCTCTACAACCGGCTGGATGCCACCAGTCAGGCCAATGAGAGCCTGGACTATGACTTTACCCCGGACGGTAACCTCGACCGGCAGACCGACGGTAATGGCACCGTCACCGGCTTCAGCTATGACAATCTCAAGCGGCTGGTTGCCAGCACCCGGGATGCGGAAGCGTCGGGTGCCTACACCCGGTATGACTACGATGTGGCGGATCGGCTTGCCCGGATTATCGATCCCAACAGCGGGACCACCGGCTTTCAATACGACGATCTTGGCAATTTGCTCAGAATCAGCAGCCCGGATACCGGCACGACCGTTCATACCTACGATGCCGCAGGTAATGTGAAGACCCGGCAGGATGCGGCGGGGCAGCTGTTTCGCTACAGCTATGATGCGCTCAATCGCCTGAAGACTGTGGATGCTCCGGGCACCACGGAAGACATCGCCTATGGTTATGATGCCTGCGCCGGTGGCGCGGGCCGGTTATGCAATGTGACCATCGGGGCCGGCAGCGTGAACTGGGCCTATGATGCCTTTGGCAATGTCACTGATCACCAGCAATTGGCCTATCGCTACGATGCGGCCAGCCGGATCGAGACGATTACCTATCCCTCCGGGGCGGTGGTTACCTATGGCTATGACGCCGCCGGTCGGGTAAGCCAGGTGGACCTCACCGTGGAGAGCACTACCACGACCCTGGCGGGCAACATCACCTATGCCCCGTTCGGCCCGGTAACGAGCCTCGCCTTCGGCAATGGGGCCACGCTTGTCCAGAACGTGGATAGCGCCTTCCGGTTTACGGACCAGACGATCGCCGGGATCCTGGGCCTGGGGTACCCGCTCTACGACGGGAATGGCAATCTCAAGACCCGGACAGACGGTTTCTCCGGCACCAGTACCTTTGGCTACGACGCCCTGGACCGCCTGGACGTCGCCAGTGGCGCCTTTGGCAACCGGGATTACGACTATGGTCTGAATGGCAACCGCCTGCGCCTGTTGAGCGATGCCACCGCCACCAATTACGGGTACGAGACCGGCAGCAACCGGCTGGTCACGGAGACCGGTTGGAGCTATAACCTGGACGCCAACGGCAACACCACCGCAAAGCTCGATGCCGACGGGGCCGGGCGCCTGTATGCATACAGTACCCACAATCGCCTGGTGGGCGCTACTGAGCGTGCGTTACTCGCTCCGGGTGATCCCCCCACCTACCAGGAGGCCCTGTTGGGGTCCTACCGCTACAACGGCCTGGGGCAGCGAAGCGCTAAAACCACGGGCAATGGCACGTCACAATTCCTGTATGGGGTAGACGGAGCACTCATGGCGGAGCTGGACGGCAATGGCACCGTGCAGCGTGAGTATATCTACCTCAACAATGAACTACTGGCGGTGCGTGCCTTTGAGGTCATCCAGAACGGCGGCGATGAGGTGGTTCTCGACAACGGCCAGGCCGGCACCTATGGCACCGGTAACTGGAGCACCAGGAGCAGTAGCCAGGACTACGGAGTCGACTACCGACTGGCCAACCGCAACAACAGGCCATGTACCTACCGCTGGACGCCGGCGCTCGACGCCGGGACCTATGCAGTCTACGCCTGGTGGGTGTCCAAGGGGAATTACACCAGCAATGCCCCCTATACCGTCCGCCATGACGGGCAGACCGAGGCGGTGTACAAGGACCATACGGTTAACGGCGGCGGCTGGCAGTTACTGGGCACCTTCAACTTCGACGGGTCGGGTGGTGAATACATCGAAGTCAGCAATGCCAATGGCAAGGTCACGGCCGACGCCGTGCGGTTGGTGAAGGAGATCACAACAATCCCCCAGACCAACCTGTATTATGTGCACAATGATCATCTGGGAACCCCACAGGCGATGACAGATGCGATTGGCAGCGTGGTCTGGCGGGCGCATTATGATCCGTTCGGGCATGCAACAATCGATGCCGCGAGTACGACTGCGCTGAATGTGCGGTTTCCGGGGCAGTACTTCGATGCAGAGACGGGACTGCATTATAACTACTTCCGGTATTATGATCCTGAAAATGGGCGCTATTTAGAGAGTGATCCAATAGGTCTTCAAGGTGGATTAAATACATACGTTTATGTACGGAATGATCCAATTAACCTTGTTGATCCACTAGGTCTGATTTACCGCTGTATTCAGCCATTGCATGCATGGCCAGGGGGATTCAATGGTGGTATGGGTATTTTCCACCATGCGTTTGTATGTGATGATCAGGGTAAAAATTGTTATGGTCAAGATTGGGAAAATACATCTTGGTGGCATTCTCCGTTCTTTGCTCCAGGCAAGCCGTCCACAGGAGATACATTTGATAAAAATCATTGCATAAGAATTGAGCCAAATAATGACTGCATAAATAACTGTATTATTGATCGTAGCAGAAACCTTGCCAGACCATACTATTCACTTCCCTATGGTTGGACCTTGGCGCCTATACTTCCTAATTGTCAAGAATATGCCGACCAGGAAATTACAACTTGCATACAACAGTGTAATAAACCATGACAAGTAAAATTATTATATTGATGTTTATGCTAGCAATAGTAATTATTGCCGGATTTATTTTTTGGATTGGTGGAGGGTTTGACAAGTTTCGCTCACCAGTTGAGGTAGTACTTCCACGAGGCTACAGTGGAATTATCTGCGCTAGGCTAGTAGATGTTCAACAACCGGAATCGCGACTGCGATACGAAGCAAATCAGGACGGGTTATTGTTTGTTGGGCGTGATGTGATATTAAGTCACCGGCGATGGAAATTTTATCGGCGGTCAGGTATCGCAAACCAGTTGCAGGTGCTTAGTTCTGACGAATGGTCTTCTGTTTTTACCGAAAATGATGCGAGTGCAGGCATTGCGTACACTGTTTTTTGGATAGGTACTCCTGCCAAATGGCAAGAGTACGTGGCACAACATGCAAAAGAATCATATTGTCTAGACAGATTCTGAGAAACCCACATCACTCCTCCAGAAACCCGGGTCTGATCCCAAAATGAACACTCCACCGGCTAAAGCCGGTGGTTTCGGGTTACGGCTGAAAGCCGGATTGGTCGGCCATCCGGCCGACTGAAAACCCCAAACCGCTACGATATGCGAACACGACAGCCCCGCAATTACAAACAGTCGGAGTCGCTCCGCGACTGCTTATATGCCGGCTAAAGCCGGGGGGTTTACGGATCCCCTATTTGTGACTCTAAAATTCGATCTTTATGGACTTGATGCACAAATGTGCTACAGACCGTTCTATCCCATACCTCAGCCATACGCGCGCCACTGTTTTTTGGATTTTAGTGACGGTAGTTCAAGTAGTTTTGATCCCGAAGGAACGCATGAGGATCCAGCTCCTGATTGGTGGCCCAAGTCGTGCCAGGATACTGAAGGCAAACAGGACGATGATTGCCTTAAAAGGGCAATGAAGAAATGTAAAGCAGAGCAATACGATTTTACCGGATTTAACTGTTGCCACTGCGTAGAGCAAGCCATGGGGGAATGTGGGCTTAGTATCCCTCGTAACAGTTGGCCGAACTGGCCCGTTAACCCCGGGCCGCTGATCGGCGAGTCTGGTTTTAGGCCTGGAGGGATACAATGATTAAAGCATTGGTGGTGGGTGTTGGGCTGCTCATAGCAGCATACGGGTTGTGGTTCACTACTTTGCAGAATGAACAGTACTCTGAATTCAATGTATTAATTTTGTGGGCATCTCCGTTTATTGCGGCACTCTTATCTGCTTATCTCGCTCCCAGAAATAAACTCTTGCTTGGTATCTCAATGGTATTGCCAACAGCAATACTGAGTGTCGCCCTGAATTATCTCTATCAGACGCAGGGAAATTCGGTCGATTTTCCAGGTAGTCGTGGTGCGTTGATCCTTTTTATGACCACCTTGCTTTATAGCAGTATTCTTTGTGGCGTTGGTGCTGTTATTGGTCGAGCATTGTTCAACAAAAAAGAAAAACACGGAGGGTTACGACGAACAGTAGAAAAGTAAAAGGGGACAGTAAAAGGGGACGGAGGGATTTAAGTTTAACCACCATTACTAGTGATATAGGGTTTCATACGGACATGCAAAGGAGTTGTCATGCCCAGACGTGCAAGGATGTACATCCCGGGTCTGCCATATCATGTTGTCCAGCGGGGGAACAATCGGGAAGCGTGTTTTATCGAGCCGGAGAATTACCAGTACTACCTGGAACTCTGGCAGGAAATCTCACGGCGCTATGGTCTTGCTGTACACGCATACTGCCTGATGACCAATCATATTCTTGCCACACCATCCAGGGAAAACAGCCTGTCTAATGTCATGAAGGTGGTGGGTAGTCGCTATGCACAGTATGTTAAGGAAACTCTGATTTATTCGTCATGCCGGCGAAGGCCGGCATCCAGGTCATTGAAAACCCTGGATCCCGGCATGCGCCGGGATGACGATAAATGAATTAATCAGAACTTCCTTAACCGTAAATACCGGCGCACCGGTACACTCTGGGAAGGACGCCACCGGTCAAGTCTGATCCAGTCTGATCGCTGCTTTATGACGTGCAGCCGCTATGTTGAGTTAAATCCTGTACGAGCACAGATGGTCCGTCTGCCGGATGACTATCGCTGGTCGAGTTACGGCATAAACGCCTGGGGTGATGCCGGCTGGTTGCAGTCGCATGACGAATATTTGCATTTGGGCCGTACCGTAGCAGCACGATGTTATGCTTGTCGTGCGTTGTTCGGGCACCGGTTGAGCAAGGAGAATATACATCTTATTCGCAAGGCGGCCCACTATTGCCAACCAATAGGTGATGACCTGTTCAGACAGCAGGTTGAAGGGAAATACGGAATCAAACTGGGCCAGATGAAACGCGGGAGGTCGCGGAGAAAGGCAGATGGATTGGTTAATAATGAATCCCTCCGTCCCCTTTTTGGGTAATAACCGAAAAAGAAAGCAATGTATGCGTACCTGAGATCGCACTTTAGCCAATTGTTCTTCGAATGCAGGTCACCAATTTACCAGTCCGCTCTGGTGGTGGATGAGATATGGTTCACCAGATTCAGGTGAAAACGACTCTAGCTGTTCGTGCCCATGACTATGAAACGTTTATTCTTAATTGCTCAAGTTTCGGAGTTCAAAATCATCAAATAGCAATCGATAACTGATTGAGTATAGGAATAAAAAGGCCTCCTGCATGGTAAAATGTTTGTGTTCGAATCCAAACACCAATACCACCGGAGGCCCAAGTGAAGAATGGCACAAATGAGTGTGCGCTGCCAGCTCTTATCGGCGATGTGAT
>Ga0210064_1000319_pt1 | contig 23399 bp, 23 predicted proteins | sample Muzzi_CordC_D2_FD_185531 | JGI IMG/M metagenome (GOLD analysis project Ga0210064, IMG submission 185531) | Wetland microbial communities from San Francisco Bay, California, USA, that impact long-term carbon sequestration - Muzzi_CordC_D2 (SPAdes) | ecosystem: Environmental > Aquatic > Marine >...
TGCATTTCGTCGCCTCGCCGCGTCATGCCGACGTGCTGTTGGTGACCGGCCCGGTGTCACGTCACATGCAAACGGCCTTGATACGCACCTTCGAGGCGATGCCCGCGCCCAGGTTCGTTATTGCCGCCGGCACGTGTGCCTGTACGGGCGGCGAGTTTGGGGTCAGCTATGCGAGTTGCGGCGCTGTCGGCAACGTCCTGCCGGTCGACGTCGAAATCCCGGGCTGCCCGCCTGCGCCGATACACTTGCTGCAGGGCATTCTCGCGCTGCTTCGAGCCTAGGCCGCATATCCCGCCAGCATCCCGGAAATTGGCGCAGAACAGGTGCAGCTGGACAAGGCAAGGCCGGGACAGCTGCCGGCGGGTGCCATATGCGGGCTAGTGCCGCGAGCGGAATATCTCCCACAGCCCGGCGGCCAGCAGCAACAGGCCTGTCGCGCTGTAGCCCCAGGCAAACCACGGCCCGGTCTCGAGGCCGACCAGCAATGCGCCGGAAATGCACAGGGAACCGCCGGCGATGGCGCGCAGCAGTTGCTTGCGCGCCCGCGCCTGTTCGTGCCGTTCGAGTTCGGTGGCTGGCGGCGGAGCGCTGTTGATCTTGCCGCTGTTGGCCTTTTCCAGGAAATCGTGGATCAAACCGGGCATGTCCGGCGCCTGTGACAACCACCCCGGGAGGCGTTCCCGCATCTCGGCCCCGAGGTTCCTGATGCTGTTCTTCTCTTTGAGGATGGCGTCCAGTTCCGGCTTGGCCACCGACCAGATGTCCAGCTCCGGGTCGAGTTGGCGGCCGAGGCCTTCGATGTTCAGCAGGGTCTTCTGCAACATCAGCAATTGCGGCTGCAGCGTCAACTGGAAACGCCGTGCGACGCGGAACAGGTCGAACAGCAGCTTGCCGAAGGAAATCTCGTTCAGCGGGCGTGTGAAATTCGGCTCGCCGACGGTGCGCACGGCCGATTCCAGCTCGTCCAGGCGCGTGTCTTCCGGCACCCACCCCGCGTCGATGTGCAGCCAGGCGACGCGGCGGTAGTCCTGGTTGAACAGGGCCTTGAAGTTCTCGCCGATGTAGTACTGGTCCTTCGAAGACAGGCTGGCGACGATGCCGAAATCCATGGCGATGATCTTGGGGTCGTCGGGCCGGGCGGGGTCGACGAAAAAGTTGCCGGGGTGCATGTCGGCGTGGAACAGGTTGTCACGGAACACCTGGGTGTAAAAAACCCGCACTCCGCGCCGCGCCAGCTTTTTCAGATCGATGCCGTTTTTTCTCAGCTTGTCGATGTCGCCGATCGGCAGACCGCTGACGCGCTCCATGACCAGCACCTTTTTCGTGCACCACGGCCAGAAAACCTGCGGTATGTAGAGATCGGCCGAGTCCTCGAAGTTGCGTCGCAGCATCGAGGCGTTGGCCGCCTCGCTTTGCATGTTGAGTTCGTCGTAAACGAAAGATTCGAATTCGCGCACGACCTCGAGCGGCTGTACGCGCGCACCGCCCTGCCAGAATTTTTCGGCCAGCCCGGCCACGGTCTTGAGCAGTTCGATATCCTTTTCCACCTGCTTGCGGATCCCCGGACGGACGACCTTGACCACCGCCTCGCGGCCATCCGGCAGCGTCGCCGGGTGGACCTGGGCGATCGAAGCCGAGGCCAGTGGCGTGGTGTCGAAGCTGGCGAACAGCTCCGTCACCGGTTTCCCCAGCGACTGCTCGACGATGGCCCGCGCCGCTTCACCCGGGAACGGCGGCACCTGGTCCTGCAACAACGCCAGCTCGTCGGCGATGTCGCCCGGCAGCAGGTCCCTGCGGGTCGATAGTATCTGGCCGAACTTGACGTAGACCGGCCCCAGGTCCTGCAGGGCCAGGCGCAGGCGCTCGCCGCGGGGCTGGGTGGACGAGGCCTTGCCGGTCGGCACGAACGCGCCGAGCCAGCTCAGCGGGGCCGGCAGGCCGCCGCTCGGCAGCAATTCATCCAGCCGGTAGCGCTTGACCGTGACGCCGATGTGCCAGACGCGGGAGAACTGGCGCAGTTTGCGGATCACGACTGGCGGTCCTTGAGAAAATCCGACAGGGCCTGACCGGCATTGCGGATGCCTTCCCTGGCCGCCTTGGCGCCCTGGCGGATGCCCTCCGCGGCCTGGTAACCGGCGGTGTCGCCCAGCAGGCCGATCAGCGGGCCCTCCCAGTCGGGTTCCAGTTTGCGGAAGATGCGCTCCAGGTCGCGCGCCAGGCTGGCGTCGCCGTTGATCTGTACCTTCGACTCCGGCAGACCCCATTCGGCGTCTTCCGGTTCGGTCATGGCGAACAGCGCCAGCGGCGTGCCGCTGATCACGGTGTCCGGGTCGCCGTCGGCGTCCAGGCGCACGCGCACCACGCCGTGCCTGAAGGTGAAAAACAGCGTGATACCCAGCCCCTCGAGATCGACCTTGAGCAGCCGTCCTTCGAGTTTTCGCAAGCGTGCCGGAGCTTGCCGGTCCAGCTGGATGACGTTATTCACGGCAGTCTCCAGCGCCAGCGCCAGCATACCCGGCAGCAGTGTCAGGTATTCAGCAGGCATCGTTCCCGGACATCCCCGCCATGTGCATACGCGGCTTACGCACGGTCGCCGCGGTGGATGGCGACGATGCCGCCGGTCAGGTTGAGGTAGGTGACGTTGACGAAGCCGGCGTCGATCATCATGTCCGCCAGTTCGTCCTGGCCCGGGTGCTTGCGGATGCTCTCCGCCAGGTAGCGGTAGCTGTCCTCGTCGTTGGCGACCAGTTTGCCGAGCTTGGGCAGAATCCCGAAGGAGTAGCCGTCGTACAGCTTTTTCAGACCGTCGGATTCGACTTTCGAAAACTCCAGGATCAGCGCCCGCCCACCCGGTTTGAGTACGCGCTGCATCTCCTTGAGGGCGGCCGCCTGGTCGGTGACGTTGCGCAGGCCGAAGGCGATGGTGACCGCGTCGAACTCGGCGTCGGCGAATGGCAGTTTTTCCGCGTTGGCGAGGCAGTATTCGATATTGCCGACCAGGCCGCGGTCCTCGAGGCGCTGGCGGCCGACTTCCAGCATGGCCGGGTTGATGTCGCTGAGAACGACGCTGCCGCCGGCACCCACCTGCCGGCTCACCAGCGCGGCGATGTCGCCGGTGCCGCCGGCGAGGTCGAGGACACGCTGGCCCGGCCCGATCCCGCTGATGGCGACAAAATAACGCTTCCAGAGACGGTGCACGCCCAGCGACATCAGGTCGTTCATCAGGTCGTATTTGCCGGCCACCGAGTCGAACACCTGGCGCACCAGGCCGGTCTTCTCCCCGACTTTCACCTCACGGTAGCCGAAGTGCGTGGTGGCGCCGTCGCCGCTCGTGTTGTCTGCTTGCGCCATTGGCCGAGCCCCAGTGCAAAGAAAGCCCTATTGTACCCGTTACCCCGTTACAGGATATAGCGGCTCAGGTCCTCGTTACCGGCCAGCGCGTCGAGGTGTTCGTCGACATAGTCCGCGTCGAGGGAAATGGATTCGCCGCCGCGGTCCGGCGCTTCGAACGAAATGACGTCCAGCAGGCGCTCCATGATCGTGTGCAGGCGCCGCGCACCGATGTTCTCGGTGGTTTCGTTGACCTGCCAGGCAATCTCGGCGATACGCCGGACGCAGTCGTCCCGGAATTCGAGGTTGACGCCCTCGGTCGCCATCAGGGCCGTGTACTGCTCGGTCAGTGACGCCTTGGGCTCGGTCAGGATACGGGTGAAGTCGTTGGCGTCCAGCGCCCTCAGCTCGACCCGGATCGGCAGGCGGCCCTGCAGCTCCGGGATCAGGTCGGACGGCTTGCTCAGGTGAAAGGCCCCGGAGGCGATGAAGAGCATGTGGTCGGTCTTGACCATGCCGTAACGCGTCGAGACCGTGCAACCCTCGACCAGCGGCAACAGGTCGCGCTGCACGCCCTCGCGGGAGACATCCGCGCCGGCGACCTCGGAACGCCGGGCGACCTTGTCCAGCTCATCGATGAACACGATGCCGTTCTGTTCGGCCGCCTCGAGCCCCTGTTGCTTGACTTCCTCGTCGTTGATGAGCTTCGAGGATTCCTCCTCGATCAACAGCGGCAGCGCGTCCTTGATACGCATCTTGCGTTTCTGCGTGCGGTTGCCACCGATGCTCTGGAACATGCCCTGCAGCTGGCTGGCCATCTCCTCCATGCCCGGCGGCGTCATGATTTCCACACCTACCTGGGCCGAAATGTCGAATTCGATTTCCTTGTCGTCGAGTTCGCCGGCCAGCAGCTTGCGCAACATTTTCTGCCGCGTCGCGGCCTGGCTGTCGCTGACGGTTTCCCGGTCCGGCTGGGGCTCGTTGGCGAAACCCATCGACCGGGGCTGCGGCAGCAGGATGTCGAGGATGCGCTCGCGGGCTGCGTCTTCGGCGCGTGAGCGAACCTTGGCCACGGCTTGCTCGCGGACCATGTTGACCGAGCTGTCCACGAGGTCGCGGATGATCGATTCGACGTCCTTGCCGACATAGCCGACCTCGGTGAACTTGGTCGCTTCCACCTTGATGAACGGCGCGTTCGCCAGCTTTGCGAGTCGGCGTGCGATTTCGGTCTTGCCGACACCGGTGGGACCGATCATCAGGATGTTCTTCGGCGTAATCTCGTTGGCCAGTTCCTCTTCCACCTGCAGGCGGCGCCAGCGGTTTCTCAGGGCGATGGCGACGGCGCGCTTGGCGTCGGACTGGCTGATGATGTGCTTGTCCAGTTCCTGGACGATTTCGCGGGGGGTCATTTGCGACATGGCTACTTCACATCCAGCGTCTCAATGACGATGTTGTCATTGGTGTAAATACAGATCTTGGCGGCGATGGCCAAAGAATTCCTGACAATGGTCTCGGCGCCCAGTTCGGTGTCCTTGAGGTAGGCCATGGCCGCCGCCTGCGCGAATGGGCCGCCGGAGCCGATGGCGATCAAGCCGTTTTCGGGCTCGATCACGTCGCCGGTGCCGGAAATCAGCAGGGAGTTGTCCTTGTCGGCGATGGCAAGCAGGGCTTCGAGGCGCCGCAGCATGCGGTCCGTGCGCCAGTCCTTGGCCAGTTCCACCGCCGAACGCACCAGGTTGCCGGAGTGCTTCTCCAGCTTGCCCTCGAAGCGTTCGAATAGCGTGAAGGCGTCCGCCGTGGCGCCGGCAAAGCCCGCGATCACCTGGTCCTTGTAGAGTCTGCGCACCTTGCGGGCGTTGGCTTTCATCACGGTGTTGCCGAGCGTTACCTGGCCGTCGCCGCCCATCACGACCTGGTCGCCGCGGCGCACGGAGCAAATGGTCGTTCCGCGGTATTGTTCCACGTGCATCTCCTGTCAAATGCGTGAAAGAAACGTGGGGATATGTGCGCTCGATTGCAAGCATAAAGTACACTAACCTGCAAATCGCACCAGTCGGCCGCGGCCCGGCTGAAATGTCTATGAAATACCGGGGGTAATAGTAGATTGCATGGGTCATCCAAATGTATAGACTATGTCGGGGCCGCTGCCTATCCTGGCCTTGGCTTGTTCAGCCACGCCTGACCTTGAGCTTCCCTCGACCCATAGCGGTGGCTATGGGTCTCGGTCCAGCCCGGCGTTCAGGCGCAGCTGTCCTGCGCCAACATCCAGGATACCGGTGCAATTTGCAGGTTCCGCGGTGGTTTAGTTTTGTGGAGGAGACACGTTGGAATTCGTGATCGATCTGTTTTGGGCCGTGCTGCTGGCGGGGGTGCCGCTGGGCGTGTTTACGCTGGCCCTGGTCTGGTGGGCGCTCCATCATGGCCTGCTGACGGAATACCTCGACCCCGGCGCGCTGAAGCGGGAGATGAAGGGGATGTCACGGAACAGGCGCAAGCAGCGCAAGGAACGGAAAAAGCTGAAAGCGCCCAAGGACAGCCAGGCGGCGCAGCACCCGCTGCAAAAGAAGTGGGCCAAGTTCGGCGGCGGCTTTTACGGTGTTACGGCGTTTTTCACCTATATCGCCGTGGAAGTCTCAGACGTGTATTCCACGATCGCGAGCTTCAACGGTTTCACCGCCTTTCTGCGCCAACTCGACATCGACTTGCTGGTCAACATGCTGGTCAACGCGCTGACCAACTTCATCAGCGCGATGCTTTGGCCGGCGTACTGGCTGGATCGGATTCACACGAACCAGCCATTGCTGTGGCTGGCGGCGGCTTACGGGGGTTACTGGCTGGGTTTGCGGGCGGGCCAGCTCGCCGTCCGGCGCGCGCCCATGGCCCGGCAGTCGTCTGCCGCTCCGGTTGCCGAAGAAAGCGAGGCGGAGCAATGAAAAGCGTACTGCAGTTCGGAACTGGGTCGCAGCAGCCCTGTGCCTTGCGCGTCTCCGCGCGCTCGAAGGATTTCCTGGGCCGTTTTTATCCGTCCGCGTCTGTCGATGAATGGAACGACTGGCGCTGGCAGAACCGCAACCGCATCCGCACGGCGGCCGAATTGGCGGCCATGATCGACCTGACGCAGGACGAACGCGACGCGATCGCCCGGCACCAGGGCTCACTGCCGTTCGGGATCACGCCCTACTACGCCAGCTTGCTCGACCCGCACGATCCGGCGCAGGGTCTCAGGCGCACGGTGGTGCCGGTGGGGGCCGAATACGCCACCTCCGAGGGTGAAAGCACGGACCCGCTGGACGAGGAGTCACACAGCCCGGTGCCGGGTCTGGTGCACCGCTACCCGAACCGCGTCCTGCTGTTGGTAACCAACTTCTGCTCGGTGTACTGCCGTTACTGCACGCGGGCACGCATGGTCGGCGCGGCCGGTGAAGGCAGCGTCAGGAAGACCGAACTGGAGCGGGCGCTGGAATACATCGAGCAGACGCCGGCCGTGCGCGACGTGCTGATTTCGGGCGGCGACCCGCTGAGCCTGGACGACGACCGGCTCGAATACATCCTTGGCCGTCTGCAGAAAATACCCCACGTCGCGACCGTGCGCATCGGCAGCAAGCAACCGGTGGTGCAGCCGATGCGCGTGACGGATTCGCTGTGCCGCATGCTCAAGCGCCACCACCCGCTGTTCATGAGCCTGCATTTCACCCACCCCGTTGAGCTGACGCCCGAGGTCGAGCAGGCCTGCGCGCGTCTCGCGGACGCAGGCATACCGCTCGGCAGCCAGACCGTGCTGCTCAAGGGCGTCAATGACGACGAGAAGACGTTGAAGACGCTCATGCTCGGGCTGCTGAAGATTCGCGTCAAACCCTACTACCTGTTTCAATGCGACATGATTTCGGGTTCGGGGCATTTGCGCACGCCGCTCGGGCGCGGTCTCGATCTGATCCGCAGCCTGCACGGCGACCTGTCGGGTTACGCCGTGCCGTCGTTCGTCGCCGAGGCGCCGGGCGGCAGCGGAAAAATTCCGCTGGCGCCGGACTACGTGGCCGGTCGCGAGGGCGGCGACTGGCTGCTGACCGGTTACGACGGCAAGACCTATCGCTACCCGGACGGCGGCGGCTCCGCGCGCTGAATGCGCCAAAACGGGGGGCGGCGCCGGACTAACCGCCTTGCTTCATAAAAAAACGCATAAAGTCAGTATCTTATAGCTGAAAAAATTTATTGACATTTTTGCCAAGAAGCATATATTAGCGCTCAATCAGGCGGGCTGAGTCGATGCCCGTACGACCCGAAGGGCCGGGCCGGTTTTCATTTGCAGGTCGCCCATCTGCATTCAGGGCAGCAACAATGAAAACTGCTTCGAGTCTCGAGACCGAACCTCCCGGGTTGGTGGTCAATCATCGTGCCGTGCCGATGTCCCCCGTACATTCCATTGGCACCCCCCTTTCAGTCCTTACCAGTAAAAACCGTGATCAAACACGGTTTTGTGTTTCTGGCCGGGCCAAAGATTTCATGCGCCGGTTTTATCCCGCCGCCACGCTCAATGAATGGAACGACTGGCGCTGGCAGAACCGCAACCGCATCCGCACGGCGGTCGAATTGGCGGCCATGATCGAGCTGACGCAGGACGAAAGCGACGCGATCGCGCGTCACCAGGGTGCGCTGCCGGTCGGTATTACACCGTACTACGCCAGCCTGCTCGACCCGAGTGATGCGACCCAGGGTCTGCGCCGCACCGTGGTTCCGGTGGCTGCCGAGTACCAGGTGACTTATGGCGAAGCCGAGGATCCGCTGGGCGAGGACTCGCACAGCCCGGTGCCGGGTCTGGTGCACCGCTACCCGGACCGCGTCCTGTTGCTTGTGACCAACTTCTGCTCGGTGTACTGCCGTTACTGCACGCGGGCCCGCATGGTGGGCGCCGCCGGTGAACGCAGCGTCAGGAAAGCCGACATCGAGCTCGCGCTGGAATACATCGAGCAGACGCCGGCGATACGCGACGTGCTGATTTCGGGCGGTGACCCGCTGAGCCTGGACGACGACCGGCTGGACTACATCCTCGGCCGGCTGCGACGGATTCCCCACGTCGAGTTCGTGCGCATCGGCAGCAAGCAGCCGGTGGTGCAGCCGATGCGCATCACCACCGCCCTGTGCCGCGTGCTCAAGCGTCACCACCCACTCTGGATGAGCCTGCACTTCACTCACCCCGAAGAACTGACGCCGGAAGTGGCGCAAGCCTGCGGACGCCTGGCGGATGCCGGTATCCCGCTCGGCAGCCAGACCGTGCTGCTCAAGGGTGTGAACGACGATGAAAACGTAATGAAGCAGTTGATGCAGGGCCTGCTGAAGATTCGTGTCAAGCCCTATTACCTGTACCAGTGCGATCCGATTTCGGGCTCGGCGCATTTCCGTACACCGGTCACGCGCGGTGTGGAACTGATCCGCAGCCTGCGCGGTTTCACCTCCGGTTACGCGGTGCCGACCTTCGTGATCGACGCACCGAACGGCGGCGGCAAGATCCCGCTCGCGCCGGACTACGTTGCAGGCTACGAAGACCGTGACCTCGTGCTGAAAAGCTACGACGGCAACAGCTACCGTTACCCGGATCCCGGCGGTTGCATGCCGAATCACGTCGAGACCGGTCTGTGACTACCCGCGCCGGCGCAGCCCGCGGGCTTTCCGTGGGTCTGACCTACGATCTGCGCGAACATTACCTCGCCCAGGGCTACAGCGAAGTGCAAACCGCCGAGTTCGACCGCGCCGACACCATCGACGCCATCGAGGCGGCGCTCGAGGAACTGGGCTACGCGGTCGACCGGATCGGCCACGTCAGGCAATTGGCCGAACGGCTGGTGGCCGGCGATCGCTGGGACCTGGTCTTCAATATCTGCGAGGGCATCAACGGCATCGGCCGCGAGGCCCAGGTGCCGGCGCTGCTGGACGCCTATGGAGTCGAGTACGTGTTCTCGGAAACGCTGACCTGCGCGCTGACGCTGCACAAGGGCATGAGCAAGGATGTCGTGCGCGCGGCCGGGGTTCGAACCCCCGACCATGTCCTCGTGCGCGAGCCGGGCGATGCGGCGAATGTCAATTTGGCTTACCCGCTGTTCGCCAAGCCGTTTGCCGAGGGCACGGGCAAAGGCGTGGACGCGGCCTCCAAGGTCGCCAGCCCGCCGCAACTGCGGTCGGTGTGCCGGCGGTTGCTGCGTGAATTCCGGCAGCCGGTGCTGGTCGAACGATACCTGTGCGGGCGCGAGTTCACGGTCGGCGTACTGGGCACCGGGCGGGCGGCGAGGGCCCTGGCGACACTGGAAGTGCACCTGCTGGGCCAGGCCGACGCGGAAGTCTATTCGTACCGCAATAAGGAAGAATGCGAGTCGCTGGTCAAGTACAGCCTGCTCGGGGAGGGTGATCTGCGCGGCGGTGTCGAGGCCCTCGCGCTGCGGGCCTGGCGCGCGCTGGAATGCCGTGACGCGGGGCGTATCGATATCCGTCTGGACGAAGAGGGGCAGCCGAGTTTTATCGAGGCAAACCCGTTGGCCGGAATCCACCCGCAGCACTCCGACCTGCCGATCATGGCCTCCATGACCGGCATGACGTATACGGCCCTGATCGGCGAAATCATGGATTCGGCGAGACTGCGTCTGGGCCGGGCGGCCAAGACGCGTTCAATGGCGGCCTGATTACGCGGAAGCCCGGGACATGAAACCGACCGGCAAGAGAGTGCTGGTAATGCACGAGGCCATCGACGGGCCGGCGCGCGCGGACGAGCAGGACACGCTCGTGCAGGTTGAACAGGTCAGCGCGGCGCTCGAAGATCTGGGTTGCGAGGTCTCGACGCTGGGCCTGGGGCTCGATCTCGAGGGCGGTCTCAGGCGTATCCGGGAGCGCAGGCCCGATGCCGTATTCAACCTGGTCGAATCCCTCGCCGGTGACGGGCGGCTCATTCACATCGTTCCGGCGGTGCTGGCCTCGGCCGGTATGGCTTTTACCGGTTGCGGCAGCGACTCGATCTACCTGAGTTCGCAGAAACGCCTGGCCAAGCGCTGGATGGGGCTCAACGGTATCGACACGCCCGCGGACCTCGCCGACGGCGAAGGCGCGGCCGACAGCCGCTGGATCGTCAAATCCCTGTGGGAACATGCTTCCTTTGGGCTCGATGACGGTTGCGTCGTGCGCGGTCCGCTACAGGCGCGGGCACGCATCGCCGCTTGCCGCAAGCAGTATGGCGGTGAGTGGTTCGCGGAGCGCTTTGTCGACGGCAGGGAGTTCAATATTTCCGTGTTGGAGCAGGATGGAAGGGCGAGTGTCCTGCCGCTCGCGGAGATGACTTTCGTGGACTATCCGGCCGACAAGCCGAAAATAGTCGGCTATGCGGCCAAGTGGGAAGAGCAGGCGCCGGAATACCAGGCCACCCGTCGGTGCTTTCCCGTGCTCGACGCCGCGCTGGCTGCAAGACTCCGGGAGACAGCCCGCAAGTGCTGGGATTGTTTCGGCCTGCGAGGCTATGCGCGTGTGGACGTGCGGCTCGATTCAACCGGCCGGCCGTGGGTGCTCGAAGTCAACGGCAACCCCTGCCTGGCGCGGGACGCGGGGTTTCCTGAAGCTGCCCTGCGCGCGGGCTTGAGCTACACGCGGCTCGTGCGCCGGATCGTCGGGGAAGCCCGGCCCCGCGTGGCGTCCGGCAGGTGTCTGCCGGAGCCGCTGCCCGGCGCCAAGGCATCCTGAACCATGTTCAGAATCCACAAGGTCTTCGATGTCAGTTCGCCCTCCAACCGGCAATTGCTGAGCCAGGTGCAGGCCATGCTCAGGGTGCAATTCAACGGTCTGAGCGAAAAGGACATCACCAGGCTGCCGGCGCAGCTCGCAAACCCGCTGAAGTACCGGTTTCACTCAATTCTGCTGGTTGCCGAGGACGGGCATTCGACCGTGCGTGGTTTTGCGCTCCTGCTGCATGCGCCTGACCTGGATTTCTGCTATCTCGACTACATTTCCGCCGGCCGCGGCGAAACGGGCGGGGGTATCGGTGGCGCCCTGTATTCGAGGGTCCGTGAAGAAGCCTATCAACTCGGTGTTGCCGGTGTGTTCCTGGAATGCCTGCCCGATGACCCGCGCTTGTCCCCTTATCCCGGGGTGCGCAAAATGAACGTGGCGCGACTGCGTTTTTACGAGCGCTTCGGCGCCAGGCCCATCATCCACACCGCCTACGAGACACCGCTCACGGCAAATGAGCCCGATCCGCCTTACCTGGTGTTCGACAATCTCGGGCAAGACGACAAACCGCTCAGACGGGAGCAGGCGAAAAGCATCATCCGCGCCATTCTGGAGCGCAAGTACGCCAGCGTTTGTCCTTCCGGGTATATCGACATGGTCGTCAATTCGGTCACGGATGACCGCGTGCAATTGCGTCCGCCGCGTTACCACGCCGAATCCGCGACGGACACCGCCCGCAAACCCCGGCAAAGGGGGATTGCACTGATTGTCAACGACCGCCACTCGATCCACCATGTCAATGATCGCGGTTACGTCGAAGCGCCCGTGCGCATCCGCAGTATCACCCGGGAACTCGCGCGGACAAGGATTTTCGAACGGGCAGAAGCAAAGAAATTCGGGCTCGCGGTCATTGAAAAAGTCCATAAACCGGAGTTCGTGCGCTTTCTGCGGCGAGCCTGTGCCAATGTGCCGCCCGGCAAGTCGGTCTACCCATACGTGTTCCCGATACATAACCGGGCTCGCCCGCCAAAGAAACTGCCCCTGCGTGCCGGCTATTACTGTATTGATACCTTTACGCCGTTGAACGCCAACGCATTCAAAGCGGCCCGCGGCGCCGTCGATTGCGCAATGACCGGGGCCGAGAGCCTGCTGGATGGCAGCCGGGCCGCCTACGCGCTGGTACGCCCTCCCGGCCACCACGCGGAATACGAGGCATTCGGAGGTTTTTGTTATTTCAACTCGGCGGCCATCGCCGCCCACCACTTGAGTCAGTATGGCAAGGTCGCCCTGCTGGATATCGATTATCACCATGGCAACGGCGCACAGGACATTTTCTACCGGCGCCGCGACGTATTGACCATCTCGATCCATGGCCATCCGCGCTTCACATATCCTTATTTTTCCGGTTTCGAGGATGAAAAAGGCGAAGACGAAGGCAAAGGTTACAACCTGAACTTGCCCCTGCCGGAAAAAATTGAAGGTGCACGTTATCGTACGGAATTGGTTAAGGCACTGACAAGAATACGGAAATTCTCACCGGCGTTTCTTGTGCTTGCACTTGGCCTGGATACTGCCAAGGGCGACCCGACCGGTTCGTTTCTGTTGCTGGCCAAGGATTTTCATGAGAATGGCCGCTTGATTGGCGAACTTGGCTTACCGACGCTCGTTGTCCAGGAAGGCGGCTACAGAACCCAGACCCTCGGTGTGAACGCGCGTCACTTTTTCACCGGTTTCCGGAGCGCCATGCCCGGGCACCGTGAGACCGGGCGGACATCACGGGCGCGGCCGGTGCGCAAATGAAATGGCGCTACGGGTTGCGGGCGGGCGACGAGATGGCGGTGCGGCGCCTGGTGACCGATACCGGTTTCTTTTCGCCGGATGAAGTACTCATCGCGGTTGAATTGGTGGAGCAGAGCCGTGGGCGCGGTGTCGCCGCCGGTTATGATTTCGTTTTCGCGGATTCAATGGAAAATCCCGCGGAACTGAATGGCTACGCGTGCTTTGGAATGATCGCGGGAACGGTTTCGAGCTATGACCTTTACTGGATTGCCGTGAGCAGACGCTGCCAGGGCAAGGGCCTGGGCCGGGAATTGCTGCTGGAGTCGGAAAAACGCGCGCGCGCGGCGGGCGCGGCGTGCATGTACGTCGATACCTCCGGCCGGGACCAATACGAGCCGACCCGTGCCTTCTACCGGAAAATGGGCTATGGCGTGGAGGCGGTGCTGCGCGATTTCTATGCGCCGGGGGACGACAAGGTGGTGCTGGCCAAGCGCCTTTGAGCCACTTTCAGGGTTTCTTTCGTGCGCGCGGGTGGGCCTTGTCGTAGACGCTGGCCAAATGCTGAAAATCGAGGTGCGTGTAGACCTGGGTGGTTGAAATGTCGGCGTGGCCAAGCAATTCCTGCACCGCCCTCAGGTCGCCGGACGATTCCAGCATGTGACTGGCGAAACTGTGACGCAACAGGTGCGGGTGCACGCTCTGCGGTACACCCTGGCGCCTGGCCCAGTGGCGTATCCGCTGCTGGATCGTGCGCGGCGAGATCGGGTTTCCCCGGTTGCTGACGAACACGCTGGGCTGCTCCAGCGTCGTAAACTGGCCGCGTACCTTGCGCCACGCCGTCAGCGCTTCCAGCGCGATGCGCCCGACCGGCACCATGCGGCTGCGCCGGCCCTTGCCGGTGACGGTCACCATGCCCGAGGCCAGGTCGAGCTGGTCCCAGCGCAACCCGGCGAGTTCCGCCAGGCGCAGACCGGACGAGTAAAACAGCTCCATCATGGCCTTGTCGCGGATGGCCAGCGGTGTGTCGGCGGGAATGTCCAGCAGTTGGTTGATGCTGTCCGCATCGAGCGTTGCCGGCAGGCGCCGCGGACTTTTCGGGGCTTTCACCGGCTTGGCCGGGTTATGCTCCGCATGGCCTTCCCGCAGCAACCAGCGGTAGAGGCTGCGGATGGCCGACAGCAGGCGTTGCAGGGATTTCCCGCCCAGACCCTGGCGGTGCCGCTTCGCGATCAGTGAGCGGATGTGGTGCTGGCTGACTTCGCCGGGCTTGTCGATACCCTCGATTTCCAGAAACGCCAGCAACTGGTCGAGGTCGCGGCGGTAGGCCGTAAGCGTGCGCGCTGACAGTCCGCGTTCGTTTTCAAGGTGTGCCAGAAACCTGTCGACCAAGTCCCGCATGGTCGATCAGCTTACACCAGTTGGCCGGCCGGTGTGCAAATACCCGGTGACGATTTACGCGGTGCGGCGCTGATCCTCAGGCTCTTCCAGTGCCAGGCGGCTGGTAACGATTTGTGCCAGCAAGTCGAGGAAGAGGGTGCCCATGCCCGGGTAGAAACGTGCGGGGTCGACGCTGCCGATGGCCAGCAGGCCCTCGTCACCGAGCGGCACCAGCGCCGTGGATTGCACCCACTGCGCGCGCGCGCCGAACAGGTGGTCGCGCTTGTTGCGGTTCAGACGCCCGCAGACACTGACCCCCTTGTCCAGGTTGTCCTGGAACTGCTGCAACTCCGGGTTATCGCGCTGCATGTGAAAGATCGGCGTCTTGGCGCCGGCCTTGACCTTGATGTTGAACAGCGTGATGTTGATGATGTCGGCGTTGAATTCGCTCGTCAGGGCCTCGACGAAACGGTCAAAAAACTCACCGAGGTCGCGAACCGCCATCAGTTCCAGCGTCAGTTGGTGCAGCCGCGACATCAGTTTTTCGTTGTCCGAGGCGACCTGCACCAGTTGATTCAGCCGTTGCTCCAGCGAATCGTTCTGGGCGCGCAGGTAACGTACTTGTTTTTCGATCAGTGATACCGCGGGACCGCTGGCGTGGCTCAGTTCCAGGTCTTTGAGTAATTCTGCATTCTGCTCGAGGAAGTCTGGATTTTGCCGCAGAAACTTGGCGACGATGTCTTCCATTGACCGGGTTTTATCGCTCATTATAAATCCCTTCATATACGTGGGTGGCTGGTCCCGTCATCTTGACGGGCATCCCCCCCGTCGAATTTATTATAAGCATTCCACCCGTCTGGGTCACGCGCGTCGTGTTTTCGACCAGGCCGGCGCGCTGCAGGATGCTGACGGCGGCGCATGCGCCGGAACCGCAGGCGCGGGTCTCCCCCGCGCCGCGTTCGTACACGCGCAAACGTATGTGGCCGCGGTCGGTGACCGCGGCGAAGCCGGCGTTACAGCCTCGTGGGAATACCGGGTGGTTGCTGATCGCGGCGCCCAGCGTGGCCACGTCTGTGGCCTCGACGTCATCGACGATCATCAGCGCGTGCGGGTTGCCCATGCTGACGGCGCCGAGACGGCAGTCCTGCCCGCCGGCCCTGATGGTGTACCAGCCATCCACGGCTTCGGCCCCGATCGGTATCCGGGCGGGGTCGAACACCGGCATACCCATGTCCGCCCTGACCATGCCGTCGTCGAGACACTCGAGGCTGACGTCGCCGGCGGGGCCGCCGAGGACAAACGGGCCGTCCGGCGTCTCGCCGCGCATGTCCAGATACAGCCCCAGGCAGCGGACGCCGTTGCCGCACTGTTCGGCACGGCTGCCGTCCGCGTTCCAGACCTCGAACGACGCCAACTGGCCGGTTTCGCGGGGCGGGCGCAATACCAGCACCTGGTCGCAACCGATACCGTAATGCCGGTCAGCGAGACGCACGGCGCGATCCGCGTCCATGGCAAAGTCCTGCGAACGCAAATCGAGCACCACGAAATCGTTGCCGAGCCCGTGCATCTTGTGAAACCGCAGCGCCATCGTCATGCCCGCCCGGTTTCAGCCGTCTTCGTCGTCCTGCCTGTCCCTGTCAGCATCCTTTTTGTCCGTATCGTTCTTCTGTTGGGCGGCGGGACTGCCATCGGCGTCACCGGACGGCAGATAAAGCGGGCCTTTGAGGCCGCAGGCGGCGAGCACGAAGGCGCTGATAATGACGAGCGTCAGCGATTTGAATGATCTCATGTCTGGTTGGGTCCCGCTCCAAAATGACTGCTACACTATACGCCATGGACAACAGCAATTCAGCAGCGCAATCGGCGGCCGGAAAGTTGCTCGAATGCGTCGAAGTCACGACCGCGAGCGCACCGCGCCACGCTGTCATCTGGATGCATGGACTGGGTGCGGACGGTCATGATTTCGAGCCGGTCGTGCCGTACCTGGGACTGCCGTCCGATGCCGCCGTCCGTTTCGTTTTTCCGCATGCGTTGATGCGCCCGGTCACGATCAACGGCGGCGCCGTCATGCGGGCCTGGTACGATATCACCCAGCTCAGCACCAGCAAGGGTCAGGACGAGGCCGGAATCGAACACAGCGCGGTCAAGATCGCGGAGTTGATCGAGCGCGAGGGAGAACGCGGTATCGCGCCGGAGAATATCGTCCTGGCCGGGTTCTCACAGGGCGGCGCCATGGCTTTGCACGTGGGGTTGCGTTACCCGCGGCGGTTGGCCGGGATCATGGCCCTGTCAGCGTACTTGCTGTACCCGGAACGTCTCGAGGAGGCGTGTTCGCAGGCCAACCGCGGGACACCTCTCTTCATCGGCCACGGCAGCTATGATCCGATGGTGCCGCTGCCGTTGGGCCAGGCCGCCAGGCAGACCCTGGAATCCGGCGGGTGGCCCGTGGAATGGCATACCTACCCGATTCCGCATTCCGTATCGCCGGAAGAGATGACCGACATCGGACGGTGGTTGCAAAGCCGACTCGCCTGACAGGTCATGGCCAGCGACGTCGACAATCAGCCCGCCGTATTTCCGCAAGGCGTCTATCCGCCGTCGTTTTGCCGCTGGCGGATGTTGCTGGCGGTGCTGGCGGTCGCACAAATCTCGGTGCTGCTGATCGCGCTGGGGAGGCTGCCGGGGCTCAGCCTGGTCTGGCTGGGGACGACCTCCTTGTACGCGCTGGCGCTGGCGCTGGTCGGCGCCGCTGCGCTGTGTATCGGCCGTGCCTGGTTGCAGCGCATGTACGCGCGCACCGCCTGGCTGACGGGTTGGCTGATCGTGGTCGTGGCGACGCTGCTGTTCAGCTATTCGGCAGGGATCGTCGGATCGGTCGTGGGTCTCGGTCCGGGCCGGGAAGGTTTCAACCTGTTCGTGCTGCAAAGCGTGCTGGCGGTGGCGCTGGTGTGTCTGGCGCTGTTCCGCTACCTGTATGTGCGCAGCCTGTGGCAGGCGCAGGTGCTGGCGCAGTCGGAGGCCAGGGTGCAGGCGCTGCAGGCCCGGATCAGGCCCCATTTCCTGTTCAACAGCCTCAACACCATCGCCAGCCTGATCGCCGATGACCCGGTCGGCGCCGAGCACGCCACCGAGGACCTGGCGGACCTGTTCCGCGGCAGCATGCGCCGCGCCGACCGACTGATCAGCCTCTCCGAAGAACTTGGGCTGGCGGAGAAATACGTGCAAATGGAGCGCCGCCGCCTCGGCTCCAGGGTGCGGGTCGACTGGCGCGTGGACGAATTGCCGAAGGCCGCCTCGGTATTGCCGCTGACCCTGCAGCCGCTGCTCGAGAATGCCGTCAGCCACGGTTTGCAACCCCGGCCTGACGGCGGTGTGATACGTGTCTACGGGCGCAGCGAGAACGACAATATCGTGATCACGATCAGCAATCCGCTGGCGCCGAAGGAGTCCGGCAGCCAGGGCCACGGCATGGCGCTGGTCAATATCCGTGAACGCCTGGAACTGGCGTTCGGATCCCAGGCGAGCCTGATTACCCACCAGGACGAAGAGCAGTTTTTTGCAGTTTTGAGCCTGCCCTATGTTGAGTATTCTGATCGTTGACGACGAGTTGCCGGCCCGCAGACGGCTGCGCCGCATGCTTGCGGGCATCGACGGCGTCCGCATTGCCGGCGAGGCGGCCAGCGGCCAGGAAGCGTTGCAGCAGTTGGCGGAGCACGCCCCGGACGCGCTGCTGCTGGATATTTCGATGCCCGGGCTGGACGGCATGACCCTGGCCCAGACGCTGCAACAGGGACCCAATTCGCCGGCGGTGATTTTTTGCACGGCGCTTTCGGACCAGGCGGTCGAGGCGTTCGAGTGCAACGCCGTGGACTACCTGGTCAAGCCGGTGCGTCTTTCGCGGCTGAAGGCGGCCCTGGACAAAGCCGGGCGTTTCCTCAACCGGGGTGCGCCCGCGAGTGAACCGTTCCTGCGCTCGATGCTGGGCGGCAAGGTCAAATTGCTGCCGTTGTCGCAGGTCGTATGCCTGCTGGCCGAGGATAAGTACACCACGGCGGTGCATAGCGGCGGCAAGGCGGTCGTGAACCAGTCGCTGCTGGAACTCGAGAAAAGGTACGCGTCTGAGTTCGTCCGTGTGCATCGCGGGGCGCTGGTCAAAAAAGCCCGCATCCGGGGGCTGGAAAAAACCCCGGACCGCCGCCATTTCGTATTGTTGGACGGCAGCGACGAGCGTCCCCAAATCAGCCGCCGCAACCTGCCGGCGATCAGAAAACTAATTCGGAATCTATCGTGAAAAAACAACTCAAGATTGCCACCCGCAAGAGCGCACTGGCCATGTGGCAGGCCAGGCACGTCCAGGCACTGCTGCACGAGACCCACGCGGACCTCGTGGTCGAACTGGTACCGATCGTGACACAGGGCGACCGCATCCTGGATCAACCGCTGGCGGAAATAGGCGGCAAGGGCCTGTTCCTGAAAGAACTCGAGCAGGCGCTGCTGGCGGGCGAGGCCGACCTGGCCGTGCATTCGATGAAGGACGTACCCGCCGAAATGGCCGCCGGCCTGGTGCTGGAGGCGGTGCTGCCGCGGGCCAACCCGTACGACGCACTGGTCAGCCGCAACGGCGAGCAGCTGAACGATCTGGCGCCGGCCAGCCGCGTCGGCACGTCCAGCCTGCGGCGCCAGTCGCAGTTGCTGGCCTTGCGGCCGGACCTGGAGGTCAGGGACCTGCGCGGCAATGTCGACACGCGTCTGCGCAAGCTGAAGGAGGGGCAGTACGACGCGATTATCCTGGCCTGCGCCGGTTTGCAGCGCTTGGGGCTGGGCGACCGCATTACCCAGGTACTGCAGCCGCCGGAGTTCCTGCCGGCCTCGACGCAGGGCATCATCGGCCTGCAGTGCCGTGAAGACGACAGCGGGACACGCGGGCTGATACAGCCGCTGGCGGACCCGGCAACGATGGTGGTTGCGACGGCGGAACGCACCGTTGCCAGGGAGCTGGGTGCGACTTGCCAGGTGCCGCTGGCCGTGCACGCGGTGCTCGAAGACGACGTGCTGCGGCTGGTCGCGATCATGGGCGCGCCGGATGGCAAGGAACTCATCCGCGCGGAAGAAAAAGCCGCTGCCGCCGATGCGGTCGGCCTGGGTGAACGCGTCGCCGCCGGCCTGATGGAGCGGGGCGCCGCGAAGATCATGGCCACGCTGCAACATTGAGCCCAACCCAGGCACCATGCGAGCACCCATCGATATTGGCCGCATCCCCGCGGGACAAGGTCCAATGAGCGTGGTGGGCCACGCGAACGAGCATGCAGCGTGGTTATGCGGGGAAATGGCCCCGCCCCGGAGGCTTTGCGCTTCAAAGCGTCAACGCTGGCGTTCGCGTGGTGCTAACAGGCCCTCCGGATGACACACGTGCTGATCACGAGGCCGCTGGACGCGTCACGAGAGCTGGCCGACAGTCTCAGGGGCATCGGCTTGAAGCCGATCGTCATGCCGTTGTATGACTTCCGTGAGCGGGCGCCCGGTGTCGACCTGCGGGCTGCCTGGGGTGAGGGAGACCGGCGCAGGCTGGCCGTTTTTACCAGCCCCAGGGCGGTGCAATACGGCCTGCCCCATATTCCTGCCGGCCTGGTTGCAGGCCTCGAGTACGCGGCTGTCGGCGCGGCCACGCAGGCCCGCCTGGAAGAGGCGGGTCGTGCCGTCGGTGTGCGGGCGCCGGGCGGCTATACCAGCGAGGACTTGCTGGCGTCGCCGGCGTTGGCCGGAAAACCGGGCAGGGCGGTGATTTTTGCCGCGCCGGGGGGGCGCCGGACGCTGGCCGAGGGTCTCGGGCGCCTGGGCTGGGACGTGACCGTGGCGATGGTGTATGAGCGCTGCCCGTTACCGCCCGCGAAGACGCAGGCCGAAGCGATTGCCGCGGCCGGCAGCCTGATCAGCATCTGGACCAGCATTTCTGCCGTGGAGCTGGCGCAGCGGAACCTGCCGGTCGCAGCCTGGAAAAAACTGCTGGCCTCGCCAATACTGGTGATCTCGGCGCGTATAGCGCATCATTTGCGGGGCAGGGGCGCGCGCAACACGAGCCTGGCCGCGGGTCCCGGAAACGCCGATTTGCTGCAATCCGTCAGGCGACTGGTCGATACCAATGGACAATGAGCAAGTGAACGAAAAGACTGATCTTTCCGCTGGCGATCCCGTGGAAAAGCTGCTGCAGGAAAAGAAACCCGCGTCTTCCGGCAGGGGACTGGCGGTTTTCGCCGTGCTGGTGGCGCTGGCCGCGGGCGCGACCAGCGGCTGGCAATGGTGGCAAACATACAACGCGGACCAGAGCGGCGCCGCACTGGCAACGTCGCTGGCCGGCCTGGAGCGTAAGCAGCAAGCGTTGGAGCAGTCGATCGGCTCGCTCGGCGAGCGCCTGGACGCCGGCGGGCAGCAGGTGGATGCCGCGGACTTTTCACGTCTGCAGCAACAGACCCGGTCACTGGCCGGCCAGGTCCAGGAGATGCAGCGCCAGAGCGCCGGACAGCAGGCCACCGAAGCGGCGCTGCAGGGCAGCCTGCGTTCACTCGAGCAGCGTTTGTCGGCCACCGAATCCGGCCTGGCCAGCCTGGCGGCCAACAGCCAGAATTCCGCGGTGGACCTCGCGATCGAGGAAATCGACTTTTTGCTGCACGCGGCCAACGAACGCCTGCAGTTGTTCGCGGACCCGCAGGCCGCCGACGCGGCCCTGCAGGCGGCCGACGTGCAGTTGGAAGCACTCAAGGACCCGATGTATCTCAGTGTCCGGCAACGCATCGCCGATGCCCGCGGCGCGTTGGCGGCGGTACCGGAAGTCGACCGCGTCAAGCTCTCCGCGCGTCTGTCCTCTTTGCAAAGAGACATCGACAGCCTGGCTTTCCAGGGGGATGACAGAAAGCCGGCGCCGGCGCGGGCCCCGGCCGAAGGCTGGTGGCAGAGTTTCAAACGGACCCTGGCTTCCCTGGTCACCGTCAGGCGGCGTGTGCCGGGGGAACGCTCATGGCTGGCCATTGCTGACCGGGAGTACCTGCGCCAGGGTTTGTGGTTGCAACTCGAATCGGCCCGGCTGGCGCTGATGCGCCGCGACGCCGCCGCCTACACCGCGTCGCTACAGCGTGTCAGCTCGACGCTGGAACAGTTTTTCGAGCCCGGAAACGGCGGCGTACGAGCCATGCAGGACGGGGTCGCGGCCTTGCAGCGGATCGATATCGCGCCGGCGATGCCCGATATCAGCGCACCTTGGCTGCAATTGCGGCAGTTACGCGACAGCCGCCGGCTGCTGCGGTCCGCGCCGCCGCCCGCGAGTGACGGCGGCGAAGGGGACGGCGAGGCATGAAACGCGGTCTGCTGGTTGCCCTGTTACTGGCGTTGCTGCTTGCCGCGGGGGCGCTTGCGCCCGTTTTCAAGACGGACCCCGGTCACGTGGTGGTCAACTTCGGCGACTGGACCATTGAAACCAGCGTGCTGGTGCTGATCGTGGCCCTGTTGCTTGCCTGGCTGGCTCTGCAGATCGTCACCTGGCTGTGGCGCAAGCCGGTGACGACCGCGCGCAGGCTCAGCGAGCAGCGCGCCGTCAGGCAGCTCGAAAAGGGCCTGCTGGCCCTGACCGAAGGCGATTGGAAAACAGCCGAGAGGGCGCTCGAGAGATCCGCGGGCAAGGAAGGCAGGACCACGGCCCGCTTCTTGGCCGCGGCGCAGGCTGCGGACAGCCAGGACGCCGGCGACAGAAGGGAATACTACCTTGAGCAGGCCGACAGCGGCGGCGCGAAGAAACGTTTCCTGGTGACGCTGACGCGGGCGCGGATGCTGCTGGCCAACGGCGACGGCGCGGCGGCGCTGCCCTTGTTGGAGGACTTGCACAAACGCCGGCGCCGGCACCCGCAGGTGCTGGAGCTTTTGTCTCGTTGTTACCGCGAACTGAAACGGTGGGACGAATTACAGTCGTTGCTGCCGGCGCTGCAGAAGGCGGATATCCTCGATGAAAACGAGATACGCGACATCGAGACGGAGGTCGCCGTGAACCGGCTCAAGCACGCGCCGAGCGCCGATGAACTGCAGTCCGTGTGGAAGAGCTTCCGCCGTCCGATGCGGGCCCATACATCGGTCCTGGAGGCCTTCGCCGCTGCCGCGGCAAGGTTGGAGGAGCCCGAGTTGGCCGAGCCTGTGCTGACACGCGCGCTGAAGGAGGAATGGGCGCCGTCGCTGTTGCTGCGTTACGGCGATCCGGCGGTTTCGGACCGTTCGAAGCGCATGAAGCAATGCGAGAAATGGTTGCAAGACCATCCAAACGATGCCGCCCTGCACCTGGCGCTGGGCCGCCTGTGCGCCGGAGAATCGTTGTGGGGCAAGGCCCGCGAGCACGTCGTAAAGAGCCTCGAACTCGAACCCAGCAGCGTGGGCTACGACAGCCTCGGCCAGTTGCTCGAACGGCAGGGCGAAATGGAACTGGCCACGGCCTCCTTCCGCAACGCGCTGCGCATGAGCCAGGGTCAGCCGCCGCAGCCCTTGCCGGCGCTCAGCGCGCGATTGTCCGCGCCGCGCTCGTAAACAGCGGCATTTCCGCGAAAGAACGTCATCCCCGTATCGTATTACCATCATCCCGGTATAGTATTACCGTCATCCCCGTGTAGTATTACCGTCATCCCCGTATAGTATTACCGTCATCCCCGCGAACGCGGGGACCTCCCGGGCCTCGCAGGGCGCATGAGCGATACGCATGGAGATCCCGGGTCCCGCTGCTCGCGGCCCCGGGATGACAGGGTTTGAGTCATTCCCGCCTAAGCGGGAATCCCACAACGATCTCGCCGGGAGTACGGAGATCCCGGGTCCTGCTGCTCGCGGCCCCGGGATGACGGTCAAGCGGACTAATGCGGCCGGCTCAGCACCCTGACCGGCACGTCGAGCCCGAACTCGAACGAATCGAAGAAAATCCGCTCCTGCCTCGCGCCGTGTTCGACGAAGGCGTGGCGGGCGTTGTCGATCATGGCGGGCGGGCCGCTCATGTAGATGTCAAAATCGTTGAGGTCCGGATACTGCGCCAGCACGGCCTCGTGCACGAAGCCGCTGAAGTGATCCGCCCCTGTTCCGGCTTCGGTCAGCGCGGTCGAGTACCTGATGTGTTCGTTTTGCTCCGCCCATCGCCGGGCCGTGTCATGCATGTACAACTCGCCGGCCGCGCGTGCTCCCCAGAACAGGTGCAGCGG
>Ga0210064_1000321_pt1 | contig 23334 bp, 21 predicted proteins | sample Muzzi_CordC_D2_FD_185531 | JGI IMG/M metagenome (GOLD analysis project Ga0210064, IMG submission 185531) | Wetland microbial communities from San Francisco Bay, California, USA, that impact long-term carbon sequestration - Muzzi_CordC_D2 (SPAdes) | ecosystem: Environmental > Aquatic > Marine >...
GTTGAGCCGCGTCGAGCCGCGCTCGATGGCTCCAGAGGCCCAGATTCGCTAACAACACGGCCCTCCGATGCGCCGAATCCACGGTCGTCCGGAGCTTCCCGGAAGGTTCGCAACAATGGAAGACAACCCGCGAAGGCGCGTCGCCGTAGTCGGAGCGACCGGAGTGGCCGGCCAGCAGTTCCTGGTTTCGCTCCAAGATCACCCCTGGTTCGAGGTCGTGGCCCTGGCCGCGAGCCCGAAGAGCGCCGGGAAGACCTACCGCAAGGCCATCACGAGCGAGGCGGGCCAGCTGCGTTGGGGCTGCGAGGAGCCGCTCCCGGCCGGCTTCGCGGAGCGCGAGGTCGTCGATGCCCAGCACCTCGACGTCTCGGACATCGATCTGGTCTTCTCCGCCGTCGAGAGCGATTCGGCGCGCGCGCTCGAGGAGAAGCTCGCGCCGGAGGTCCCGGTGATCTCGACCTCGTCGGCTTTCCGCTATGAGGCCGACGTCCCGATCGTGGTTCCCGGCGTGAATCACGACCACGTGGCGCTGGTGAAGCGCCAACAACGCGAGCGGGGATGGAAGGGCTTCGTGCTCCCGATTCCGAACTGCACCACGACGGGGCTGGTCGTTGCATTGGCGCCGCTCGCGCAGGCGTTCGGCCTGACTGCCGTCGTGATGACTTCGATGCAGGCACTGTCGGGTGCCGGGCGGAGCCCGGGCGTGATCGCGCTCGATGTGCTCGACAACGTGATCCCCTACATCCCGAAGGAAGAAGAGAAGGTCCAGAGCGAGACCTCGAAGATCCTCGGGAAGCTGGAGGGAGACGAGATCGTGCCGCTCGATCTGCCCGTTTCCGCGACATGCACGCGGGTGAATGTCCGCGATGGCCACACCGAGGCGGTGACGGTCGGCCTCGGCAGCGCGGTCGAACTCGCTGCGGTGGCCGAGGCGATGCGGGGTTTCGGGCACGAATTCACGAGTCTGGGGCTGCCTTCGTCGCCGCCGAACCTGATCGAGGTATCCGGGGATCCGTATCGCCCGCAGCCGCGAATCGATCGCTATCTGAACGACGGCATGACGACGGTCGTGGGTCGGTTGCGCGAGGACGTCGTCCTCGGCAACGGTGTCCGGTTCGTACTGCTCTCGCACAACACCAAGATGGGCGCGGCGAAGGGGGCCACGCTGGTGGCCGAGTATGCGGTGCACCAGGGACTGGCATAGGGGAAATCCCCACGCGCTGAATTCCAATCCGGACGGAACAGCGTTCACTCCTTGCGGGCCGTGGCCGAACCCCCCACACTACACGCCAACGGGGGGTGGTGCGGGCTCTCGTAATCAACGGGTAACGGCGTTCGCGGGTGGACCGGAGAGTCTTGCCCGATCGTACATTTGAATCATCAGAGTTTCACGGAGGAACGCATGGAGCGACGATCCACTGCTCTAGTTGTGGTTGCGATTCTGGGTCTGGCGCTGGCATCGATTGGTTGTCAGCAGACAGGCCCTTCCAAGACGGCCGGCAGCGGCGATGGCAGCGGTGAGTTCCAGACCGACACCGGCGCCGTCGAGACGGTGGTGACCGAAGAACTCGCAGAGTTGAAGACGATCTACTTCGATTTCGACGATGCGACGATTCGCGGAGATCAGCGCGGGAACCTCAAGATCGATGCCGATTCGATCCTCGCCCAGGAGAACCTCGGAGTCGTGACGCTTCAGGGCAATACCGACGAACGCGGCAGCGAGGAGTACAACCTCGCGCTGGGCGAGCGGCGCGCGGTTTCGACCAAGAAGTATCTGGTCGACCTCGGCGTTCCTTCGTCGCGACTGCGAACCGTGAGCTTCGGCGAGGCCAAGCCCGCCGTGGCGGGTCACGACGAATCGGCATGGAAGTGGAATCGACGCGTCGATTTCGCGGTGAACCGCTGAGCCCAAACGCCGGGATTCCCGAGCGTTGACCGATCGTCGCATGGGGTGATACCGTCGGTGCTCTCACCAGCACCGAGGTACCCCCATGTCCGACGTTCACGGCGGTAAACTGGCCGCCCGTGCCCTGAAGCAAGCCGGTGTCGAGTGTATCTTCACCCTCTCCGGCGGCCATATCATGCCGATCTACGATGGTTGCGTAGAGCAGGGCATCAAGATCATCGACGTACGGCACGAGCAGGCGGCCGTCCACGCGGCGGATTCGTGGGCGCGCTGCAACCCGGGCAAGATCGGCGTCGCCGCGATCACGGCCGGTCCGGGCGTCACCGACGGTGTGACGGGTATCGCGAACGCCTGGCGGGCGAATTCACCGATCCTCGTGTTCGGTGGCCAGGGTCCGTTCGAAAATCTGCGCCGTGGTTCGCTCCAGGAAATGGATCACATCGGTGTGGTGCGACCGATTACGAAGTTCGCGGACGCAATCTACCAGACGCATCGCATACCCGAGTACATCGAGCTCGCGATTCGGCACGCGGTATCGGGCATTCCGGGCCCCGCCTATCTCGAAATTCCGATGGACATCTTCATGGGCTCGGTCGACGAGTCGCTGGCACCGATTCCGCGCATCCGTACCGAACCGCCTCGTTTGTCGCCCGACCGGGTCGACGCGCGCGAGGCGATCGAGCTGCTCTCGACAGCCGAGCGCCCGATGTTGATGGCCGGCACCAGCGTGAAGTGGTCGCGTGCGAGCGGGCAGCTGAACCGCTTCATCAGCGAGATCCACATCCCGACCTTCACCAACGGCATGGGGCGCGGCAGCGTGCCGCCCGCATCACCCGAATTCCTGCTTCGGTCGCGGCGCCAGGCCCTCGAGAAGACCGACTGCATCGTGCTCGCAGGTACGCTGCTCGATTTCCGGATGCGCTTCGGCCAGACGATTCCGCGAGACGCGAAGATCATCCAGCTCGAGATGGACGCGACGCTGATCGGCCAGAACCGGCAGACCGACGTGGGGTTGGTCGGCAACCTCGCGAACTCGTTCGAGTTGCTGCTCGACGAGCTCAAGCACCAGGGTGCGACCCTCGATTTCTCGGGTTGGCGCGACGAGCTGCGCGAGATCGAAGCGGAGGCGGAGGCCAAGGTGCAGGCCGCTCTCGACAGCAACGAGACCCCGATCGATCCGCAGCGGATGTGTCGGGAGGTTCGCGACTGGCTCGACACCCTCGGCGACCCGATCGTCATCGGCGACGGCGGCGACATCGTCGCGACCGCGGCGAAGATCATTCCGGTCAAGAGCGAGGGCTCGTGGATGGATCCGGGCCCGCTCGGAACGCTCGGCGTCGGCATGCCGTTTGCGCTTGCGGCCCAGCTCTCGCACCCGGGGCGTCGCGTCGTGATCGTCTACGGCGACGGTTCGTTCGGATTGAACGGCATGGAGTTCGACACCGCGGTGCGGTTCGGACTGCCGATCATCGGCGTGATCGGGAACGACGCCGCGTGGGGGCAGATGATGCGGCCGCAGGGCGCCATCTACGGCTGGGACAACCTGCAGGCGACGCTGCTCGACTACACGCGCTACGACAAGGTGGTCGAGGCGCTCGGCGGGCACGGTGAGTTCGTCGAGGCGCCCGAAGACATCCGGCCGGCGCTCGACCGCGCCGCCGCGAGCGGCAAGCCCGCACTGGTGAACGTGAAGATCCGCCAGGACCGCGAGTATGGGGGAGGCATCTACGTCTAGCGCCGGCGTACTCGCACCCCTCGCTGTTGCGGAGCACGCGTCGGGGGATCTAGGAGTCGATCTGGACGCGTTGGACGAGTTCTTGCGCGCCACCGGTCCGCTCGCGATCGTGGACCTCGAGACGACCGGGCTGCCCGACGATCCCGACGTCGGCATTCTCGAATTCGGCGCAGTGCTGCTCGATCCGGGCGCCGCTTCGTTCACGACCGCGGAGAGCCTGGTGCGGCCGGTACGCGAAATCCCGCTGGCGGTGCAGCGGCTTACCGGCCTCGTCGACGAAGACGTCGCCGACGCGCCTCCGATCGAGGAACTCGCGAAGCCGATCGCCGCCGCGCTCTCGGGCCGCGCGATCGTCGCCCACAACGCGCAGTTCGAGCAGCATTTCCTGTCTCGCTGCGTTGCCGAGCCGCTCGGCGAGGCGCGATACCTCGACACCCAGGACCTGCTCGCGATCGCGTACCCGGACGCGCCCGATCTCAGGCTCGAGAGCTTCACGCGCGAGCTGTTCGGTCGCGAGGAGCGCCATCGTGCGCTCTCGGATGCGCTCGATACCGTTCGTGTCATGTCGTCCGCCGCTGCCTCCGCGGCCGCCGGCGACCGCCGCTTCGCGGTCGCGCGTTCCGCGCTCGAAACCTACGCGCCCGATGCAGCCTGGCTTCCGCTCCTCGCGAACCGAAGACTGCCCGGCGCCGACCTGGTGCCGCCGCAATTCGTTGCCATCCCCGCGAGCGACGAATCGCGCGTACCCTTCGACGAAGACGCGATTGCGGCGGCGCTCTCGGATGTCGATCGCGGGCGGCGGCACTTCCCGAACTATCGCGTGCGCGACGAGCAGGTGCGGATGGCGCGCCAGTTCGTGCGAACTCTCGACGGCGGCGGAACGCTCCTACTCGAAGGCGGCACCGGTGTGGGGAAATCGCTCGCCTACCTGGCCGCCGCGATCCCGTTCGCGATGGAGCGCGCCGCGGGCGGCATCCGCGACCCGTTGATGATTTCGACGCGCACCAAATTGCTGCAGGACCAGTTGCTCGAAAAGGACATTCCGGCTGCGGCCGCGATGCTGGGGTACCCGGAGCTGCGCGCGGTGTCGATCAAGGGTCGAGCCAACTACGTGTGCGCGCGCCGCACCGAGCAGGTGCTCAACGAAGGGCGCGAGCCGTCGATCTTCGCCGACGATCGCATGGCCTATGCGTCCTTGTTCAGTTGCGCACATCTGCGTCCACACGGAGAGGTCGGAACGCTGCCGGGTGCGCTGCTGTGGCGCTTTCCGGCGCTGCGCGACCTGCTGAGACGTTCGGTCGCGGCACGCGCCGAGCAGTGCAGCCGCGAGCAGTGCGCGGCCGAGCGCGCCTGCCCGTTCGGGCGCCGCCGGGCAGCGCTCGGGCAGGCTCAGCTCGTGGTCGCGAATCACGATCTGCTGCTGCGTTGGCCCCCGGATTACCCGAATTTCACACACGCAATCGTCGACGAGGCACACGAACTCGTCACGGTCGCCGACGAGGTCTACTCGATCGAGGTGCAACCGGCCGAAGTGCTCGAGCGCTTCGACGAGCTGTTCGGGCGACCGATCGACGGCAAGCGCGGCTCGGCGCTCCTCGCGAAGGGGAAGCTGCGTGCGGTCGCGACGGACGTTCGCGCCTGGCGACGCGCGATCGCCCAGGACCTCGTCGCGCTCGGCCGTTCGCTCCGCGATCGCGCCAGCGAGTTCGGCGAAGTGCAGCTGCCCGCCCATGCCGAGAAGATCTTTCCGGATGCCGCCGCACTCGCGCGTTCGTTGGCACAGCGCCTGACCGCGGTGGCGGATATCGCGGACGACCTCGACGCGGAGCGAGCGAACGACCCCGACGAAGGCGAGGATCTCTCGGTCGCACGTACGACGGCTGCGCTGCGTGACGCCGGTCTCGGCCTGCTGCAAGCCTTCGGCGACGCGATGACGGATTCGGTCGCGGCCTTCGAGCGTCTCGAGCCGCCGTTCGATCGCTGGCGCCTCGTGATCCGTTCGGTTTCGCCCGCGCAGGCGTTTCACGAGGGATTTGCGGCGAAGCTCGAAGCGCTCGCGTGCGTGTCGGCGAGCCTGTTCGTGGGCGGCGATTCGTACGCGGCGCTCGGCGAGCTCGAGATCGACCTGCCCGACAGCGAGAACGTCACGCGGATGCAGGTCGACAGTCCCTTCGATTACGCGCGCCACATGCGGGTCGTGGCTTTTTCGAGTGAGGGCGACCTGGTCGAGGAAACCACCGCGACGCTCGCGAAGCTCGTCCATCTGCTCGGCGGTCGAACGCTGGGCTTGTTCACCAGCTTGCGCCGAATGCGCGACGTCGACGCAAAGCTCGCGGCGAGGCTGCGGGGCGAGGGTTACGACATCCTTTCGCCGCGGCGTGCGACCGACGATCCGGCCGGCCTGGTCGAGCGTTTCGCGCGCGCAGACGGCGGAGGCGTCCTGCTCGGCGCGCGCACCTTCTGGCAGGGCCTCGACATCGCGGGCACCGCGTTGCAGGCGGTCGTGATCGAAAAGCTGCCGTTCGAGGTGCCGACCGAGCTGCGCAAGCGCCGCGAGGCGTTGATCAAACGTGACGGTGGTGACGCCTTCTCGCGCTACACGATGGGAAAGATGCTCCTCAACCTGAAACAGATGGCGGGGCGGCTGATCCGATCCGAGGACGACCGTGGCATCGTGGTGATCGTCGAGGGCCGTACCGACAAGCGCTATTTCAAGCGACTCGACGAGGGGCTGCCTCCCGGAACCAGCGTCGTAAGAGCGACTCTCGCGGACCTCGAGGGCGTGCTTGCCGACATCGACATCCCCACCCGCTAGCCTCCCCCTCCATCCCCTGAAGGAGCGCCGTGTGATCGGACGATTCGAAGCCGGACAATGGGCCGTGATCCTCGGCGGATCGAGCGGTTTCGGACTCGCGAGTGCGCAGGCATTGGCAGAACGTGGAATGAACTTGTGTCTGGTCCATCGCGATCGGCGCGCGTTGTTGGCCGCAATCGAGCCCGAATTCGAGAAGCTGCGCGAGAGCGGAGTGGAGTTGCGGACCTTCAATACCGATGCGCTGTCCGCGGACAAGCGCGACGCGGTGTTGGACGAGCTCGCGACGATCTTCGGCGAGTCGGGGCGCGTGCGCGTGTTGTTGCACTCGATCGCGTTCGGGAACCTGAAGCTCCTGACCCCCGAGGCGCCGGCACCGCGAAGTTCGGTCGCGGATCTCGCACGCAAGCTCGGCAGCGATCCCGAGAAGGTGCAGTCCGCGCTCGATGAGCTCTTTGCCGAGGGTGACGCTTCCGTACACGCGCTCGCGAGCCCGCCCGTGTACTCGGACAAGCACTTTCTCGACGAGGACGATTTTTCGCGCACGATCCACGCCATGGGAACGAGCCTGCTCGGCTGGGTGCAGGGAATCTTCGGTCGCGGCCTGTTCGCCGACGACGCGCGCGTGTTCGGACTCACGAGCGAGGGCAACGAGGTGGCGTGGAAGGGCTACGCTGCCGTGGCGGCTGCGAAGGTCGGGCTGGAGTCGCTGGCGCGGTCGATCGCGGTCGAGTACGCGCCGTTCGGCATCCGCTGCAACGTGATCCAGGCCGGCATCACCGAAACCCCCGCGCTCGCCGCGATCCCGGGCAGTGACCACATGAAGGCCCAGGCGCGCATTCGCAACCCATTCCACCGCCTGACCACGCCGCGCGACGTCGCCGACGTGATCGCACTGCTCGCGACCGACGAAGCGGCGTGGATCAACGGCGAGGTCATTCGCGTGGACGGTGGAGAACACATCTCGGGAGTGACTCGATGAGCGAAGCGAACGAAACGACTCCGGTGGCGCTGGTCACCGGAGGCGGGACCGGAATCGGGTCCGCGTGCTGCCGCGCGCTCGCGGCCGAAGGCTTCCGGGTCGGCGTGCACTATCGGTCGAGCGAGAAGTCCGCGCAGGCTCTCGTCGCCGAGCTTCCAAATGCATTCGCCATCCGGGCCGATCTCGCCGACAGCGACGCGATCGACGGGCTCGTCAGGGAGTTGAAGGACACCGCCGGTCGGGTCGACGTGCTGGTCAACAATGCGGGCTTCAACGTCAATGCGCCGATGTTGTCGATGAAGCTCGACGACTACGACCGCGTCGCTGCGATGGCGCGCGCGACCTGGTATCTCACCAAGCTCGTACTGCGCCGTTTCATGCTGCGCCAGCGTGCGGGTCGCATCGTGAACGTCTCGAGCGTGGTGGGGCACACGGGCAACGCGGGCCAGATACCGTACACGATGGTGAAAGCCGGACTCGACGCGTTCGTCAAGTCGCTCGCACAGGAGCTCGCGGGTCGTGAAATCCTCGTGAACGCGGTCGCGCCGGGCTTCATCGACACCGACATGACGCACGAGCTGCCCGAGGAGATCCGACGTGAAATCCTCGCGAAGGTCCCGCAGGGTCGCATGGGGCGGGCGGACGAAATCGCGGACGTCGTGGCGTTCCTGGCGACGCGCGGCAGCTACGTGAACGGTACGGTGATCCACGTCAACGGCGGCATGTACGGCGGCTGAGGGGTGGTATCGATGACGGATCAGCCGATGGAAGAGCGCGGCGTTCACAATCCCAAGGTGATCGACCTGATATCACGCGACGCGGAGACGGGTGCGGTGGTGCTCACGATGCTCGAACCGCGGAGCTGGGGGAGCGCGCCGAACCAGATTCGCCAGATCGAGGAGAAATTCAACTCGTATCTGCAGTACGCGCTCGGCGGCAACCTCGAGCACGATTACCCGCAATACGCGGGCGCGCCGGTGGTGTTTCGACTCGAATGTGCGCAGATTCCGGGCGAGCAGGAGACCTCGTTCCTCGAGTCCGTCGTGAAATTCGCCGCGCAGGAGAACATCGAGTTCCTGGTCGTCGTGAAACAAGCCGCGACGGACGGCTGATCCGGGTGTCGGACGGGGCGCGCCGGACCGGGGCGTCAGCGGGCGATCAGTTCGAGCACGCGTTCCGTCGCCTCCCACAGGTCTTTGTGCGGGATGTTGAGCGCGGGGAAGAAGCGCACGACGCGACCCGCGGTGACGTTGACGAGAATTCCCGATTCGAGCGCGCGGGCCGGGATCGACGCGGCGAGTTCGGTGTCGCGCAGCACCAGGCCGACGAGCAGGCCGCGGCCGCGCACGGTTTCCACGAGTTCGGAGTTCGCCGCCGCGAAATGCTCGAGCTTCTCGATGAGTTCGGCACCGAGGTAGGCCGCGCGTTCGACGAGCCCCTCGTAGTCGATCACCTGGAAGACCGCATTTGCGGCCGCGCACGCGAGCGGGTTGCCGCCGAAGGTGGTGCCGTGGTCGCCGAGCTGCACGGTCGCTGCGACCGTCTCGGTCGTCATGAAGGCCGCGACCGGGAAGCCGCCGCCCAGCCCCTTTCCGAGCGTGATGATATCGGGGAGCACATCGTCGTGTTCGAGCGCGAGCATGCGGCCGGTGCGCCCGATACCGGTCTGGACCTCGTCGACGATCAGGAGCGCGCCGTTGGTGTCGCAGATTTCGCGCAGGCCCGAGAGATAGCCGTCGCTCGGAACGTTGACGCCCCCCTCGCCCTGCACGGGCTCGACGATGATTGCGGCGGTTTCGCCGTCGATCGCCTTGGCGGCCGCCGCGAGATCGTCGAACGGAATCACCGTCGGGGTGTTGAGGAGCGGCAGGTATGGAGCGCGTTGCTTCTCCTGCCCGATCACGCCGAGAGCTCCGATCGTCCGGCCGTGGAAGGAGTTCTCGGTCGAGACGAATTTTCGTCGGCGGGTCGCGCGGTGGGCGAGCTTGATCGCGCCCTCGGTCGCTTCGGTGCCCGAGTTCACCAGGAAGCTGCGCGTGATGCCTTCGGGCGTGGCCGCGTCGAGGCGCTCGCAGAGCTCGGCCTGGGGCTCGGTGTAGAAGATGTTGGTGGTCTGCATCAGCCGACCCGCCTGGCTGGAAATCGCCTCGACGAGCGTCGGGTGGCAATGACCGATGCAGGTCACCCCCCAGCCGGCCATCAAGTCGATGAATTCCCGGCCGTCGATGTCGCGCACCCGGGAGCCGCGCCCTTCGCGAAGCGCGACGGGGTGGCGCTTGACCACGGGCAGGAATTGGCTGGCTTCCAGCTTCTTGATGACGTCGAACTCCATCGATCTTCCTCGGGAAACTTGGGATACAGTCCGCCACGATAGAACGGAGCAGGCCCATGAGCGACATCATCCTCCTCGAAGGCATCCAGATACCGGCGGCCCTCGGGGTCACGGCTGCCGAGCGCCGAATGCGCAGACCCGTGACTCTCGACCTCGAGGTGATGTGCGACCTGCGTCCCGCCGGAACCAGCGACCAGATTCGTCGGACCATCGAGTACGAGCGGATCTTCGAGGTGGTCGAGGATGTCGCGGGCAACCACGAGCACCGGCTCGTGGAGGCTCTGGGGGAGCGCATCGCCGAGGCGATCCTCACCCGGTTCCCGGTGGACGCTGTTACGGTCACGGTGCGAAAACCCAAGCCCATCGCCGGGGTTCTCGACTATGCGGGGATAAAAATCTCCAGGAGTCGCAGTGACTTGGACTGATTCTTCGGTACTAGTACAACAGTAGAAGAATCCGGAATTTGAGCGCGAAACCGGCTGCGTTAGGCTGGTTCGTTCCCGAACAAGAGGATCCTCCATGGCTGCCGAGAAGCCGGCTGCGCCTCCCATCACGCTCGCGAGCGGCGCCGACCTCGAGAAGATGTCGGCGAACGAACGGATCAAGGTCGAGAGTCAGGGCCTGTTCTACGTCTCCGCGAAGGGCGAGGTGCACACCTTCCTCGACGAGGTCCGCTCCCTCGACAGCGGCGAGGCCGAAACCCTGTCGGGAGGCGCCAAGGAGCTCTCGAAATTCTTCGGCATCTACAAGCAGCAGGCGCGCGGCGACCGCGGCAAGAAGCTCAAGGACTTCTTCTTCATGGTTCGCATCAAGGCTCCGGGCGGCGGTGGCTTCACGGCCGCACAATGGCTCGCGCTGGACGACGCCGCGGAGCGTTTTGCCGACGGTACGATTCGCGTGACCTCGCGCCAGGGCATCCAGTACCACCACGTCTACGGTCCGCAGCTGGCGCCGCTCGTGCGGCATCTGAATCGCGAGTACCGCGATCACGGCACGCTTTCCGCGTGCGGCGACGTGAACCGCAACGTGATGGGATCACCGATCGACGGACTCGACCCCGCGTACGACGTCGCCTCCAAGCAGCTCGCCGAGGAAGTCGCTGAGGCTCTGGCACCGAGGACGAGCGCTTACTTCCAGATCTTCCTGTCCGAGGACGACGGCCGGAACACGCGGCCCATCAATCCGGAAGAGCCGCTCTACGGCGCGCACTATCTGCCGCGCAAGTTCAAGGTCGCCTTCGCGCACCCGACCGACAACTCGGTCGACGTTCTCACCCAGGACGTCGGCCTGGTGCCGGCCGAGCCCGACGGCAGCGTCTGGGATCTCTACACCGGTGGAGGGCTCGGGCTCACGCACAACATGCCGAAGACTGCGGCATTGCCCGCGTTGTACTTCGGCCGCATTCCGCGCGATCAGATCGTCGCAGCCGTGCGCGGCATCGTGATCCTCCAGAAGGAGAACGGCGAGCGTAAGGACCGCCGCCAGGCGCGCTGGAAGTACACGCTGCGTCGGCTCGGCGTCGAGCGGGTCGAGCGCGAACTGCGCGAGCGTTTCGGGATCGCTCTCGAAGCAGCCGAGCCGCGGCCGCTGCCGCCGATGGATCTGCACCTCGGTTGGCACGAGCAACGCGGCGGCAACGGCTATTACGGCATTTCGGTCGAGAACGGCCGGATCGACGCCGCGCTGCGCTCGGGCATTCGTGCTGCGGTGGAGGCGTTCGACCTCGAGGTTCGGCTCACGCCGCAGCAGGATGTCCTGCTCTGCAACGTACCCGATCGCGCGGCACTCGAGCGGCTACTCGCGGAACACGGCGTTCGCGACCCGTCGAGCGTGTCGATCCTGCGCGCGAATTCGATGGCGTGTCCGGCGAAGCCGACCTGCGGGTTGGCGATGACGGAAGCCGAGCGGGTCCTGCCCGTCTATGTCGATGCGCTCGAGGCGGCCGGGCTCGGCGATGTCGACGTGGTGATCCGGATGACGGGTTGCCCGAACGGCTGTGCGAGGCCGCCGACCGCGGAGATCGGAATCTTCGGCTACGGGAAGAACGACCACGTGATCCTCGTCGGCGGGTCGCGCGAGGGCTCGAGGATTGCCCGCGAGCTCTACGGACGCGTTCCGGGCGAGCAGATGGTCCCGGTCCTGACCGGACTGTTGACGGCGATCCGCGACCGCAACCCCGAAGGCCTGCCGGCCGGCGAATTCCTGCACCGGTCGGATCCGGGCGACCTGCGCAGCTGGGTCGGGATCGACGATGTCTAGCGGGGCGCGCGCCGCCGGTCCGCTCGCCCGCGACGAGGCCGAGCGCCTCGTCGCCGAAGCGGTGGATTGCGGCCGACTCGCGGACGCGCCCGCCGAGCGGCTCGGGAGCAGCCTGCGCGTGCCGGGCGTGCTCGATGCCCTGCTCGAGGGAGCCTTCGAGAGCAAGCGCCGCGGCCACGGTGACATCGTCAGCGTCTCGCGCAACCTCTTCATCCCGCTCACGAATCTCTGTCGTGACCGCTGCGCGTATTGCGTCTTCGCGAAGCTTCCCGACGACCCGGCCGCGAAGACCTACAGCCTGGACGAGGTCGCTGAAGCCGTGCGCGCTGCGGTTCGCCTGGGCTGTATCGAGGCGTTGTTCTGCCTCGGCGACAAACCCGAAATCGCGTACAAGTCGCATCGCGCCTGGTTGGCGGAGCGCGGGCTCGCGACCACGGCCGAGCACCTGGTGCGGGCCTGCCGGGTTGCGTTCGAGGGCGGCATGTTGCCGCACACCAATGCGGGCATCCTGAGTGCGGCTGAAATGACGCAGCTGCGTCATTGGAACGCATCGCTCGGACTGATGTTGGAGACGACGAGCGAGCGGCTCCGCGGCAAGGGCGAGGCCCACTACTACGCACCCGACAAGGATCCGGCCGTTCGCATTCGGATGCACGAGGAGGCCGGTGCACTGGCGATTCCGTTCACGAGTGGAATCCTGCTCGGCATCGGGGAGAACACCGCCGAGCGCGTCGATACCTTGCGGACCATCCGCGACCTCGATGACCGGTTCGGCCACATCCAGGAAGTGATCGTGCAGCCCTTTCACCCGAAGCCCGGTACGCGGATGCATGGCGTAGCCGCGGTCGACGACGACGAAATCGCGGGCTGGACCGCGCTGGCACGGCTGATCCTCGGACCGGAGATGAACGTGCAGGCGCCACCGAACCTCGCCCCGAAGGTGCTCGAGCGCCTGCTGCGCTCCGGGCTCAACGACTGGGGCGGCGTTTCTCCGGTCACGATCGACTTCATCAACCCCGAAGCGCCGTGGCCCGAGCTCGCCGAGCTCCGCCGCCGGACCGAAGCTGCGGGGCAGAGGCTGGTCGAGCGACTCCCCGTCTATCCGCGGGTTCTCCTCGATCGTCCCGACTTTTTCGAGCCGCGAGTACGGGAGGCGGCACTTCGCCTCGCCGATGCTTCGGGCTATGCGCGACCGTCAAAGCCGGGCGCGCGGGTGGAGGCGGCATGATTCTCGAACGGCTCTTTTCCGACGTGAGCTCGGAAGTGGTGCGCATCCTCGACGACGCGCTCGCGGGTCGCGAACTCAGCACCCGCGATGCCGCGGTGCTGCTGCGCGCCGAAGGCGCCGACCTGTTCGCGCTGATGCGCGCGGCTGATCTGGCGCGCCGCGAAGACAACGGCGACGACGTCAGCTTCGTGATCACGCGCAACATCAACTTCACGAACGTCTGCTACGTGGGCTGCTCGTTCTGCGGCTTCTCGCGTCACAAAGAGGACGCCGACGTCTACGATCACGACATGGCGACGCTGGTCGCCAAGGCGCGCAACGCGGTCGACCGCGGTGCGACCGAAGTCTGCATTCAGGGCGGAATCCACCCCAACAAGGATCATCGCCACTATCACGAGATCCTCGTTGCGGTCAAACGCGAGTTCCCCGACCTCCACATCCACGCCTACTCCCCCGAGGAGATCGATTTCGGGCACCGGAAGAGCGACATGCCGCTGCCCGAGTACCTTCGCTGGCTGATGGATGCGGGACTCGGGAGCATGCCGGGGACCGCGGCGGAGATCCTCGACGACGAGATCCGCAAGATCGTTTCGCCGAACAAGCTCCGGACGGATCGCTGGATCGAGATCGTCGAGGCCGCACACGGCGTCGGGCTGCCGTCGACGAGCACCCTGATGTACGGCCACATCGAGAGTCACGAGCACGTTGCGAACCACCTGGGCCTGCTCCGCGAGATCCAGAAGCGGACCGGTGGCTTCACGGAGTTCGTCCCGCTCGGCTTCATCCACGAGCGCAACATCTTGTTCAACCACATGAATGCGCGTTCGGGCGCGTCGATGCCCGAAGACATCCGACTGATTGCGGTGTCGAGGCTGTTCCTGCGGCCGTGGATCACGAACATCCAGATGTCGTGGGTCAAGATGGGCCCGAAGCTTGCGCAGATGGCGTTGATGTCGGGGGCCAACGACATGGGCGGCACGCTGATGGAGGAATCGATCAGTCGCGAGTCCGGATCGCAGCACGGCGAGAACCTGCCCGCGGAGGAGATGCGCCGGCTGATTCGCGAGGTCGGGCGCATTCCGGTCCAGCGCAGCACGACCTACGGAACGGTGGCGCGCTTCGACGACCCCGAAAAGGATCCGCCGTCACTCGAGCCGGCGATCGAGCGCGACCTCGCGGGCCCCGAACGCTGGCGACTGCAGCATCAGCGGTCCGAGGGCGACGGGAAGCCGGTCCGCGCTGCGAGCGGCTGATGCGCGATCCGGCGTTTCCGGTTCAGATGCCGGAGCCGATGCTGTGCCGGGCCTCGCGCTCGAGCGCGTCGAGCCGCTCGGTCAGCGCCTCGACCTGGTAGCGCAGCGGCGCGCGTTCGAGCATGTCGCGCGCGATCACCTTCTCGGCATTCGCGACCGAGGTGTGCTTTCGCCCGAAGCAGTGCGCGATGTCGCTCACGGACGCGTCCGTGAAGCGCCGGCACAGGTACATCGCGAGCTGTCGCGGCAGCAACACGTCGCGTCGGCGTGAGCGCGAGGCGAGGGTCGCAGCGTTGGTGCGGAAGAATGCCGCAACGACCTCGATCACGTGACGCGGCTCGAGGTGATGGGCCTGGACCGCGGAGTCGCCGATCTTGCGAAGCGCCGCTTGGGTGAGGTCGAGGTCGATCCGGCGCTTCATCAACGAAGCAGTCGAGACGAGCTGGATCAGCACGCCTTCGAGGTCGCGAACGTTGCCGCGCAGGCGTTCGACGAGCAGGTCGAGGCAGTCTTCCGGGAGCCTGACGCCGCCGCGCGCCGCCTTGCTGCGGAGGATCTTGCGCCGTACCTGTGCGCTGGGAGTCTCGAGTTCGGCGACCAGGCCGGCCGTCATCTGGGACGACAACCGCGCGTCGATGCCCGGAATCTCTCGCGGCAGACAGCTTCCGGTCAGCACCACGCAGCCACCGCTGTCGAGCAGATGGGTGAGTGTGTGAAAGAGCTCGAGCTGGGTGGCATTCTTCGAGGCGAGGAACGGCACGTCCTCGATCACGAGCAGGTCGCAACTCTCGCGGTAACGCTGCTTGAAGCGGTCCATCTGTTTGCTGCGGATCGACTGCATGAAGTCGTTGGTGAATGCTTCGGCCGAACTGTAGAGCGCGTTGCGCCGGCTGCCGCTGCGCGATTCCGACACGATGGCGCGCGCGAGATGGGTCTTGCCGAGGCCGGTCTCGGATTTCAGGTAGAGCAGGCGGAGCGATTTCTGCGCGCTGCGCGCGACCGCGACCGAAGCTTCGCGGGCGAGCGCGTTGCAGGGGCCGACCACGAAACTGTCGAACGTGTACGGAAACGCGCGCTGCGTTGCGCGCGCCGGGCTGGTCTTCCTGGCGCCGTCATTGCCGCCCGCGGCGGTCCGCTTCGGCGCGGTTTCCGCGCGACCATGATCGATCGAAGCGGTCGTTTCGGCGGCTACGAACTCGACTTCGACCGGCTGGCCGGCCTCCACGCCCGCATATTCGGCGATGCGGCCGAGAAACCGTTCGCGAACTCGATCGCGATGGAATGGAGTCGGGCATGTCAGGCGAAGGCCGGATCCGTTCTTCTCGGCGATGAGGGGGCGAACCCACGCATCGAGCGTGAAGGCCGGAATCTCGGCTTCCAGACGGCGCACCACTCCGTCCCAGAGCTTACAGGGGGAGCTCATAAGACTTCGTTCTATTGGAGGTTTTTGGCATTTACGCCGGGTTCCCAGCGAACTCGTTCCGACGCGAGGCGGAGTAGAGCATGGAGTCGCCGGGCGTGCAACGGTCGCCGCCGTCGATCGCGGGACTCCACCCTACACCGAATCGGTTCAGCCCGCCGACGGCTTCCCCCGTCGGAGAACCACTGTTTGCTTTCTGGAGAGCTCTCCGATTCCGCACACTTCGCGCCAAGCCTTGAGGCAGCTTCGCGCGACGCAGCGATGCGGCGAGGCGCCGTTCTACTGAATTTTGGATCTCGAAAATTCTGTGAATATCGCCGATTTACGTCGAATATCGCGAAAGTTTTATGGGGTGCGAAATTCAGTGAAACACCCCCGAATTCGGCACTCTACGCGACTGCATCTCGATCCGTGCGAAGCGAAACAGTTCGATCAAGGCTTCGAATCGTTCGCGAATGCCGTCGACTTCGATCAACGCCTGCTTTTCGAGCGTCGTGAACGGAAGTGCGGAGCATAGAAGGTTCACGAAGGTCGCGTCGTCGATGCGGTCGAGTGAATCGTGCGAGATCTCGATCGCGCCGTCGCCGAATACTGCGAGAGCATCTGCGATTGCCTGTTTGCGCATCGCGCCGACGGTCGCCGCGTCTTCGGGGCGGCTCGGGTCGTCGAGGAAGCCGACTCTGGCCGAGCGATACAGTCGATCGACGGAGCGCGTGGGCTCCGCTTCGATCCGGACGCGTCGCGTGCCGTGCAGCACGATGTCGTAGCGCCCGTCGGCGTAGCGCTGGAACTGTTCGATGCTGCCCGCGCAGCCCACCGAATAGATGGGCGCATCCCCCGCCATCTCCGAGATGCCTTCGGGCCGCACCACCACCATCGCGATGTGGCGGTCGCCGGCAAGCGCGTGCTCGATCATCTGGCGGTAGCGCGGTTCGAAGATGTGCAGCGGCGTCTGGATGTGCGGAAACAGGACGACGCTCGCGAGTGGAAAGATCGGCAGGGTCAGGGTGTCATCCCGCACGTTTCGACCATACCACGCCCCCGGCGGGGGAGCGGGGCCTTGACGTGGGGTCCTCGTTACCGAGAATCCCATCTCGAGAATGGATCGCCGAACCCGACGTGAGTTGATCGAGCGACTGAACCGTGATGGTGCGCGGCTCGCCGAGCATTTCGGCCTCCGCTACCGGTCGATCACGGCCGAGCGCGCGAACGTGACCAGCCGCTACGGGAGCTGCTGCGAAGAGGGCGCGATCAAGGTCCGTTTGTGCCACGCGATCACGGGCAAGCCCCTCAAGTACTCGAGCCTGGTGAACACTCTCTGCCACGAACTCGCTCACCTGCGATTCTTCGACCACGGCGATCGCTTCAAGCTCTTCTACCAGCAGATCCTCGCATGGGCGCGCGCCGAGGGGATCTACAGCCCCAGACCCATCGCGCAACGCGTGGTCACGCCGATGTTGCCCGAGCCACCGTCGAAAGCGGAGCGAGCTCCGACGCGTCCCGTGCAGCTGGGACTGTTCTAGTCCGGGGAGCGGACGGAAGTCGAGTCGGCGGCCGGCAAAGTCCGGACTCGGATCAGTTTCCGAGGTCGTCGAACTCTTCGAGGGTGTTGGGGCCGGATTCGACCTTGGTCTGGATCTCGTCGCATGCGATGGCTTTGTCGAGCACTTCGCGCAGCAGACCCTCTACGGTGAGTTCGTCGTACTCGGCGAGCGCATCTTCGAGCGCCGCATCGGACACGCTGAAATCGATGGTGACTTTGATCTTGACTCCCATCTGCTCGGTGTCCCCTATTCCTTAGCTCGTGGCCGTGGCCTGCTGTCCGTCCGCCGCACTGCGCCGCGCTGAGGTGAGTCCTGGAGCTCGCTCTCCAAGCCGCCGAGGCGCCGCTTCACCGCGCGATTCAAATGCATGAAAACGCTCCGAACGCCTGTCCCAGGTGGCTTCGCAGCGCTGTAACCTGCTGAAATTAAAAAGTTTTTCCCAATATTTCGGCAAAGGATACAACAGCCCATAGCGATCGGCTATGAAAATTCGCTGCTTTCTCGCCTGGTTCCGGTCGTTTATTCAAGTGAGGGGAGGTGCCCGCGTCGGCCGCACAATCCCGCTCAAGTCCGACGTCGAAATGCCGAACCGGAGAGAGTCCAGGTCGAGTCGGGGGGCGACACCTGGGCCGGACGCCCCGGAACCGACGGTTCTGGGGCGCCGTTGTTTCGGAGCACGCCGCTCGCGTTGCTAGCTGGGCGGTCGCCCGACCGATTCCAACGTGACGGGGTCGAGTCGTTCCTGCAGGCGCTCGGCCTGCTCGGTATCGACGAGGTCGCTGTGGCAGGCGGCCTTCTCGTCGTCGGCGATCGCCAGCATGCGTCGGCGCGTCTTGCCTGCGAGGCGGTGGATCTCCTCGGGCTCGAGCACGCCGCGGCGCTCGAGGATCTCGCGTTGCTCGGGCGACAGGGCTTCCGAGATGCGCGGCAGGTCCCACGCATAGGCTTCGTCCTTGCCGCTCACGAATTCGCTGATCTCCTTGCTGATCCTGACCGAGCACCAGTCGTGGCCGCACATCGCGCAGAAGTCGGTGTCGACATCGAGATCTTCGTCGTGATAGGCACGGGCCGTGTCGGGGTCGAAGGAGAGCTCGAAGTGCTTCTCCCAGTTGAGCGCCGCTCGGGCCTTCGTGAGCTCGTCGTCGCGCACGCGTGTGCCGGGGATGCCGAGCGCGATGTCGGCTGCGTGCGCGGCGATCTTGTAGGCAATCACCCCCTGCTTCACGTCGTCCTTCTTCGGCAGGCCGAGGTGCTCCTTCGGCGTCACGTAGCAGAGCATCGCGGCGCCGTGGTACGCGGCCGCGGTGGCGCCGATGCAGCTCGTGATGTGGTCGTAGCCCGGGAAGATATCGGTCACGAGTGGCCCCAGTACGTAGAAGGGCGCCCCGTGGCAGAGCCGGCGCTGCAACTTCATGTTGAACTCGATCTGATCGAACGGCACGTGGCCCGGCCCTTCGACCATCACCTGCACGCCGTTGGCCCAGGCGCGCTCGGTCAGCTCACCGAGGGTCTCGAGTTCGGCGAGCTGGGCTCGGTCGGTCGCGTCGGCGAGTCCGCCCGGGCGCAGGCCGTCGCCGATCGAGAAGGTGACGTCGTACCGGCGCATGACGCGACAGATGTCGTCCCAGAGGTCGTACATCAGGTTCTGGCGGCCGTGGTGGAGCATCCACTTCGCGAGCAGCGAGCCGCCACGGCTCACGATTCCGATCACGCGGTCGCGCACGAACGGCAGGTGCTCGCGCAGCAGACCCGCGTGAATGGTGAAATAGTCGACACCCTGTCGGGCCTGGTGGTCGAGCGTTTCGAGCACGGTCGCGGCTTCGAGAGATTCGATCGTGCGCCCGATGATCATCGAGTAGATCGGAACCGTGCCGATCGGGGTCGTGCTGTTGCGGATGATCGCCTCACGCGTCGCGTCGAGGTCCCCGCCGGTGGAGAGGTCCATCACCGTGTCGGCGCCCCACTGTTCGGCCCAGCGCAACTTCTCGACTTCGTCGTCGGTGCCGCTGCTGACCGGCGATGCGCCCATGTTGGCATTGATCTTCGTGAGGCTCGCGCGGCCGATGCACATCGGCTCTAGCGCGAAGGCGAGGTGGTTTCGATTCGCGGGAATCACCATGCGGCCCGCTGCGACTTCATCGCGGATCTGTTCGGGCGTGAGGTGGGGCTCCTTCGCGGCTGCGCGCCGCATCTCGTCGGTGACGCGGCCGAGGCGAGCGTGCTCCAGCTGGGTCACGGGCTCGAAGCCCGCAGGCGGCGTCCAGCGCCCGCCCTCGAGGTGCCAGTCGGACGGCATGAAGTCCCACGCGGTCTTCTGCGACGGCGGCGGCATGCCGGGGGTGTCGGGCGAGCTGAAGGACAGCGGGCCGCCGATCCGACTCGGCGCCGCGAAGCTGCCGGGCGTCGTGCCTACGGCGCCGGCCGAGGGATCGCCGCCGTGCGCGGGGACCTCATAGTGCTGCGTGCGATCGCCCGCGCCGCTGCCGTTCGATGTTCGCGCCATCTCGTCACCTCCTGCTGGTCGCGGCTGCGTCGGCCGGGACTGCGAATCGAGCACGAGCCGGGAACCGGTGAGACGCCACCGAATCTCCGAGGGGCCTTTCCTGCGCTCGCATGATCGAGTCCAGGTTCGAAGGGTTTGATCTCAGACCCGCCTCCGCGACCGGTCACCCCCAGGCTCCGCAGCCGTCGAGGCTACCACCGACGGGAATGCTGTTGCAACGCCACCTAGCCCGTCTCTCCGGCCACGTGCTACGGTCCGCCGCGATGGTGCTCCGGAAAATTCTCTTGCTCGTGATCGCGTGCCTCGTGGGCGGCGGCTGCAATCGCAACATGGAGCCCTATGTGCCGGGTGAAGAACCCGAACAGCCGGACCTGTCGCGAATCTTCCCCGAGCCCGCCGAGGAGCGCCAAGCGCCGGTAGCTGCGATGCCGGCCGCAGCTGGGCAGCCGCCCAGAGGGATTCCCCCTCAGCCGATCCGGGGAACGATCGAGGTTGCCCCCGAGCTCGCCGATCGAATTCCAGCCGGCGCGACCCTGTTCGTCATCGTCCGCGCGGGCGACGCGGGCCCGCCGACCGCGGTCAAGAAGATCGAATCACCGAGCTTTCCGTTCGAGTTCTCGGTCGGGCCCGAGGATCGCATCATTCAGGGCCAACCGTTCCGGGGCCCGCTGAAGCTCACCGCGCGTCTCGACGCCGACGGCAACGCGGGGACCCGCGGTCCGGGCGACATCCAGGGCCGCTATCCCGATCCGGTCGACCCGGGCGCCGACTCCCTCGTGTTCAGCCTCGACGAGCTGCTCTGATCTCGTGAGTCCGGTCTCGCGACGCTCGCTTCGGGTCGCGTCCATGGCTTCGACCTCCGACCGCGCGCTGCGCATTCGTTCGAGCGACTTTCCAGTCGTGTGCCGAGACCTATCGCACCTCGCGCAATTTTTCGGGGGGGGAGTGGCTCGGGGATGCGGGCTAGCTTGGGGGGATGACGGAGCCGAGACGGTGGCGGGTGCTGGAGACGGAGTTTCTTCAGGAATGCAAGGTGTTCAACGTGAGTCGCACGCGGGCGGAATCGCCTCGGACAGGGGAGATCCACCCGTTCTACCGCATCGACTCGGCGGACTGGGTGAACATCATCCCCGTCACTGCTGCGGGCGAGGTGGTGATGGTTCGGCAGTATCGCCACGGACTGGACGGCTTCACGATCGAGACGCCCGGCGGCCTGGTCGATCCGGGCGAGACGCCGGGCGTCGCGGCGGGCCGCGAGCTGCTCGAGGAGACCGGCTATCGCGCGGCCGAGATCGTCTCACTCGGTGACGTGAATCCGAATCCGGCGTTGTTCGGCAACCGCTTGCACGTCTTTCTCGGCCGCGATGCGGTAGAGGTCGACGAGGTGCGAAACGAGAGCACCGAGGAGACCTACGTCGAGCTCGTGCCGCAGTCCGAGCTGGCCGGGTTGATTCTGGGCGGCCAGGTCAATCACGCGCTCGTGCTCGCGGCCCTGCAGCTCTATTCTCTTCAGGAGCACGCTTCGCGGTCGCCTGCCGCCACCGGCTGAAGGACGCGGCAGGCTCTGCGAAGCGTGCGGCGCTCACTCCTCCGGCGCGTCGGGCTCGAACTCATCGGGCGGCGGCAGGATCAGCGGCACCAGGGCGCCGAGGGCGAGTGCGCCGAGGCCCCCCGCGATATAGGGCGCATCGGCGCCGACGTGCTCGATCAGCCAACCGGTCACGAGGTTCGAGCTGATGCCGCCGATGCTCAAACCCGCCATCGCGAGAAGGCCCTGACCGGTCGATCGCAGCCGCTGGGGCACGACCGCCTCGACGTAGAGGGGCGCGCCGACCACGAGGCCGGTCACCGTCACGCCGTGCAACAGTGAGACGAGGTAGACCCAGCGCAGGTCGGCGGTGAAACCGCAGACCGTCCAGCGCAGGCCGCCCGCGAGCACGCCGATCGCGAGAAGTCCGCGCGGTCCGATCCGCGTGAGCGTGCTGCCCGACAGCGCGATCAGCGGAATCTCGACCAGCAGCATCGCGATCCACATCCAGCTGACGGATTCGGAGCTACCGCCGTGCGCGCGCACCCAGAGGGCGAACATTCCCATCGGGCCCTGGAGGCAGAAATAGCCGAGCAGCGCGAACGCGAGCACGTGCAGGTAGGGGCGATGGCGCAGCAGCTGGCGCCAGTCGCCGCCGCCGGCGCGCAGCGACAGCTCCGTGGTGCGGGGCAGGCGCAGCGCGAACAGCCCTGCGGCCACTGTGAGCGTGCCCGCGACCGGAAACAGCCAGCCGAGACCGGGCTCCGATGCGTCCGCGGCCGATCCGAACGCACCGGCTTCGAAGTCGAGCAGGCGGAGAGCGAGCGGGAAGCTCGCGACGAGCAACAAGAAACCGACCGTTCCCCAGACCCGCATCCGGCCGAAGCCGTGGGGGCCGGCTTTGCTCGTGAGCGCGAGCGTGACCGCGACCACGGTGGGGATGACGGCGACCGCGAACAGCGCGAGCAACGCGGTACCGGCGAGGATCGCGCCGAATCCCCGCGCGAACCAGAGCAGTACGTAGCAGGCGCCCGCTCCGAAGCACAGCAGCGCGAGCAGGCGGGTGCGCAGCCCGGTGCGGTCGGCGACGATTCCCCACAGCGGTTGCGCGAAGATCCCGACCGCGGGCAGCGTGGCCATTATCACGCCGATTTCGCTGCCCGAAAGCCCCGCGTTCTCGTCCAGGTACATGCTGAAGAACGGGAAGAAGACCCCGAGGCCGCCCAGGGCGAAGAACCAGACGAGCGAGGTGGAGCCGGGCCGATGCTCCACTAATCGCCGGCCGCTTCGACGCGATCGAGGATCACGTCGACGAGCTTCGGATGCGGGCCGAGCGGCTCGCTCACACGCACGCGAAGACCCGGGTGGCGCGCGGCGGCTTCGCGCACGAGGCGCGGAACGTCGTTCGTCGAGTGGTTGCCGGGCGCCAGGAAGTAGGGGTGGACGACGATTTCGTCCGCGCCGTCCGCAACGCACGCATCGATGCCGTGCGCGATGTCGGGCTCGACGATCTCCATGTGGGCGACGTGCACGATGGCATCGGGCACGCGCTCGGCGACGAGTTCGGCCATGCGCTCGAGCTGCTCGTTGGCTCGTTGCAGGCGACTGCCGTGGTCGACGAGCAGGATCGCGCGCTTCACTCGGCGCTCGCCGCCCGCTCGAATGCGCCGGCGAGATCGTCGCACAAGTCGTCCGCGTCCTCGATCCCGACCGACAGCCGGATCGTGGCCTCGCCGATGCCCTTGCGGCGCTTCTCGTCGGCCGGGAATGCGCCGTGGCTCATCAGGAACGGGTAGCCGATCAGCGATTCGATGCCGCCCAGGCCTTCGGCG
>Ga0210064_1000322_pt1 | contig 23279 bp, 20 predicted proteins | sample Muzzi_CordC_D2_FD_185531 | JGI IMG/M metagenome (GOLD analysis project Ga0210064, IMG submission 185531) | Wetland microbial communities from San Francisco Bay, California, USA, that impact long-term carbon sequestration - Muzzi_CordC_D2 (SPAdes) | ecosystem: Environmental > Aquatic > Marine >...
GGTCAGGTAAAATTTCTGTGGCTTTATACACATCTGCGCCGTATCCTCTTGCCATTTTTCTGGTGTTGTCTGTTGAACCGGAATCAACGACAACAATCTCATCGAGTATGGGATAGCGGGTCATCAACTCTGATTTCATGATCAGAATCTCTTTTGCGATGGTTTTTTCTTCATTCAACGTCGGCAGACACAACGAAATTTTCAGATTTTTTCGTTGTTTCTCATCAACAAGTCGAGTCAGATTGCTGAATTCTGAATAATGAAATGTATTTTTTTCAATCCAGGAGATGTTCATCACACACTCCGCTGTCAATGGCCATAATCACACCAATGACTTGAGCAATCCCTTTAGAAATGGGCTCAATTTCAACGCTGGCATTTTGCTGGTGAAGGTTTTCTCCTCTTGTTATTCCGAGCGTGACTGCCGGTATCTTACGTGAAAGGAAAATTGAAAGCTCGGACTCACTGGGTCCGCTTACCGGTGTTAAATCGAGTTTTTTCATCACATCTACAGAACTCTTTACCAGGGGATGATTGAATTTCAATCTTGCCGCATGGATATTGCTCAATGTTTTTAACTTCAAGTCGACCTCATATTCATGGCTCGTGCCTTCGATGATATCTTTGATATAGTTAAAAATCGACTTTACCATTTTGTCGGAATTGCTTTGAATTTCAAACCCTAAAGTGGCATCATATGCGACCATTCCATGTTTAAAACCCCCTGAGGTTTTGCCGATAATGACCCTCGATCGCGGCTTTTGAGGCAAACGGAGTTTCATTATCTGATTGATTACTTCGTTTAATACCAGGATGGCATTGGGTTTGAATTTGTGCTCCCATCCATCGACGGGTGAAATATTACAATCCACTTCGCATCGAATCATTCCGTCGGCATAATAATTCAGCCTGCCGAGTTCGGCGCCCTCAATACAAACAGCCCCTCTGATAGGCGTTGCCCATGTTTTCAACAAATGGCGGATGCCTCTCAGGTTCCCCTTGCCCAGAGACTGTATAACACCCGCCAAAACAATGTCGGACTCAAAACGCAGACCTAACTTTCGAAAGATTTCCGGTAATGAGACCAAGACGCCAACACCAACGGAATTGTCCATGATCCCCGCCCCGGTGATAGAATTTTCCTGAATGGAATAGTAATGATCGACGTCTTTACTGAAAATGGTATCCAGATGGGCGACCACAAAGATAGGCGGTTTTGATTCAGAGGTCCCCTTGACGATGCCGATGGGGTTTCGGTAGCCGTCAGTGGTGCATTCATCAACCTGAAATTCGGCCAGTCTCTCCATGAAGACGCTTGTGCGTCTTTTTTCTTTGAATGTGGGAGCGGGTGTCTGGCCGATCAACACGATGTTCGTAATGATCGTCTCTTGAATGGATTGAATCGTATCGACAAATCCAGGTAATTTGTCGATGGTGTTGTCCATGACGGCTCCCTTTAATTTAGACGATTTCTTGATGGTGCCAAATGATTTTGCCAGCGATAAGGATATACCAAAAAAGGGAACTAGGTCAATATGTCTTTAATTTTATATTTGGGCATTAAAACTTGAAAGACATGCTGAATGTAGTATTATATGATAACTATAGCATTACAAAGTTATTGGCCGAATATATGCATCGAAAAAAACGAGATGGAATGCTAATAAATTTTCGAAAAACGTTACGTGTATGCACATCCTCAAACAATACCGAATCTTTCGTGCAAAAAAAGTTATTGTGAAACTGATTTTTTTACTCTCAGGGTTGTTGTTTATGATTCAAACCAACACTATGGCCAAAGAACGCACGTTTTCGCCATATAATTTTATGACCACACCCGATCAGCAATCTCTTCGCTATGGTATATGGTACGGCTCGAAAAAAAAACAAAAAGGATCGATCCTTTTGCTAAGCGGCAGAAGAGAATTCATGGAGAAATATTTAGAAACCATCGAAGAACTGAATCAGGAAGGTTTTAATGTGTATAGTCTTGACTGGCGAGGTCAAGGCCTTTCAAGTCGAATGCTGGCAAACAGACATAAAGGATTTATCGATGATTACGAGATGTATTTAAATGATTTGAATATGTTTGTCACAAAAATCGTAATGCCTGAATCCGTTCATCCGTTGATCATCATCGCTCACTCCATGGGCGGCAACATTGCGCTCCGCTTTATGCACGACCACCCGGACGTGGCAGACATAGCGGTCCTTACATCGCCGATGATCGACATTTTTGGATCCAGCCTGTCCAGGTGGGTCGTCAAACTCTTTGCCCGAATGGCCATCAAAACAGGTTTCAGTCATTCTTATACCATAGGTTCCGGCGACTACACGGTTGAAAAATTTAAGGGCAATGAGCTGACTTCAGATCCTGTGAGATTTGCGGAAACACAAAACGCAATAATAAAAAATCCTGACCTTGCCTTGGGCGGTGTGACATATGGATGGTTGTCCGCAACGTTAAAATCAATAGATATTCTGACTCAACCCGGGTTTGCAGCAAAAATTACGACACCGATTCTAATGGTCATCGCCGGCAATGACAAAATTGTTTCAACTAAAGCCCAAAAACAATTCTGCACAATGCTGCCAAACTGTAAATTAATAGAAATATCAGAGGCTCGACACGAAATCTTTAAAGAAACAGACGCCGTCCGATCAATTTTCTGGCGAGAATTTAACAGGTTCACTCATGTCAAATAAACCCCATGCCATACGTCCTTTAAAAAGGACAAAAATTATTGCCACTTTAGGACCGGGCAGCGATAAAGAAGAAACATTGCGTAAAATGATTCTGGCCGGATTGGATGCGGTCCGTATTAACTTCTCTCACAGTGCCCATGATTATATCATTCCTTTGGTTAAACGGATTCGGGCATTGGGCGATAAGATGGGCGTTCCCATTGCTATTATCGGTGATTTGCAAGGACCTCGAATTCGCATTGGAGAAATTGCGGGTGATACCGCTACGTTGGAAACAGGCCGTGATATTTGTCTAACCCCCAGACAGATAGCAGGAAACGAGGAAATTGTGCCGGTCAGTTATCCCGGTATGGCCGATGACGTACATATGGGTAGTCTGATTCTGATTGATGACGGCAACATTGAACTCGAAGTGACTAGAATTGACGCCAGTGGAGATATAGGGTGCCGAATACTGAAAGGGGGGGTGTTATCCGGCCACCGGGGCATCAACTTGCCGGGGTTACGGGTCAACCTTCCGTCAGTGACTCAAAAGGACTTTGCAGATATCGATTTCGCCATTTCCCAGAATTTTGATTTTCTGGCGCTTTCTTTTGTTCAATCTGCTGAAGATGTCCGCCAGCTAAAGGACTATCTGAACCAAAAACAATCAAATATTTCTATCATTGCGAAAATCGAGCGACAAAACGCTTTGGATGATATTGAGGCCATTTCACACGAAGCATGGGGCGTTATGGTGGCCCGGGGTGATCTGGCTCTGGAAATGAGTTTGCAGGAAGTCCCCATTGCACAAAAGCGCATTATTGACGCTTGCCGTAGAGTCGCGGTTCCGGTGATAACCGCCACCCAAATGCTCGAATCCATGATTAACATGCAAAAACCCACCCGCGCTGAAGTGACCGATGTGGCCAATGCGATTTTAGACGGCACAGATACACTGATGCTGTCTGCCGAAACAGCTATCGGCAGATATCCCATTGAAACCGTTGCCATCATGTCAAAAATTGCCATTTCAACTGAAAACGCCTGGTTTCAGGGACAGTTGTCCGGCCCTTTTTCGTTTACCCCGCCTCGAGAAATAGAACCAACGATTGCGTATGGCGGCAATTTAGTGGCTGAATCGTTATCAGCCTCAGCGATTGTGGCTTACACCGCCTCAGGTTTGACTGCCTGTCGGGTGGCCTGTCATCGACCCCGGCGGCCCGTGCTGTCATTGTCGGCAACGCCACAGGTTCAGCGTCGACTGGCTTTAACCTGGGGGGTAGAAAGCGCTCTAATTGACGCAATAAAAGAAACAGACAATTTGGTTGAGGTTGCCGTCAGCGAGGTGCAGCGTTGCGGTCTTGCCGCATCCGGAGACACGATCGTTATTATTGCCGGCACACCGCCTCATGGAAAAAGCGGTCGCACCAATACGCTCAAAGTTGAACGAATACCCTAACCTAATAAGGAGAATGCCATGGAACTTAAAGATAAAAAGGTCATTATCCTGGTGGAAGATATGTTTAATGTTTTTGAATTCTGGTATCCCTTTTATCGACTGAAAGAAGCCGGCGCCCAGGTTATGGTGGTCGGTTCCGGGAGAACCGAAGAATTTACCGGTAAACCCGGCACCCATGTTCGAGCGGACATCGATGCGGATCAGGTGTCTGTCGGAGACTATGACGGTGTCGTTATTCCCGGCGGATATGCGCCGGATATGATGCGCCGTTGTCCGGCCATGGTTCAAATCGTTAAAGATCTGTTCGATGCCGGAAAAGTCGTCGCCGCCATTTGCCACGCTGGTTGGATGCTGGCTTCGGCCAATATACTCGACGGTCGCAAGGCAACGTCATTTTTCGCCATAAAAGACGACATGGTTCACGCCGGAGCGTTGTGGATGGATGAATCCGTGGTTGTGGACGGCAACCTTATCACCAGCCGTAAACCGGACGATCTCCCGGATTTTATGAAGGCGATTATTGCTGCGCTAAAATAAAAAGCCTATTAGTAAATTGGAATTAGGAATTAGAAAATAGATAACCGCAAAATAGACGCAAATTAAATTAGAAGATGAGAAGGTATCGGAAAACAGGAAGTTAAGAAGGTTAGAAGATCAGAAAGTCGGAGGCTCTAAAATATGACAACCTTCTTACTTTTTAATTTTCAAAATATTCGTGTTTATTCGGGGTCATCCCCTGCCCGCTCTCGCTCAGGCGAAGCGGGCGGGGTGGTTTCCTTTATCCTCTTTTCTCTTTCCTATTTCTGGCTCAAAGGAGCAGGGTTTCAGGAGCCGAATAAAGTGAGGAAGCATTGCCGATGTCAACGGGAACATTTCGATTTTATGAAGAATTGAATGATTTTCTGCCAAAGCACAGGAAAAAGGTCGATTTTGAAGCCGCGTTCAACAAAAGAAAATCGATTAAAGATATCATCGAAGAATTCGGAGTTCCGTCAACAAACGTCGATCTGATTTTAATCAATGGAAAATCGGTCGATTTTAACACCATTTTTCAAGACGGCGATCGTGTCAGTGTATATCCTGTTTTCGAGTCCTTTAACATTCAAAATGTGACATTGCTCAGAAAGTTCCCGCTTAGACAGAGTCGATTTATTGCAGATATCCATTTGAAAGATATCGTAAGACCCATGCGGATGTTGGGATTTGATATCGATTTTAATGGGTCCTACACCACACAGGATATTATTGAAAAATCCATACGGGAAAAACGAATCATCCTCACAAAACGAAACGAATTGCTCAAATCCAAATCAATAACCCATGCTATGATGCTAAAATCCGGAACCGCCGTGGAACAGGTAACAACCATCATGGATGATCTCGATATTCACGATAGAATCAAACCCTTTTCAAGATGTCTTGGCTGCAATGATCCACTGGAGAATAGACAAACAAGACAGATTATGGATAGCATTTCACCCGAAACAAAACGCATCCAAAAAGATCTATTATGCAAATCCTGTGGTAAACAAGACTGAAAAAAAATACATGTCAACTCAACGTTGACATTATTCGTTTGCACGTTTAAACATAATTGCGACATCTTTACAACTTATGACCCAATAATCCCGGGAGGTGAAGCATGCGTATCACACTGATTGGTCAGGCGGCATTTGGCGCAAAGGTATTGGAAAATCTGCTGGAACGGAACGAAAACATCGTGGCGGTCTATGCTCCGCCGGACAGGCCGGGCGGCCGGACCGATCCGCTCAAAGACACGGCGATGTCTAAGAACATCGACGTGTTTCAGCCCCAAACGTATAAAGATGACGCGGTTTTCGCCGAGTATAAGGATCTGAACCCCGACCTTACCGTCATGGCATTTGTTACGGACATCATTCCGGCGCGATTTTTTGATGTCCCCACCCACGGTACCATCAACTATCATCCATCCCTTTTGCCGCGCCATCGCGGTGCCAGCGCCATCAACTGGGCCGTTATCATGGGCGATACCAAAACCGGATTGAGCATTTTCTGGCCGGACGGCGGCATCGATACAGGACTCCTTCTTCTTCAAAAGGAAATTGTCATCCATCCTGATGATACCACCGGTTCACTCTATTTCAACCATCTTTTTCCCATGGGCGTTGATGCTATTTTAGAATCCATCGATCTTATCAAGGCGGGAAATGCGCCCAAAATTCCTCAGGGCGAAGCCGGCGCCACCTATGAACCCCCTTGCGATGACAAGGTGGCAAGTATCGATTGGGACACATCGACAGATGAGCTTTTCAACCTGGTTCGCGGTTGTGATCCTCAACCCGGTGCTTTTGCTCTGTTAAAAGGTGAAAAAGTTCGTTTTTACGGCGTGAAACGAATCGAAGAACCCGTAGCTGATGCTCCGGGTACCATATTGAATGTAGACGATCAAGGGATTCATATCGCCCTTTCAGGGGGAAGACTCATTGTGGGAAAGGTCAGGCCAATAAAAGGCGGAAAAATGGCGGCGGCTGAATTTGCCGCTGAAAAAGGTTTAAAAGTCGGGGATACGTTCGACACATAAACCCCAATTTCAAATTTAAAAGGCCTTTGAAAAATGGTTAATTTTTCAAAGGCCTTTTTTAATAAACGAACGGTTCGTTGAAATTAGGCGGCTTTTTCGATTTTTGCTGCACAGACCTTATATTCGGGGATTTTGGCGGCAGGATCAAAAGCCGAATTCGTTAAAATATTGGCCGAATTTTCGGCAAAATGAAACGGTACAAACAACAAGCCTGGCTTTACTTTGTGGCTTATCCTGGCCGGCACCTCAATTTCGCCCCTGCGGGTGGCCAGCTTAACGGTATCTCCGTTGATCACCGACAGGTTCGCGGCATCTTCAGGATGAATTTCTACATATCCGGTTTTTTGCTCGGTATCAAGATGCTCAGAAGCTCGGGTCATCGTACCGGTATGATAATGGGCGAACATGCGACCGGTGGTAAGAAAATAGGGATACTCGCCGTCGGGCATCTCGGCCGGATCGAGATACTCGATGGCATGAAACAGGCCTTTGCCTCTGGTAAATTGAGCGGCATGTAAAAACTGGGTTCCCGGATGCTCAGCGTTCGGACAGGGCCACTGCAATCCGTTCAGTCCCAGTCTGCCATACGTCATGCCGGCGTAACTCGGGGTTACGGCAGTTACTTCCTTGAAGATGGCTTCCGGATCTGCATAATTCATCTCGTAGCCCATGGCGGTGGACAGTTTAGAGATGATTTGCCAGTCGTCCATTGCATTTCCGATGGGCTCAATGGCTTTATGAACTCGCATGCAGCGGCGTTCGGTATTGGTAAACGTTCCGTCCTTTTCGGCCACCGAAACCGCAGCAAAAATCACATCCGCTTTTTCTGCGGTTTCGGTGAGAAAAATATCCTGACAAATCAGCAGGTCAAGTTTTTCCAGAGCCTTTAAAAGGTGGTGTTGATCGGGATCGCTCAGCATCGGATTCTCGCCGACCACATACAGCGCTTTGAGTTTGCCGTCGATCATGGCCTGCACCATATCGGTGATCGTGTAGCCAATCTTGTCTGGCAACGCTTTGCCCCAGGCTTTGGCAAATTTTTCATTGTTTGCCTCAACCGCTACCGGCTGATAGGCCGGGAAAACATTGGGCAAGCCTCCCATGTCACAAGCACCCTGAACATTGTTTTGACCTCTTAGGGGATTCACACCACCGCTTTTTACACCAACATTCCCACAAAGCATGGCCAGATTACAGCAAGATTTTACATTGTCAACGCCTGTGGTGTGCTGGGTAATCCCCATGGCATAGAGTAGTGCTGCCGGGGAATTAGTGGCATAAAGCTCGGCCATTTTTTCCAGATCTTTTTGAGCAATACCGGTGATGGTTTCGACCTTGTCCGGCGTATAGGTTTCGACAACCGCTCTGAAAGCGTCGAATTCTTCGCACCTTTCCTCGATATAGGGTTTGGCATGCCAGCCATTTTTAAGAATGATATGCATCATACCGTTGAGCATGGCCACATCGCTGCCAAGACGCTGGGTCACGGCGACATCGGCAAAACGGGACAGCTGGATATTTCTGGGATCGGCCACAATCAACTTGGCCCCTTTTTCCTTGGCTCTGAAGACACGCCGGGCAATCAGGGGATGACACGCAGATGTGTTCGAACCCGTGATAAAGATACAGGCCGAATCCTCAATTTCTGCGATGGAATTGGTCATGGCGCCACTTCCAAATGCTGCGGCCAGACCGACCACAGTGGAAGAATGTCAGAGCCGGGCGCAGTGATCCACATTATTGGTCCCGATCACTGCTCTGGCAAATTTTTGAACCAGGTAATTTTCTTCGTTGGTAATTTTCGCAGAAGCAAGTACACCGACGCTGTCCGGGCCGTGGGCCTCAATAATGGCCTTTAGTTTTTCGGCGGTAGTCTGGATGGCGTCATCCCAGGACGCTTCCTGCAACTGGCCGTTTTTCTTCAGCATAGGCGACGTCAAGCGCTTGTCGCTGACCACATGCTCGTGGAGATTCCAGCCCTTGATGCACAATTTGCCCTCATTAACCGGATGGGTTTTCATGGGCAGGGTGTCCACAAGCCGGCCGTCCATCACCTGGAAAAGAACACCGCAACCGGTACCGCAATATGAACATGTTGAAGGAATGAGTTTGAAATCCATTCGAATCGCTCCTTATATTATTGAAGATTTTGGATTGAATATTGACGACTCTCTATATTACGGCCGAAAGTGTATCACATCTTCAATCGCTTATCTTTAAATGGGTTTGGGTTTGAGCGTGACCTCTTCTCCCAGCATATTAAACGGTGATTGGTCTGCGCTGGTTCCAGTTTTATAATCAAAGACATCAGACACGATATCGTTAACTTTTCGGTAAAGCAAACGTAAGGAAATATCCACCGGGCAGGCGTCCTCGCACAGACCGCAGTCAATACAACGGCCCCCCATATGAACTGCCCGAACCAGATGGAAAATCGGAACTTCCGGCGGAATACTGCCCGTTGCGATTAGGTCGGTATGTTCAAGACTGCATTCCTTACAAAAGCATACCGGACAAATATCCCGACACCCATAACATTTAAGACATTTTTGAAATTCATACATCCACCGGCTGTATCGGTCTTTTTGGCCGAATTCCTCAGCCGTTTTAACATCCATGTTATTGTCTATACCGATCATCATTTTCAAAGGCGCTGCCTTTTCAGGCTCGAGGTAGGAACAATCCCCATGCTCCTTGAGTTTGGAGGGACAGCAATTGACGCTTAATGTCTCTATATTGTCCGGTCTCAACTGATTCCAAACATAAAGAACATTCAAAGCTCTCTGATTGCAATCTCGCACCAAAAGTCCTATTTTCAGTTCCGGATGTTCGGCAGCGATCTTTGTGGCCATCTTTTCCAAAGAATACCGGGCCTTGCCGACGATCAAGTCGCCAGTTTCATCCAGATTGTCCTTTGTAAAGCAATAGGGCAGCGGATGATCCTGAATCATTTTATATCCTAAAAATATGTCCACCTTGCCCTGTTCAAGCCACTCTCTCACTTGTTCTTGCATATCATTCTCCCTCCGCAGTCAGCGCTTCCTGCGACGCTTCCGATAAACTCACAACGGCGGACAAGTCAAAGTCGCCGGACAGAGGGCTGGGGCCCAATGATTTTATTTTATTCGTAAAACTGGTGACCACTTGCACAAATTTCTGGGCTTCGGCCGAAGATATCCAGTCTAAATGTAACCGGCCTTCTAATCCCATAAACGACAAAAGTTCCTGAAGAAACGTCATCCGTTTAATGGTCATGTAATTACCATACAGGTAATGGCAGTCGCCGACATGTCACCCGCCCACCAGGACGCCGTCGGCCCCGCTCTGAAATGCACGCAAAATGTGATGCGGCGATATCGTGGCGGAACACATGACCCGGATGGGACGAATATTGGGCGGGTATGCCAGTCGGCTTACACCTGCCAGATCAGCCGCCCCATATGCACACCAGTTACACATAAAAGCGATGATTTTAGGCTCATATTTATCCTCGTTCACATTTTTCTCCTTTCCAATGGATTAAGCGATCAATGCGCTTTTAATCTGAGCGTAAAGTTGATTGTTGTTAAATCCCATCAGCACCGGTGCTTCGGAAGGGCATACGGCTGCACAGGCGCCGCACCCTTTGCACAAGGCCGCGTTGACTTCGGCCACAAACTTTTGATTGTCAAAATCAATGGCGCCATACGGACAAACATTGATGCATCCCAAACAGCCCGAACACAGCTCGGCACGAATGTCCGAGACGATGCCGCCCACTTTAATGCTTTCCAGGGCCAGTACGGTCGAAGCTCTTGCTGCAGCAGCTTGTGCCTGGGCAATGCTCTCTTCGATGGGTTTCGGATAATGGGCCATACCACACAGAAAAATACCGTCATTGGCAAAGTCTACCGGTCTTAATTTTTGATGGGCTTCCAAGAGCCATCCGTCGGAATCCAAAGGCACCTTGAAAAGCTGGGCCAACGAAAGGTCCCAGTGGGAGACAATGGCTGATGCCAGACAAAGAATATCGGCCTTTACGGCCAGTTTGCGGTTGAGTATTCGGTCTGTGAACTCGACGATGACCTGATCGCCATCAGGCATTACTTCAGGCTTTTGATCAATAGAATAAGAAGAAAAGATCACGCCGGCATCCCTTGCCTCGCGATAGAGATCCTCCCTTTTCCCATATGTTCGAATATCTCGGTATAGAATTAAAACATTCACATCGGGATTTTTTTGCTTGAAGTCGATGGCACTTTTGACGGAATGGGTGCAGCATACTTTTGAACAGTATGGGCGGGCTTCATCTCTGGATCCCACACACTGGATAAACACGACATTTTCAGCCTGATCGACCCGGGGATCGTTATTTTTAAACAGATCATCGAGTTCCAGGTGGGTCATTACCGCTTTGTGTTCTCCGTAAAGATATTCATCGGGCTTGTACTCTTTGGCACCCGTGGCGATAACCGCCACCCCATGCTCAACAGTTTGTGTTGAGTCGGAGTTGCGAAGCTCAGTCTTGAAGTTGCCGACAAAACCGTCTACGTTACTGATTTTCGTCCCGGTATGAACGGTAATCCGTTCGTCCGAAGTCACGTCTTTTATCAGTCCTTTAACAAAAGATCCCACATCTTCATTCTTATGGGTTTTGCCCAGCATCAAAGCGTTACCACCCAAAGTGTCGGATCTTTCAACAAGATCCACCGGATACCCCTGATGTGCCAGTGAAACAGCGGCTGTCATTCCGGCAATCCCGCCGCCGATAACCATCGCCGAATGGGATACCGGAAGATCCGTCTGCTTCAACGGTGCCAAAAGGTTGGTTTTTGCAACCGCCATTCGAACAAGATCCTTGGCTTTTTCGGTGGCCGCATCCGGGTCGTTTGCATGGACCCAGGAGTCATGATTTCTGATATTTGCCATTTCAAAGAGGTATTTGTTTAAACCCGCATTGATCAGCGTTTCCTGGAACAGCGGCTCATGGGTCTTGGGGGTGCAGGCCGCCACAACCACACGGTTGAGACCCTGCTGTTCGATGATATCCGTCATTTTATCCTGGGTATCCTGGCTGCAGCTAAATAGGTTTTCTTCAACATACACAACATTCGGCAAGGTTTTGACATATTCTGCCACTTCCGGAACTCTCACCACACCGCCGATGTTAATCCCGCAGTTGCATATAAATACACCAATTTTAGGCGGTTCTTCAGTAACATCTCTTTCAGGAGGCAACTCGAGGATCTTGGTCCGAGTGTTGCGGGCCGACGCCAGGTGTTCTGTTGCCGCACAAGCCGAAGCACTGGCTTCCATTACCGACTGGGGGATATCCTTGGGCCCGGTGAACGCACCGCATGCATAGATTCCTTCCACAGAAGTCCCTACGGGATGAAAACTGTCGGTTTTCGTAAAAAAGTAATCATCAAGATCGACACCGATACGCTTTGAAAGATCCGCAACATCCGGATGGGTTTCAAGGCCCACGGACAGGATAAACATGTCAAAGACTTCCTCTGTGATTGTTCCGTCTTCCTGGATATAGCGAACCGACACATCATCGGATCCGGGCACCGGATCGATGGTGTGAATCCGGGATCGGACAAATCTGACCCCTTCTTTTTTGGCATTTTCATAATACTTATCAAAGTCTTTGCCGTGGGTTCGCATATCCATATAAAAAACCGCGCAGTCGAGGGGTTCGTTGCTGTGCTCTGTAGCGATCACGGTCTGCTTAATGGCATACATGCAGCAGACCGAGCTACAGTAGGCATTGTCACAACGGTTGAGGTCCCTGGACCCCACACACTGCAACCAACCGATTTTTTTCGGTTCCTTATGGTCGGACGGTCTGACCAGATGTCCTGAAAAAGGGCCTGTGGCGGAAAGAATCCGTTCAAATTCCAAAGAAGTGACCACATTGGGCAAGCTGGTATAGGCATACGTATCAAACCGGCTGGGGTCGAATGCTTCAAACCCCGGTGCCAAAACGATGGACCCCACGTCAAATTCGACAATTTCCTCTTTCTGTGAATGATCTATGGCGTCGACCGGACAAAAATCGGCGCATATTTTACATCCGTCGGTTTTAAAATGGACGCACTTGCTCCGGTCAATGGCCGGTGTGTTGGGGACTGCCTGGGCATATGGGACATAGATCGGTTTTCGGCCTGTAAGGCCTGCATCATATTCTGACGGTATCTTATTTACCGTATGTTTTGTTATCTGTTCTCTAATTTTATCAACGGTGATATGCCCCGTGGGACAGACAAAAGCACAAGCACCGCAAGCCATACATACATCTGTTTGGATATGAAACGGGGTGTCCACCTTCATCTCCACCCCTCGACCGGTGAGGCCGATGGCACTGTTGCCCATTTTGTCGCAAATACGGGTACACAGCCCACAAAGGATGCAGGTGTCGTCTTTAATCTTAAAGCGTGAGTCTTCAATACCGTATTGGGTAGCAAGCTCCTTGATGATGGGTATATCCGGACAACGGGCAAGCAGTAACTCCACATTCAACTTTCTGCCCTCGTGCACCGTTTCGGTGTCTGTTTTGATCTCCATGCCTTCCCAGATGGGATAGTTACAGGAGGTTACGTAACGTGTGCGGCGTCCGTCAAAAAGCTCCACGGTGCACAAACGGCACATTCCGGCGGGTTCGAGTGCTTTATGGTGACACAGCGTCGGAATTTCAACCCCGTATTTTTCAGCAACTTGAAGAATATACTGCCCTTCCTCTCCCTGAACTTTTTTCCCGTTAAGCTTAAACGTAATCATGGATTTTAACCTTATTTTATCCGTTGATTATTTAATGAGAATCGCATCGAACTTACAGGCATCGTAACAGATGCCGCACTTTATGCACTTTTCCAACTCTAAATGATGCGGTTTTTTCTTTTCACCTGTAATGGCTTCCTCGGGACACCGTTTGGCACAAAGGGTGCAACCGTTGCATGCCTCCGCGTCAATTTCATAGTGGAATAGGGGTTTACAGACGCCCGATGGGCACTTCTTGTTCTTAATGTGGGCCTCATACTCATCCCGAAAATAAAGTATCGTGGTCAGTACAGGATTCGGTGCCGAGGTCCCCAGTCCGCACAGGGAAAACTTCTGGATCATCATACCCAGTTCTTCCAAAAGCTCGATGTCACCTTCTTTACCGTTTCCTTGGCAAATATCGGTTAGAATATCGAGCATCGCAGTTACTCCTTCACGGCAGGGGTTGCACTGACCGCATGATTCCTCTTTTAGAAAATCCAGAAAATATCGGGCGATATCTACCATACACGTGTCCTGGTCCATCACAATCATGCCCCCGGAACCCATGATGGAACCGACCTTTGTCAGCTCATCAAAATCGACACCCAAATCTAAAAATTGATCGGGGATGCAGCCGCCGGAAGGGCCGCCGGTTTGAACCGCTTTGAATTTTTTCTTTCTGGGAATACCGCCGCCGATATCGTAAATAATAGTGCGCAACGTGGTACCCATCGGCACTTCAACCAAACCCGTGTTAGTGACTTTACCGACCAATGAAAAGATTTTGCTGCCCTTGCTTCTCTCGGTGCCAATGGAAGCATACCACTTTGCCCCCTTATCAATAATCACCGGCACATTGGCCCATGTTTCGACGTTGTTCAGATTTGACGGGTTATTGCGATACCCTTTTTCTACGGTATGGATGTATTTGGCACGGGGTCGTCCGGCCATCCCTTCCAAAGACGCCATCAATGCAGTGGATTCACCGCATACAAAAGCGCCGCCGCCGCGACTAATATGAATGTTAAAATCGAACCCGGAGCCTAAGATATTCTTGCCTAAAAATCCGACTTCTTCAGCTCGCTGCAATGCAATGGACAAATTCTTTACCGCCAGTGGATATTCGTGTCTTACATATACATAGCCTTCATGGGAACCAATGGCAATGGCACCAATAATCATACCTTCCAAAATCAAATGGGGATTGCCTTCTAAGAGGCTGCGATCCATATAGGCACCGGGATCTCCTTCATCAGCATTGCAGATGATGTATCTGGTACCATCATGTCTGCGACAAGTTTCCCACTTGATTCCGGTAGGAAAACCGCCGCCCCCACGACCTCTTAAGCCCGATTTTTTGATTTGATCGATGATTTCTTCGGGCGTCATATCGAAAAGTGCTTTTTCCAGCGCTTTATATCCACCCACTGCAATATAGTCTTCGATGTTGGTTGGGTCAATTGCGCCGTTATTCCCAAAAATAATTCTTTGCTGGAGTTTATAAAAAGAAATATCCTTTTCATGTGAAATTTTTTCTTTTGTGGCAGGATCTTTATAAATGAGTGATTTAACCAGCTCCCCGTTCTTAATGGTTTTTTCAACTATTTCAGGGATATGATCCTTTTTTACCTGTGGGTAAAATATACCTTCAGGATGAATCACCAGAATCGGTCCTTTCTCACAAAAACCGTGGCAACCAGAAAGCTTTACTTCCACCTCTTTTTGCAAACCATGCTTGGCCAACTCCTGAGTTAACGAATCATACACTTTTGCGGTTCCATATGCACCGCATCCCGAACCTGCACAAAGAGAAATTAATTTCTTTTTCCCGCTTTCTTGTTCGGGCAAAAGAGTGTTTCTGTATGATTCCAGTGCCGATCTATTTTCCAATTTTGCCATGGTTTTATATAACCTCCGTTACCCATGCCGCTTAAGAAACATGTTAGTTTTCATATTCATTAATGACTGTTACTACACTGGAACGGTCTAAACCACCGTGGGTATTCTGGTTGACGGTTATAACAGGTCCGGAGGCGCAGCATCCGACACATCGAACAGCCTCCAGGGTAAACAGAAGATCATCGGTAGTCTCACTTTCTTTGATATGGAGACGATCTTCTAATGCATCCATAATTTTTTCAGCGCCACGCACATGGCATGCTGTGCCTGTACAGACACTGACGATGTACTTTCCACGAGGTTCTAGGCTAATGGTTTTATAAAATGTGGCGACACCGTAAACCAGGCTCGGTTTTATGCCAAGCTTTTCAACCAGAGTAGGAATCACTTCCGGGGGAACATAGTTGAAAATATCACTGATATCTTGCATGATCATCAACAAAGCTTCACGGTCACCTTTATATGACTCAATAATTTCATCTATCTTCTTCCAATCGATGACTATTTCATTTTCCATAGATAAATAACCCTTCTCAACAAGGTTAAGTTACCGGTTACACTGCTTAATTCAAAATTAAAGAACTGAAAACAACCATTACAGCTCGAAACGGTGATAAGATTACGTGTACGCCTGATACATCACCGGACAGTTTTCAACACAGTTGCCACAGCCTGTGCAAAGATCCATATTAATACTGCGAGGACGTTTTCTTACCTTAACTTTGAAGTTCCCGGCAGATCCTTCAACAGACTCCAGATCCGCGTATGTGATAATTTCGATATTCAGGTGCCGGCCGACCTCGACCAGTTTCGGTGAGATAATTCACATGGCGCAATCATTGGTGGGAAACGTTTTGTCCAGTTGGGCCATCACCCCCCCGATGGACGGAGATTTTTCAACGAGATAGACATAATATCCCGCATTGGCAAGATCCAGAGCAGATTGCATCCCTGCAATGCCACCCCCTAAAACCAGAACCGATCCGATTACATCATTGGCCATCGTTCGATCCTCCTGTAAAAAAGCAATTTTATGGTAATAACATAGAACGCAACAATTCTCTTGACATGGGGAAAAAACAAATTGTTTAACTATAAGGATTCAAAAATTTTGTCAATAAAATTCTATGGGTAAGACAATGTGATATACGACTGAAAAATCCAATTTCGCATTATTGATTGACCATTTAAGATGTACGGTTAAAATTTCATAAAGTATTTTGTCATTTACAGCCATTTTTTATAAAACCGGTTCTTTCAATTGAATGAAAATTATGATATGGATTGTTCCATCAAATTACAATCCCGATAAATGCACTTCATTTGAAAAGGTCTTGTCATGACACAAAGAGACGATGATAGAATAGATAAATTTAATGAAAATCCGGAAGACAATTATAATGAACAATATTCATTATGGAAAGAAGAAAAAAAGCTAAAATTCGGAACAAAAACACCCAAAATGTCTGATAAAATCCCTCTATCAAGATTTGGTATCGGATTTTTGATTCTGCTAATTCTTTTAATTTTGCTGTTTGCCAGAAATCGAAGCACCGCGCTTGAGAATCGAATTGCCGCATTGGAAAACAGTGTAAAACACCTTGAACAAATGGTCGATAAGTTAGACGTGGTTGATAACCGGGTGGCGCAAGTTTGGGAACAAGCCCAAACGTTTCAACAGTTCAAAGAGCGCTTTGATCGGTCTGAAGCCGCTTTAACGTCAAGAATGGATCAGATCGTGATAAACCTGGGCAGTCTTCAAAAACAGATGTCCAGAGCTAGAACCCGGAAAGCCAAAACTTCAAAAACCGCAACAGTATCCAAGAAAACCACCGGAAATCGTTATCACACGGTTAAGCCCGGTGAAACATTGTACCAGATCGCCCCCCGGTATGGCTTGACAATAAAAAAATTGCGTCAGCTTAACAAGTTGGGTGAGAGTTATACCATCTATCCGGGACAAAAGCTTGTGGTCGGTAATTGACCCCTTATAGTTGTGACAAGCATTTACGCTCCCATAAAATGCAACAAAGGCAGAGCCTTAGGACTCTGCCTTTGTTGTCTGATGGTTTTTTCGATGGACGATTTAAAGGTTCTTCATGACATTGCCGAGAAAACACTTTTGCCGTGGTTTTAGTCAAAAAACACTTTGTTTTTATCGGAAATTTTGTATCCTAAAGCTAAAAGTATCTTTCGCTTTGTTTCCATTCTGCATGGCATCCCATTTTCAATCCGTGTAATTGTAATGGGAGATATCCCAGCTTTTCTGGAAAGCTCGGCCTTGCTCATCATGAGAGATTCTCGAATTTTTTTTAGGTGATTTGGGCTCATTGAAAAAAATATTAACCTTTTTAATTTATGATATAATTATTAATTATATCATAAACTTGTATTTTATTAATGTCAAGTAGAATTATATATAATTTATATATAATTCTATTGAATTAGAATATATTGTATTTTATTAAAACAAGTTACTATATATTGTGCCCTAAAATTTTAAACTATTATTGAAAATCGGGCTGCTGAAATTATTATTTTGTTTAAGTCCCTGAATGTTGCTCGCGTCAAGTTGATCGCAGATATAAGTCGAAGTTCCTGAACCCGAGATTGAACTCACGAAATGCCGTTTATCGAATATACTGTTTACGGTGAGGTGCTAAGCGTGCGGGGAATTCAATTTAAGTGAACGACCTCAAATGTCCAATAACCCAACTCAGTCGACCCGTATAGCAGCGGGGGGAGATAACGGGTAGACAAACATGCAGAGCTATTCTATCAATCGTTATTTCAATAAGTTCTATAAGCCATCTCAAAATAAAGATTTTGGTTCAAAATCAAGGAGGAGCTGAGTTTTAACCCGCAGGCATACTCAAGTATGTCGAGAATTTAAAACGACGCACCAACGCCGAGGTTGGGCCAAAAGGTTATTTTAAGATAGCTTCTAATAATTTCGAGACGTTAAATTCTGCATGACGTTGACTCGATTTGGAATTTGGTGGTATGAATAAATAAAGGGCTGGTTTTTTGTACATCCAAACGAATACAAATGATTCAAGTTTTTAATCAGAATGTCGATTAATTGATAAGTAAAATCATTGATGCGCTTTCGGGCGAACCCAAGAACGGAATAAAATTTAGGAAAAAGGTTAACATTTGGAATATCATCATCGTTTAACAATATTAGATCACTATATTAGACAATTACCTCCCTTTCCTGCAACTGTCAACAAGGTCATGGAAATCTGCCGTGATGTCAATACATCACCCACAGATCTGACCAAGGTCATCAGTTTAGACCCCGTACTTACGGGAAAAGTTATGCAACTTGTTAATTCAGCCTATTTTGGCCTCTCGCGTGAAATAATCTCTCCGGTTCGGGCAGTTATCATGTTGGGCATGAATACGGTAAAAAATCTTGTTCTCGGCGCAACTGTGATGAGCGCCTTTGGGGCAAGCAAAAACTTTCGTGCGTTAAATATGGATATGTTCTGGAAACATTCTCTTGGTGTCGGCGTTATTGCCAAACTGATTGCCCAAAAACGCAACATAAACAAAAAACTGATAGAGGGATATTTCATCGCCGGACTTTTGCATGACATTGGGAAAATCCCCCTGAACAGTAGATTTTCCGACGAATATCTGAATATATTGGGAATACCGGAAAAAGAGTCTCAGCCGCTCTTTGTCTCTGAAAAGAAGTGGCTGGGAATCGATCATGCCTATGTAGGAAATCTTATCGCAAAAAAATGGCAACTTGGGGATGAAATTTTAGATACCATAACCTATCATCACGCCCCGGAAACATATCAAGGCGTTCAAAACGATATTCTTTTCACCGTTATTCTATCGGACCATTTTGCAAATCGTTCGGAAATCGGTTTTTCCGGAAACCGGTATCCGGAAAATATTTATCCTGAAGTCATGCAGCATCTCGAAAAGGATATTGAATGGTCTTTTGACAATATCAGTACGTTTAACGGTGAAATCGAGCAAGAAATAGAAAACGCCCAAATATTTCTTAAAGTTGCCAGCTGAGGAGGAAATTATGAAGCTTCGTTTCTGGGGTGTACGCGGCTCCATTGCATGTCCCGGACCCAAAACAGTGGAATTCGGAGGCAACACCCCTTGCCTGGAACTTCGGTTCGGCGAAAGAAAAAGACTCATCATCATCGATGCCGGAACCGGTATCCATCCGCTGGGAAATCGCCTGGTGTGGGATGACATCCAAGACGGACCCATCACCACCGAGATATTTATAACGCATACCCACTGGGATCATATTATCGGATTCCCTTTTTTCAGACCTATATATATTCCGGGTACGAAACTGAAGGTATACGGCCCGATAACATTTGAAGATGATTCCCTCGAGATGATAATGGGCGACCTTCTTCGATACCGTTACTTTCCGGTACTGCACGGTGAGCTTACAGCAAATATCGAGTATTTACAGCTCGGTGAATGTAAAATGGATCTCGGCGACGGGATCACGCTAAAAACAAAATATCTGAATCACCCGCTACTTTGTCTCGGATATCGATTTGAATTTAACGGCAAAGTTTTATGTACGGCCTATGACACAGAACCCTTTAGAAACGTTTTCTCAACAGACACAAACACCGCGGATTTTGATCCCGTCGTTCGTGATGAAGGAGAAGAGGCCGCCCGTGAAGAGAATGAAAAACTACTTGATTTTTATCGCGATGCAGATATTCTTATCCATGATTGTCAATATACCAAAGAAGAATACGTTTCATCAAAAATAGGCTGGGGGCACTCCTTTTTTGAGCACGCCATCGAGTCCGCTTTCAAGGCCAATGTTAAAAAAATAGTCCTTTTTCACCATGATCCCCTGCGGACAGATCAGGAACTCTTTGAACTCGAAAAGCACTGCCAGAAACATTTTGGCAACCAGTCCGATTTGGAAATTATAGTGGCAAAGGAAGGGATGGAAATTGAACTTTGAAATGCGAACAGGAATGGCGATCGTCCCTATACCCAAGTTAAAAAAAGAATCATCATGACAAAGCACATCGGCTTTATTTCTACGCGCTTTTCAGGCACCGATGGTGTGACCATGGAAGCCAGTAAGTGGTCGACGGTTTTAAACCAAAAAGGGCACAGCTGTTTCTGGTTTGCCGGCGAATTGGACAGAGATCCGGAAAAAAGTTTCCTGGTCCCCGAGGCCCATTTTAAGCACGAAAAAAACCAGTGGATCAATGATCGAATATTCGGTTTCAAAAAGCGAAACCCCACTGTAACCGATACCATTTTTGAATTAAAAGTATTTTTAAAAAGACGAATCCAAGAATTTATTTCGCAATTCCGTCTGGATCTTCTTGTTGCTCAGAATATACTCACCATCCCGCTGCATATTCCCCTGGGGATCGCTTTAACCGAAATTATCGCCGAAACCCAGATTCCCACCATTGCCCATCACCATGATTTCTATTGGGAAAGAGCCCGGTTTTCCGTAAACGCAGTGGGAGATTACCTGAGAATGTCGTTTCCCCCCAACTTAAACAATATCGAACATGTTGTCATCAACTCAGGGGCTCAAGAAGAGTTGGCGCTTCGGACAGGAATTTCCTCTACGATCATTCCAAATGTTTTGGATTTTGAGAACCTGCCGGAAATAGATGCCGAGCAAACCGCATCTTTCCGAAGTTCTATGGACCTAAAACCGCAAGACCATATCATCTTGCAGCCCACCCGCATTGTCCAGCGTAAGGGAATCGAACATGCCATTGAATTGGTCGAAAGCCTGAAAGATCCTCAATACAAGCTGGTTATTTCCCATGAAGCCGGTGATGAGGGATATGAGTATTCCGAATGGCTTCTGGAAACCGCACACGAGCGAGGGGTGGATTTAAGGTTGGTGAAAACGCGCGTATCAGATCCGCTGAACCTTCAATCGAATCACAACGCGAATCCGTCATTGTGGGATATTTATCCCCACGCTGATTTCATTACCTACCCCAGTCTTTATGAAGGTTTCGGCAATGCATTTTTAGAAGCAGTTTATTTTAAAAAACCCTTGCTCATCAACCGATATGCAACGTTTATCAGAGACATTGAGCCCAAAGGGTTTGATCTAATCGTCATGGACGGATTCCTCACCAAGAAAAATGTTCAACAGGTCAGAGATGTATTGAACTCGCCTCAAATAAAAGAGAAAATGGTCCATCACAATTATGAAGTGGCCAGGCGAAACTACTCGTATGCGCCTCTGCGCCGCTGGTTAAGCACCATCCTGATAAATTTCTTTGGAATGGATGCGTAATACACTCTTTAAGATGATCCTTTTATCGGTTCACCATTTTCGTTCCAACCGCGTTCTTTATAATATTCGTTTAAAAGCTGTTCCATTTGGCCTTCGGTAATGATTTTGCCGCTTTCAGGCAATGCCTCTTGGAAAAATCGCCTGGGGATACGATCATCATCAGGGGTGAGCCCTTCCCTTAAATTAAACCGTCTGATGTTATCAAGAACGTCAGCAGCTATGGTTCGCATGCTTTGGACGGTAAGATCCATGCCTGTCGTTGCTTTAAGTATGGTCGATAACTCCCCCCACTGATATAGATCACGATAGAAGCGACACAGAATAAGCGTATCAAAAAGAGTTAGGCGGTCCTCCCATTCAGTAAACATCTTTGCCTTCCCGTCGATCTTTTCTGGATCGGCGATCCCGCTTAATTCGGCTTTGTAGAAGGTGGTACGAAGATGACAGGCTCCTCTCGCGGATGATGCATACGCCAGGCCCATTCCTTTTAGCGCCCGCGGATCATAGCCTGCCGGCTCAAGACCTTTGACATGAATGGCTTGATCTTCCATATCCCACGCTTTGGATGCGAACTTGATGCCCCGGGCCAGTGTATCGCCGATCCCGCGACGTTGGGCGATGTCTTCAAGAAGTTTTGCAATGGCATCGACCTGTCCGTAATCGATCTTGCGATCGATCTTCCCTTGGAGAGAGGCCTCAATGGTCAAGGCTGACAGGTTTCCGCCGGTGATAGTATCCATGCCGAGGCGATCGCAGATATCATTTAAATAGGCAATTTCTTCGATACTGTCGATTTCGCAAAGACCGCCAAAAGCGTAAATGGTTTCGTACTCCGGCCCTTCAATTTTAAGTCCTTTGTGCCTCCCCTCTTTGATGGTAGAAAGCCGGCCGCAGGCCATGAAACATTTCAGGCAGGCATGGGGTCGAACGTCGCACCGCTCGTGAAGGGCCGTAGCATTGATTTTGTCAGAATGTTCAAATCTTCCCTTTTGCCAGTACCGTGTGGGGAATCCGCCAGCGTTGTTCATAATATCCACCAGCATGGGCGTACCCATGCTTTTGTATGCCTTTACACCGGCGTCATCCTTTGACCGCTTTGCCATGGATTTGGCAAAATTTTTTATCATATCGATGTCGGCAAATTCTTTTTTTCGATTTCCCCAAAAAGCAATGGCTTTGATATTTTTGGAACCTGTTACAGCCCCCACACCGGTTCTGCCGGCACTGCGCCAGTAATCGTTTTCGACAACCGCAAAGCTGACTTTGTTTTCGCCGGCCGGTCCGATGCAGACGACACCACACTTTTTTGCTTCTGGACGATGCTTTTTGATCCATGCTTTGACACGATCTTCTGTTTCAAACGTATCTTTCCCCCAAAGATCCTCGGCTGAATGAAAGTGAACTTTTTCTTCGCCAATCTCTATCCAAATCGGCCTATCAGCAGCACCGCTGATCATAAATGCATCGAATCCTGAAGCACTCATATACTCAGCTACGGTACCGCCGGAATAAGATTCGGAAAAAAAGCCGGTCTGGGGAGACTTTGTAAATACACCGTGGCGGCAAGAACCCCAGATGGTACTTCCGGTCAAGGGACCGACGGCAAATATCAAATGGTTTTCCGGGCTCAACGGGTCTAC
>Ga0210064_1000323_pt1 | contig 23218 bp, 16 predicted proteins | sample Muzzi_CordC_D2_FD_185531 | JGI IMG/M metagenome (GOLD analysis project Ga0210064, IMG submission 185531) | Wetland microbial communities from San Francisco Bay, California, USA, that impact long-term carbon sequestration - Muzzi_CordC_D2 (SPAdes) | ecosystem: Environmental > Aquatic > Marine >...
CCTGCCACAGCGTCCATAACGACTTTGTTGCCGGCACTCAAATCTCAGATGCACTTTTAAAAATCTCGATTGGCGGCTCAGACCTCTGCCTTGCCTGTCACAACAAATAGCCGGCAGAAAAAAATGTAGTGTTTACAGAAGAAGGGGCGTAAGCCCCTTTTTTTGTGACAGAGATTGACACTTTCCCGAGACGGAAGATCAGCTTGCTTGGATCACGGGCCCTGTCACTGATCACGGGTTCAAGACTCAGGTCTGAGTACGTTTCAGGTGCCAGCCCAGCCGCCGGTCGCCGAAGTTTATATTTTAAGTCGGCCAGTTTGATCGAAGATGAAACTTTTTTGGAACCTGATAACAGTTTTAAGGATCTTGTGGGAGCGGTTTTCAACCGCGATTAACGCGGCCTGACATATATCGATAATCGTGGTTACAAGCCACTCCCACCAACCTATTAACTCCAGCTTAAAATTGGCTTTGGATTTAATGAATGAAGTTTCATAAGAGGCCTTAATTTTAGGGTATCAGATCTCAGATTTGGGAATCAGAGTTATGGGTTCAGAGGGGCAGAGCAGACCTTCAAGGCCATGATGATAATCCTGAAGGGCACGCCCTGTATGAACCTTATTTTCATTTGTCTTCAAGTAATTGATGTAATATACAATACAAGATTAAAAAGCTGGCCGGAGCTTCGGCGATAAGTATTGTGCGCTTGATCCAATTTAGGTTATAATATCTTTTAACCAATCATTCGGCTGGATTGTCTGCAAGCCAAAGCTTCAAGGCTGTGCCTGAAAATAGATACGTTCAAAAGGGATAACAGATCGGGAGACTACAAGTCGATGAAGAAGACCGTTTTTGTACTGATTGCCTTAATCACATTATCCGGCTGTGCAACGGCACCGGAACAGACAAAATCCGTGGTTTTTTATCCTCCGTTGCCCCAGAGACCCAGGGTTCAATTTCTGCACGCCATCACCGGCGAGGAGGACATCGGGCAAAGCCAGGGTGAATTCACGGAATTTTTGTTGGGCAAACCCACATCGGATAAAAGGATCGGCAAGGCTTACGACATCGCTTCCTCGGACGGTAAAATATACGTGCTGGACAGGAGATACAGGCGCTTGCTCATTATAGACCTGGTCCAAAGAAGTTTTGATTATCTAAAGGATCAAAGGATGGGGTCGCTGGACGAGCCTTCCGGAATCTGGGTCACAGAAGACGATATCAAGTATATTGCCGACATGGGGAGAAAACAGATCGTTGTCTTTGGCGCAACCAACGAGTTCCTGCGGTCTTATGGCGGACCGGATCTCTTTGACAAGCCGGTCGATGTGGCAGTTTATGAGAATACGGTATATGTATGCGACATGGACAAGAACCAGATATTCGCTCTGGATAAGGCTTCCGGCAAACTGAAGCGCACCATCGGCGAAAAGGGGCAGGATAAAGGCCAGTTTGGCAAACCAACCCATGTGGTCGTGGACCGGCAAGGCAGCATCTACGTCACCGATGCCTTCAACTTCAGGGTGCAAAAATTTGACCCGGAGGGCAAGTTTTTGAAATCTTACGGTTACTTAGGGGATGCGTTCGGTGCGTTCGCCAGACCCAAGGGACTTGACATCGACAGAGATGGACACCTGTATGTCGTGGATGCAGCCTTTGAGAATGTCCAGATTTTCGATGCGGAGACAGGCGCCCTGCTCCTTTTCTTTGGGGGCGCCGGGACAGCCCCAGGCAGCATGTATCTGCCGGCCGGGATCCATATAGATTACCGAAATACGGCTTATTTCAATAATTTTGTGGACAAGGACTTCAGGCTGAAATATGTCGTATACACCGGTAATTTATTTGGGGAAGAAAAGCTGAATGTTTACGGCTTCGGAGACTGGGTCGGCGAACCCCTTCGTGGGGAGGTAAGCTCGCAGAGTCCAATAAAGAAATGAAAGCAGCAACCCTAGATCGGTTTTTCGTTCAGCTTGTCATGGCGACCGTTTTAATTACCCTTTTAGCAGGTTGCGACAAGCAGGCCAGGCACAAGGTGCTCACCGTGTTTTTCACCGGTGTACCGCCGCTTGAGGAGGAGAAAAATACGGCGGTTGATGAAGACAAAACCCCGCAGGCCAAGGAGAACTCCGCTCCACCCCCTGTACTCTATGAGCATCCGCTGACGGCATCTCGGCAATGCAGCGTGTGTCACCAGTCGACGGCGAACTTTAACATCTTTGGCGGGAGAGGGCAGCAGCCGGTCGTTGCTTTCCGCAAAGACATGCTTTCACCCGGACCGCTGGTCCGTCCCCGCCAGGAGCTTTGCATCTGGTGCCATAAAGACAAGTCGGCGGCCGAGGCCCTGGCGCGGGGACTTCAGCTGCACCCCACTTCGGCCAAAGGAGACTGCTACGCGTGCCACGATCCGCACCAGAGTACTAATCCGTATATGCTGCTGGAAAAACCCCAGCAGATATGCATTCCGTGTCATAAAGATCCAAAAATTATGGAGCTGGCGGCCCACAAAGAACCGGGCGAGTGCCTTAGCTGTCACAACCCGCATATGGGAAAGGACCGGAAACTGCTTACGAAAGATTATAAGGAGGTTAGACAACCGGTCGGTACTTTACCCGGGCTTCCCGGCTATCCGACGGTGCCGGACAATATTCCGGCAGGGGGATCAGTCATAAAAACGGAATAGTGGCCCAAAATGCGGTGACATAGCCAGACCAAACAACCTCTCCACTGATTCGCGGTGAGCTGGTTTGCCAAATACAGGTTGAAAGAGGGGCGATTAACGGTTGATGACTCGCTCAGGGCTTATAAAAAAAGTGCTGATGCTCGCCGGTTGCGGGCTTTTTTTAATTGGTCTTGAACCGGCAATGGGAGCTGGTGCCGAATCGGTAACATCCACTGAAGCTGCTCCAATTCCTGAGACAAAGAAGATTGTCAAAGAACCGGGACTGCCTCCAATAATTACTCCGGTTGAAGCAGCTCCCCGGCCTGACCGGTTCTTTGCTCAGCTGGAAAAGCCCGGTTCGCAAACAAAGGCCACCGGGGTTTCAGAGCAGGCCCAAACAACGATCGTTCCGCTTGAAGTACCGCCCCCCAAACCGGCTGGGGTTTCGACCCGGCCCGGCCTCACTGCGCAAGGGTACACCAGCCAATATTTCCACCTGGATAGACCCCGGGTGGGGCTGGGATTATCCTACGAGTTCGCGGAAGAACGAAGAAAGGCCTCGGGTAATGAAACTAAGGACACCAGCAACGAGTTCAGGGAAAGCCTTCCAATTGAAACAAGCGGCTGGGCTTATCATCCCGCCCTTTGCAAATTTACGCTGGATTTTGTGCCGGCATGGTCCCAGACTAAACGAGACCAGGACCCGGGGGATTCCAGCAGCGACCATGTATATGTGCCGTCCTATGCTCTGGAGGCCGTCTTTCTGGAGCCAAAACCCTATACCCTGCATACCTTTGCCAACCGGCGTGAGCTCAAACTCAGGAGCGCTTTTTCCGAACCTACGGATTCAACCATCGATACCTATGGTGCGGATCTGCGGCTTAAATACTACAAAGTTTTGCCGACTTTCCTCAAATATACCCATACCGACATTGACCAGTCGGGGTTTTACAACTCGAGAGGGTCGCGGGACGATTACCAGCTTTCAAGCCAGCGCATCACAGAAAACAGCACCACGACGCTGACTTCAGCATACAGTGACGACGAGCGAACGAGTGCGGGGGAAACCGTCAGGGTTAAGACCTTTGACGGCAACCTCGGCAACGAGTATTACATTGCAGGCGATCGAAGAAAAACGCTTTTCTCCACGCTGGGATACATGTGGTCGGATACCGAATCTCAAATAAGCTCAAATTACTCCCTCACAGAAAACATGTTCTGGAGATACACCGACACCTTTTATACCAACTATATTTTCTCATATGGGAAAAGAAATACGGATTCATTTGACAGTGAAACAACGGCTTTTCGCGCCAGACTGCAACATCTCCTCTATGAAAATCTTACCACAACCGTTGCAACGGGTTTCCGCCGGAATGATTTCACGGGCGGCGCAGACAATACCTACGACGGCGACCTCAACTTTCTTTACCAGAGAAAAATTCCATGGGGTGTGCTGAATTTAAGGAGTGGATGGAATTACCGGTACACAACCAGAGAGGGAAACGAAGCGGAGGTTCCGGTGATCGATGAACCGCACGTCTTGACCACCGGCGACGTGACCCTGCTTGATAATGAAAATGTGGATCTGGATTCCATTTTCGTAACGGATAGTACGGGCACCATCCCTTATATCGAAAATGTCGATTACACAATTGAGGAGGTTAATTCCTTCGTCCAGATCAGTCGCACCACCACCGGTGCCATCGCCAACGGCCAGACGGTGCTGGTGGACTACCGTTATCTTTCAGATCCGTTCTATGACGACACGGTATTCAACCAGGCTTACGGCCTTGGGTTTTATCTCTGGAATGCATTGACGCTTTCATACGGATATCAAACTGCGAATCAAAATATTGTCTCCGGTACGCCCCCTGAAAATACTGCAGATTCCACGACCCAGGCGGCCGAAATAAGGTTAAATCTGGGATGGACGGATACCAGGCTTACGTATCAAGACCGGGACAGGAGCGACGAAACTTCATCCCGACGCTGGGTGGCTTCACAGACATTCCGCTGGAGACCGGCAAGGAGATTTGTATGGGATATTACAGGATCTTATGGGGAGACGAAATTTACGGATGTGGGTGAAAAGCAGAAACTATACGGTGGGTCTTCAAGATTGATATGGTCGCCTGCGGGTTGGTTTAGATTCCGCATGGAGGGCTTTGTAAACAAGATAACAGGGGATGTGCAAGACCAGCTCGATGCCAATTTTTTCGGAGGCGTGGACCTGTCCTACAGAATCTGGCGCGGTACGGCCGGCTACTACTACGACAGGTCGGGAAGCAGTGACGAGTTTCGAAACCGACACGCGCTGAAATTTGAAATCATTAGAATACTGTGGTAACAATCTAAGCTTCGACCGAGACGGCGCTCGGTAGAAGTGGCCGCTGCAAGGCAGCAAGTTTATCGTAATGTCTTTTAGAAGGGTTTCAGGTGTCAGGTGTCAGGTGTCAGCCCAGCCGCTGGCCCGGTGATCCAGATTGATCAAAAAAAGACACTTAGAAAAGCGAATATTGAATAATGAATACTATCTTTTATTGATCAGATCGCTCGTTGTTTCCGACTTCGGGCAGATTGACACCTGGGCTGAAACCTGAAACCTGAAACCTATAGACAAGCCTTAATGGAGAACCATGAATAAACATAGAAATATCATGCGCCTTTTACCAGTCATACTGGCTGCCTTCATTTTCCTGGGGCCGGAGGCGTGTGTTAAAGATACCCATATCGCCGAAGAATCCCTGCCGGAGATTGTATGGCCGAAGTCGCCTGAAATTCCGAGGATACGGTTTGTCGCAGCAGTATCAAAGCCCGAGGACCTCCAGATCAGGCCGGGGATGTTCAGAAGGTTTTTTGATTATCTAACCGGTAAAACCGAGGTGCCGATGGTGGCACCTTACGGTGTGGAGACCGATTCAGCGGGAAAACTCTATGTCGTGGATACCTTTTTAAGGACGGTTCATGTGTTTGACGTTAAGGGCAGCGCTTATTATGTGTTCCCTTCAGACAAGGCAAAACTCGTCTCACCCATTGATATAGCCATAGAAAATGGGAGCGGGAGCATCTATGTCTCCGACTCAAAAGAGGGTGTCGTCAAAATATTTACGGATGCGGGCAAAAACTTTGCGGGCGAGATTGGAAAGGGGATTCTTAAAAGACCGACCGGTGTCGCCGTCAATGAAAAGACATCCGAACTGCTGGTGGTAGATACCCTGAATGCATGCGTTTTTCGCTTTGATCTCGCCGACGGTAAATTGAAGGGTAAATTCGGCGGCAGCGGCAAAGCGGAAGGCGAGTTTAACTTTCCGACCAATATTTGTGTAAACAGCGATGGCATAATATTTGCTTCTGATTCTCTTAATTTCAGGATTCAGGAGTTCGCGTCCGATGGGAAATTTCTGCGAGAATTTGGCAGCATCGGCACCGGTCCGGGACATTTTTCAAGGCCGAAGGGGGTCGCGGTTGACAGTGACGGCAACATTTACGTAGTGGACAGCCTCTTCGACAATGTCCAGATATTTGACGGGCAATCCCGGTTGCTCATGGCATTCGGACGCCCGGGGAATGCCTACGGTGAGTTTTGGCTTCCCACGGGTATATTTATCGACCCAAATGACAGGATTTATGTTTCAGATTCCTACAATAAGAGAGTTCAAATCTTTCAATACCTTAAAGGAAATGTTGTTATAAAATGAAAAAAAAGTGGCGATATATAGTGCCGTTAACGATCCTGCCGCTGATATGGATTACGGCAGCCTTTGGCGGGGATATCCGATTTTCAAAACATAATCTCTCGGTAAGCGGTCCCGGTGAAGTTAAGGCCGTCTCAGAGCCGCAGATCTGCATTTTCTGCCACACCCCGCACAGTGCCAGGCAGGATATTCCGTACTTATGGAACCGGCAGGACCAGACGGTCAGTTATATACCCTATCAAAGCTCAACGCTGGTTGCGAGAGTCGGTCAACCCACCGGGGCATCAAAGCAGTGTCTGAGCTGTCATGATGGGACCATTGCCCTGGGGGCAATCGTTTCCGAGCCCGAGGAGATTCCATTCCAGGGCGGAATACGCTTCATACCGGAAGGGCCGTCAAGGATTGGGACCGATCTTTCCGATGATCATCCCGTATCTTTTGTGTACGACGGCAATCTCGCTCAGGCAAAACCGGGACTCGCCGATCCAGTCCTATTGCCGCCCACCATAAAGCTGGACAATAATGGGCAGTTACAGTGCACAGCCTGCCATAACCCCCATGATGATGCATTCGGCAACTTTCTGGTAATGTCCAATCAATTTTCAGGCCTTTGCACTTCCTGTCATGCGATCCAGGGCTGGGAGTTCAGTTCGCACGCCATATCCAATGCCCGGTGGAATGGCCGGGGTGACAACCCCTGGCCGAACTCCGATTTTCAGAACGTCGCTGAAAACGGCTGCGAAAATTGCCACCAATCCCATACGGCACCTGAACCTGTGAGGCTTTTAAAGCATGTCTTTGAAGAGGACAATTGCCTGGTGTGCCATAACGGCAATGTGGCAGCCACCGATATCGAGTCCCAGCTCACAAAACAATATGGACATTTCGTGCAGGATTACTCGGCTATACATGATGCGTCCGAGGACTTTTCACAGGGTGGGGTTCGCCCGCACGTGGAATGTGAGGATTGTCACAACCCTCACATGGCAAACAGCAATCCTTCCCTGGGTTCCCCAGGGATTGCCGGCGCCAACAGCGGGGTGTCGGGAAAAGATGCCGCAGGACAGGGGGTACGAAGGGCCCGAAACCTCTATGCCGTATGTTATAAATGTCACGCGGAGTATAAAATATTTCCTACGCTGAACATTGCCCGACAAATAGATCAAGCCGATACCCGCTTGGAGTTTAACATTTCGAATCCATCTTATCACCCGGTGGAGTCAAGAGGAGTGAATCTGGAGGTACCAAGCCTTTTGAGCCCCTATACCGTAAATAGTTTGATATATTGTACGGACTGCCACAACAACGATGACGCCATGGGGCCGAAGGGTCCCCATGGCTCCAGTTTTGAATATCTGCTTGAGAGAAATTATATAACACTTGATTTCACCGACGAAAATCCGTCAACCTACGCCCTGTGCTATAAATGCCATAGCCGGCAGAGTATATTGGATAACCAGAGTTTTGCGAAGCATAAAGAACATATACAGGATGCGAGGGCGCCTTGCTCTGCCTGTCATGATCCTCATGGAATTAGCAACACCCAGGGCAATCCTGTAAATAACAGCAATCTCATAAATTTTGATTTAAAGATCGTCAGCCCGGATAGCCGGGGCAGACTTCAATTCGTAGACCAGGGGAGATATGCCGGACAATGCTTTTTATCGTGTCATGGAGTAGAACACAGTCCTAAGCGGTATCGCTCAGGATTCTAACCCGTTTATTCAAATTTAGAAAAGCTGGTTTTTTGGGTCAGGCCAGAGTCTTGATGGCTATGCCGAAGAAAAATGCCGTGGAATGATGGAATATTGGAAGGTTGGAATACTGGGTTCAGAAGGTTGAAATCATTTTTCGATACACCTCGTATATCAGAGATTAATCCGCCTGCGGCAGACCGGTTTTTAAACCCACCATTCCATCATTCCGTTGGGCGACGCAAGGTACTCCATGCCTTTGAGGTGAAATCAAACCCCGCTGTCGGAGGGCTTTCTGGGCTCGGATTGTTTACTTTATATGGCACTTCAGACACAGCTGGCTTCGCCAGTTGTTCATTACCAGCATGGATTTCTCTGTTGAAAATGCATTGTGACACGTACCGCAACCGATTTTGTCGTTAAAAAGCCTTATATTTTGAGGCAGAGAGTAGGGGTGCTTGAATTTAACCGGATTTTTGCCTGAAATCTTTGAATATGAAACGCCTACCGGATGGTTCGACCGACGATTGAAGCGGCTCCAATTTCCGGATGCATCCGAGCCAAACGATCTGTCAAGATATCTATCGTGACACTCAACACATTGAAGCGTATACGGATCCAGCGAGCTGTATCTGTCTGACAGGCGATATGAATCACGGTGAATGTTCTCATAAACAGCATGCCCCTTGACATCGATCCGGTGGCATGCGGCGCAAAAGAAAGCTCCCTTGCCGGGCCGTCTGAGGAGGTTGCCGCTGCGGTTTTTATACTTATCGGAAAAGGGATGATAAAAGTGGCAGGTGATGCAACCCAGCTTACCGTTAACAAGGGGCATATCATCGGGCACAAAAATATTTGGAGATATATCAATAGGATGCGGTTGGGTCCGCTGCAGGTCGGCATGACAACCCACGCATCTGGAATTGAACATCGGCTTAAGGCTGCCGGGATCTTTGTCCGCATCCACATGACATATTACACAATCTCTTTTCGAAAATTGATGCAGGTCTGTCAAAGATGTTTGATATAATTCCGCCGCAGAACAATAGCCCGTGGGCATAAATCCAATTGAAATAATGATAAAGGCTACCCACCAATGTCGCATAGCTTTGCTTTTCATCCAATACCTATAAATATTTTATCCATTGAACGATTCTTTTTTATTTTTCGGCATAGCCCACCAAAACTTAAGAACATTCTAAAGCGCATCGATAATGGAAAAAGATCCTTATTTGTCGGTAATCATCCCAGGTTTCACCGAAGGAGAACGCCTTGGGCGCACCCTTTTGGAAATCGACCACCACTTACGGCTTAAAGATTTCCGCTACGAAATCCTCGTGATCATTGATGGATCGCCGAACAATACCGGTGAGGTCGCCAAGAATTATATGAACCGGGTAAAGAACCTGCTTGTGATTGAAAATGATATAAATCAGGGCAAGGGATATGCCGTTCGCTTAGGACTGCTTCAGGCAAAAGGTGCGTTTCGACTTTATACTGATGCAGACGGTTCTACCCCGATAGAGCATGCTGATGAATTTTTGCAAGTATGTCAGCACGGTTTTGATGTCGTGATAGCTTCGCGGGATATTGAAGGTGCTGTGATTGAGATACATCAACCAAGGTACCGTGAATTGACGGGAGACATGGGCAATTTGCTTATCAGGGCCACGTTAGGTCTTTGGGGTAACCCGGATACCCAGTGTGGATTTAAAATGCTCTCGCAGCATGCAGCTCGGGAAATTGCTACGCGAATGGTGATAGATCGTTTCGGGTTTGATTTTGAATTGGTAGTTCTGGCCCACAAACTGGGGTTTAAAGTCAAACAAATGCCCGTAAGATGGCGTCACGAAGACGATTCAAGCGTCACCTTCACCGGTCCCAACGGTTTTTTTCGAATTCTAACGGACCTTCTTAAGACAAAATACCGGCTGATAAAAGGTGATTACAATCTTCCAAAACAACCGCGCCCGACTCGGCATATCTGAGGGCCAAGAGGCTTTAGAGTCACAATCACTTAATTGCTGATGTTGCAATTTTGAGTGGCAGAAGATCGCTTTCTAAGTTGCGCGCGCGTTTGATACATGACCGTGAACTATGACAGATCATCATTTGAATACGAAAGAATCCGGAAGTAATTTGACAGATCAATCAGCTGCGTCCGTCAAGCTCCTGATGAGCCTGCTTTCTCTCCTCATTATAACCTTTGCATTCCTCATGGCTGTCGAAAAGGTACACAACAATGACATTTGGTGGCACCTTAAGACCGGCCAATGGATCATAGAGACCGGAAGGGTCCCCGTAACCGATCCTTTTACGTTTACCACTCCCGGAGCGGCCTGGACACCTCACTACTGGCTATCAGACGTATTGTTTGCCGCGGTATTTCGCCTCGGTGGTCTTGGGGGTCTGATTCTCTTCAAGGCTTTAATCGGCGCTGCCGGTTTTTTTATTATATATCGCCTCATGATCGGGCAGGGGGTCAATATCTTGCTGGCGACAGCCCTGGTAATGCTGGCAGTCTTCATCGGGCATTTTCGCTTTCTGCTGCGACCGCATGTCTTTATGTTTCTTCTGTCGGCTGCCTTCTTCGGAATACTCTCCGTTGGGAGAAGCCAGCGAAATTTTAAACTGCTGTGGCTTTTGCCGCTTATGCTGCTGTGGGTCAACCTTCATGGCAGTTTTTTTCTCGGCCTGGTGCTTACGGGTTGCCTTCTGGCGGAGAAATTGGCGACGGTGGGGTATAGAAAACTAAAAAGAAAGGACGCAACCGCAAAGTGGCCGGTCTTTTTAATGCTGGTCTTTGCGCTTCTTGGCGGCATCACCCTGTTGAATCCGTTTGGTGCCAATCTGCATCGTTGGATAGCAGCGGATTTTGCTCTCAAAAACATTGCCTATACTTTTCAAGTCGAGGAACATATGGCACTGACCTGGGGGGCGCATCGGCTTTGGTGGAGTTTTATGATCGTTACGGCCGTGAGCTTTCCTTTGGCTTATCGCAGAGCCCGGCTATTCCATCTGCTGGTCTTTGCGGCCACCTCATTTTTAGCGATCCGGGGTGTGCGCTTCGTCGCTTTGGCGGCAATCCTTCAAGCGCCTATCCTCGGCTACAACCTACAGGCTCTGCTGGACCGGATCCCGGGGCAAAGATGGCGCTCGCGGCGCGGTCTCCAGGCCGCTATAGCAATTCTTCTTATCGTGGTCGGCGGCGCACTCATCTTCAAACAGTCCTTTGCAGATTACACGGTCCACCGTTTTGGGCTCGGTATCAACGAAACACGCTTCCCGCAGGAAGCCGTGCATTACCTCCGAGAGCTCAACCCGGAAGGCAACATTTACAACTCTTGGCCGATCGGCGGCTATCTTTTATGGGAGCTGCCTGAGAGAAAGATTTTTCTGGATGGCCGGTATCTGGGCGCGCAGCTCGAATTGATGGCGCAATTGAATAAAATGACGGAAACGGAGATCAGGGCACTCTTCAATCGATTGGACGTCAGGGCGGCGATTCTAACCCGCAAGGACAGTCGCCTTACCGCCTTCTTTAGTCGCGCTGAAGATTTCAGGCTGGCCTACTTCGACGACAATGCCCTGCTGTACTTAGGCAAAAATGCGCTACCGCCGGAGAAAATGAAAGAGTTTCCCTTAATGACTCTTCTGCACCCCGAAGCCTTTGATTTTTCCTATTTAATCGACTATGCACGCAGCCCGATGGCCCCACGAGTTGAAAATGAGCTCCGGCATGCACTGACACGGGCCCCTCACAGCTTTCAAACGCATTTTCTCCTCGCTTTTTTTCTGGAGAACTCAGGAAGGGGTGGCGAAGCCTTAGAGCAATATATCCTCGCCGGTCGTGCAAATCCTCGCCTGGCTTTTGTCCACTATGATTTAGGGCGGCGCGGCGGCAACCTGGCCATGCGGCTGAAGGAATGGGACAAGGCCGCGGCGCTGGTTCAGGAAGCCATGCGCTTCAGGGATGATGGCGAACTTTTCTTCCTATTGGCCACAAGTCTTTACCGGAGCGGACAACATGATAAGGCGGAAAAAGCGTATCTTGAGGTTTTAAGTCGTGAGCCGCAGCAGGTGGCAAGTTTGGTAAATCTCGGTTATCTCTATCTGGACGCCGGGCGTTTTCAAAAAGCACAAGAGATGCACCGCCGGGCCTTGAGCGTGTCGCCTAACAACGAAGCCGCCCTTTTCGGCTTGGCCCTGGCTTTGCAGCGGGGAGGAAAAACCGAAGAAGCATCCCGCAGGTGGCAGGAGTTTTTAGAGAAATATCCCCAGAGTCCCTGGCGCAAAAAGGCCAAAATGAATCTTGATCAGTTGGCACCGCTGAATGCCGGCAAAAGTTAAAGTGTAACTAACTGAATTTCCAATGTAAATCTTATCTACGACGTTCGAGGTTAAATTTTCAGGCTTGACTTCGAGTGCTGTTCGGAAAAAAATTGAGGTATTTACGGTGCAGCATTCAATCGATATGGTAAGAAACGTGCAAAATTCTGGAAATAGACCCAAAATAACCGGGTTTGACATTCGTCCAGCGAGTCCTATATATTTCTATCAAATCGAATTAGACTGAAGGAAAGGATATAGGGGGCGATTCAATGCGAAAAAAAAGAAAGTTAATCAGTGCCACTGCAGCTTTTTGCCTGTTGGTGGCGGCTTCATGTTCCTTAACGAATTTGAATGCGGTTTGGAAAGACCCCCAATATCAGGGTGGCAAACTTAAGAACGTTCTTGTGATCTGCGAATCCACAAACCAGGTTGTCAGAAGAATTTTTGAAGATGAATTCACAGCCAGATTCAAAAGCCGGGGCACCAATGCCATTTCAAGTTATACTATTTTCTCCTCCGAAAAAAATTTGGACAAAGATACCATCGAATCCAAGACCCGTGAATTGGACATAGACTCGATGCTGGTTGTGAGAATCGTCAATACAAAAACCAAAAAAGAGCTGACACCGGCGCCATCCACCTATTATGGGGATATTTATTTCTATGACTGGCCGAACTCGTATTCCCCATTTTATTCAGGCTCTTTACCCGGAAGATTTTATAACGATCGATTGTATTACAGTGAATATGAGGTTGTTAATTTAGAAACCGGCATTTATGATACCCAAAGCGGAGGACTGGTCTGGTCTGCTCTGTCGGATACGGTTCTCGGCGGATCCACTGAATTAGAGATAAGTTCGGTCGTCAAAACGATTATGAAGAATTTGGCTGAAAATCAGTTGATAAATTGAAACCTGGATTCGATCGTTAAATCCCAATCTTAGATCGACAAGAATGGAATGAGTCAAGTATTAGATTTGGTGACACTCTATGCACAATCTACCCGGTAAACGCTGTCTGTATTTCGAGCCGGCACCCTTGGCCGCCGGACTTTCGGCTCGGATGACACCTTTGCCGTGCGGATTATGGCAGGTAATGCAGGTCAATTGGCCGTTCTCATCCAACGGGAGGATAATGCCGAACTTTTTTTCCATGGCCTGCATACGGGCTAAAGCCGCGGCCGACGGTTTGACCAAATGATTGACATTTCCGGCATGATTTCCGCGAATGGCGTGACACCTCCGGCAAATCATTTCAAGATCGCCAATGAATTCGACATTTTCATAACGCGCTCGGGTTTCATCCGGTTTATCGGTATGACAGTATAAACATTTTTCTACAATAATTTTTCCCTGTGCATTTAGCTGGGTATGGATGTCCAGCTTCCTATAGCTGGCTTTGTCATGGCATTTATAACAGAAATCCGACCTTTTGGGGAATGGTCTGCCTCTCAGCGAATTCTTATCCACTCTTCGCTTTTGGCACTGCCAATAAATATCGTGGCAGGTAAGACATGTGATTTTCCCGTCTTGCAGGGGAAACTCGGCAGGAATTTTGGCCTTTTTTTCCTGAGAGGGCTCAATGCCGACCGGATGGACGTAACTTTCCGGTGCATGGCATTTACATAATTTATTGAAATCGCCGCCAAATTTTAAAAATTTGTTGCCGCCCTCTTGTGGTATTTGCTCATGGCAATCGGTGCAGTACTTGCCGGTATAGTGGTATTCAGCGGCCTTGGTCGCTTCTTCCGTGGCGGATACGATTTCACCCTGCCTGTTATCGTCTATAACACAACTGACGAAAATGGCGGCTATTATGATGACTGCTAGTGTGACGCTTTTCATATATGATATAGTTCAGATCCTGCTCCCAAGCACTCTATTCCAGCCCATACTTTTTCACCTGATAGCGCAGCGTGTCGTAGCTGATGTCCAGCAGTTTGGCCGCCAGGGTCTTGTTGAAGTTCGATTTTTCAAGTGCCTGGCGGATGAGGTCCTTTTCTACTTCCTCCAGGGATATACCTGAATCGGGCAAAGAAATTTTATCTCCTGCAAGTTGTTTGGTACCTAAATTGTCACCAAATATCCATTTGGGCATCTGTTCCGCTGCGATAACTTCCGCATCTTCAAGCACGACGAACCGTTCGACCAGGTTCTTGAGCTCTCTGACATTGCCCGGCCAGGCATAGTTTATCATCAATTCCTCCGCCTCCGGTGCAAAGCCTTTAACTCTTTTTTTATTATATTTTTGGGCAAAGTGGCTCAGAAAATAATTGGCCAGCAACGGGATATCATCCTGTCTTTTTCTAAGCGGCAGGACATGCAAATAAAAGGTGGTCAAACGGAAGAACAGGTCTTTGCGGAATTCACCCTTGCTCACCGCCTCGGAGAGGTTGCGATTGGTCGTTGCGATAACCGTCGCCTCCACATCGATTTCCCCCTTGCCGCCGATGCGTCTTATTTTGCGGTCTTCCAAAACTCTGAGCAGCTTGCTCTGAAGGTCCAATTTCATGTCTCCGATTTCATCGAGCAGGATGGCACCCCCTTTCGCCATTTCAAATAATCCTTTTTTGTCTGATTTGGCATCCGTAAACGACCCCTTTTCGTAGCCGAAGAGTTGACTTTCAAGCAGCGATTCCGGCATGGCGGCACAGTTTACCGAAATAAAGGGGGCATTCCAGGAGTTTTCCGTATCGGACATTAATTTGTGAATACGTCTGGCAATAAGCTCTTTGCCGGTTCCGCTCTCTCCGGTAACCAGAATGTTGGAGACCCGGGCCCGGGCAATCTTTTTGATTTTTTCCTCCAGTTCCTTGATGACGCTGGATTCTCCGACAATTTCCCGGTCAATGACTTCGGAATAGGCTTTTCTGAGATAGTCCACCTCATCCTTGAGATTTTCCTTTTCAATGATGTTTTTAATAACCATTTTGACCTCATCCGTATTAAACGGTTTGGTCAGATAGTCGGAGGCACCGAATTTCATGGCCTTAACAGCCGAATCGGCCGTATCATCCGCGGTGAGCATCACGACCGGGGTCGTCAGTCCATCGCTTTTTATTTCTTGAAGGATATCGATTCCGTTGCGATCAGGCATTCGAATGTCCATCAGCAACAAATCCGGATTGAAGGATTTTATCTTATCGATTATGTCATCTGTTTCCGTCGCGGCATAAATCTCATAGCCTTCCTTTTTCAAAGCCTTGGAAAGTACCGCGACGATAAGCTCTTCATCATCCAATAGAAATACTTTACCTTTGCCTTTCATGCAATCTGTTCCTTTATACCCTGCAAAACCTGCAGTGAAACATTGAAAACCGTTCCCCGGGGAGGCGTACTTTCCACAAATATACTGCCGCCATGCTCTTCGACCAGCCGCCGGGTAATCGCCAACCCCAGACCGGAACCTTTGGTTTTGGTGGTGAAAAACGGCTTAAATATTTGATCCAACGCTGTCTGCTCGATTCCGTCGCCGGTGTCGGCAAATGCAATGTTAATTGAATTTAATGCGGCATCATAAGTTGTCTTAATCACCAATTTACCGCCACCGCGCATTGCCTCGATGGCATTGAACATCAGGTTCAAAAATACCTGCTGCAGCTGCATGGGATCGGCCATGGTCTTGGGAAGTCCGGGTTCGAAGTCCCGCAGAACCGTTATCGGCGTTGAAGAATCCGAAGACAGTAACGGGTGTTTCAATGAAAATGAAATGGTCTTATTAAGCAGGTCGTTTATATCCGTCGGCATCAGCTGCAATTGAGGCGGTTTGGCGAAATTCAGCAGGCTTTTTATCAATAATTCGATCCGTTTAATTTGATCAACGGCCTGGGCGACAATCGATCTATCCTCTTCTGAGATGCTGGGCTCCTGGAGGAGCACTTCCACCGATCCCTTGATACCGGCCAGCGGGTTTTTTATTTCATGGGCCAGGCCGGCAGCCCATTCACCGACCATTTTCAATTGTTCGGCTCGCTGTAAGGCGTCCTCTGCCTGTTTGCGGTCGGTGATATCCCGGATCACGTGAATTAATCCGATGATCTGGCCCTGATTGTCCAACCTGGGCATCGCGCGTATTTCAAGGAACTTGTCCAGATGGGGCTCATACATTTCAAAGGCGGCCGATTTTTTGGTTCGATAGCAAGCACAGCTGGGGCAATTTTCCGGCGGACTTTCCGATCCATGGTAATATTGATAGCATTTGGCTTCGGTGCTTTCCAAAAACGGCAAATCCAGGATATGTTCAGCGGCTTTGTTGGCGCGAATGATTCTAAAATCATTATCATGGATGGTTATCATATCGGTAATGGTATTAAACGTATCCTCCCATTCCTGCTTGGATTGGAGAACCATTTGCTCCATCTTTTTGCGAGCCGAAATATCGCGGTCAATTGCCATGATATATTTATGACCCATGAACTTTACTACTCCGGCGCTGATTTCCACCGGGAATATGGTGCCGTCTTTTTTAACGTGGTTTATTTCGGCTTTGACCCATTCACCGTCTAAAATGCGCCGGGCGCGTGCCGGAGCAGCCACGGCGTCATCCGGGGCATCGAGGTCTTTTATGAGGTTAAGCTGCATCAGTTCATCGATGCTGTAACCGTGCATATCGGCGGCAGCCTGATTGGCATCCACGATATCCCCGAGGTTTTCACCATCGGCTTCGATAATGAAAATCGCATCTCCGGCGCTTTCAAACAGCATGCGGTATCGTCTTTCGTTTTCCCGGATGTTAAAGATGTTTTGTTTCAGGGATTCCGACATGGCGTTAAAGGATGTGGCCACCTCGCCGAATTCATTTTTTAAGCCTTCGATACGGTAACTCAAATCACCTCTCTGCAATTGTCGTGTGGCTTTTAATAAAACCTTGACCGGTTTGGTAAACTCACCGATGACAAAAAAACAAAAACCGGCGGCAATCAGAAGGGTTAGGACCACCAGTGTATTGACCACATGTTCTGACCGGCCGATTTCATTCAGTGATGCTTCAGTTTTATCTCCCAGTCGACTGCTGGCCATGTGCACCATGTCGTTGACCTGCTCGACCAGCGTTTGTGATGTCCGAAACGCCGCGTCTCCCTCCTGCGTCCAATTGGCAAAATTGCCTTTCAAGGTCAGAATCCTGCCGATCGATGCTTCAAATAACTCGACTCCCGAGTTCAATACCTGAAGCCGTTTCACCACCTGGGTTCTGTGATGGCAGTCAAAGCAAGTGACTGAAACGTGCTTGAGATTATTGACATTGGCCATGATTTCATCCGGGCTTTTATCGTAGCGTGTCCCGATGAGGTAAAGATCCGACTGCGCGTTTTTTATCTGAATCAAAAGATGCTCCCGCAGGATCTCCACCTGATGAAGTTTAATCAAATAACCCAGCTCGGAGGTAGCGTCCTGGATTGTTGTCACGATATAGACGCCGCCGCTGATGAAAATGATGTAAACGATTCCTAAAGCGATAAATATATTTTTCTTCATTTTTAATCCGCTGTTCTATGGTTTTTTAGGGCTTGAATTCTTAATATCGAGAAAATTTTGTAAAATACCACTTTGTGGCGAATAAAGGAACTGCCTTTCCTCCTTAATTGTCCTTTTATCGGGATCGTGGAAATACAGGTATTTAAACAGGCTGTCGGGACCATGGCAGTCCATGCACGGTAAATTTCTGGATTGAACCCGGAGAAAACTGTTGTCGGCCGACCCCTCGGCCCTGACGCCGCTGCCCTCGGACGGAATTTTCGAGCTCCACTGATGCGCATTGTGGCACGAGGGGCAGGAAATATTTCCGACGGTTATTAGCCGGCCGGTGGTTTTGTCGAAAAGGGGGAAATAGTTGGCCTGCCCTTTTGTATTGCGGCCGATGTTGGTAATCAGTTTGCCTGCCGGATGAGAGGCAATACGTGGAATTTTATCAGCGGCCGCGCCGCTTTTCGAGTGGCAGGAAATGCACATCATTTCGCTTATGGTGCCGCCTGTGGTCAAACTCCGCGCCCAGAGCACGGTCTTGTTGGGGCTGTTGTGTACCAGATGACAGACGCCGCAGGTGCCTGATTCGAGCGGTGTTTGATCGATTATGTTCAGGGCCGATGGTGCATTTAAGACCAGATCGTGGTCGGTTTTATTGATGTACGCCTTCTCGGAATGGCAGTTTTCACAAAGTCTGGCTTCGGGTGAATTTTCCAATCTTAAAAAGCTGTTTTGTGAAGTCCCCTCTACCTTAACCTGGTTTTTATCAGGTGCCTGCGACGGCGCCCAGCGATGCGGATCATGGCAGGTAGGGCAGGTGAGCAAGCCGCCGGGCGAGATTTTCCCGTTCCCGTCATATAACGGCAGGGTGGTGGCCAGCCCTTTTGCAGCAGGTGATAGGTTGATGGGATGGGAATAGTCCTTGACGACTTTTTTACGCGCCATGCCGCTGTCGCTATGGCAGTCGACACACAGGCCATCGACCGCACCTTCATTTTGAGTGGTCCGTTTCCGGGCCCACAGAAACATCTGTTGGGCGTTATGCACCTGGTGGCAGCTGCCGCAGACACCTGACTGCAAAGGTGTTTGATTCCGGATATTCCTGGTTTCAGGCGCGGTCTTACTCAAATCATGTTTGGAATCGGCAATATAGACTTTATCGCGGTGGCACTCGGCGCAAATTTTCGGTAAAGGCTGCCGGATAAAAAATTGGCGGATCGGTTTGCCTTCTTCTGATTCGCTGGTGCTAGAGGCTTCCGTCGACCGATGGGGGTCATGGCAGGTGGTGCAGGTTATGACACCATTTTTATCCTGTAACCCGAAATTGTTATAAAGCGGCAGGGTCGGGTTATTTTTAGGCCGAACCGCCAGCGGATGCTGCGCACCTGTCAAACTGGCTTTGGCTGCGATATTGCCTTGGCTGTGGCAGCTTATGCACAGCAGCGTGGTAAAATTCCCCGTTCCGGAAAGTTGTCGGGCCGCCGTGTGGGGAAGATGGCAGGCCGAACACACACCGGCCTGGGCCACGGTGCGGCCCTGAAGGTTTTTTTCGCCAGGCCCGGAAAGCTGCAGGTTGTGTCGGGTTTCGGCCACAGGCCGTTTGTCCGGGTGACAGTTCAGGCAAAAATCGGATTTTTTATCTTTGGCAACCAAGAGCGACGGTTGGTCGGTTTTGTTTTCATGGACTTTGTGGCAGGTTAAGCAGATTAATTCTCCGTTCCTGCCCGTTCGGGCACCTGTTTTAATAAAGGCTTCGGGTATGGTTGCTTTTACAGGCTTAACGTTTATGACATGCATGGGTTTCTTTTTGCCGTCTGGGCTCAGAGGGTTCTTGTCTTTGTGACATTCCAGGCATAGACTGGAATCACGCCCGCTTTCAATCAGAAAACTCTCATACTTGGCTCCGTGGGCGGTGTGGCAGGTCTCACATATCAGCTGATTGGTTTTATCGCCCTCCAACGCATACCCTTCGATCAGACGACGGGGAATTTCCTGTTTGACGGTATCCAGGGGGTGATTGTGAAATTTGCTTGAATCGGCCATCGCCGGGTGGCACATGCGGCACATGGCCGAATTGCGGTTGGAGGTTCGCATGAATATCGTTTCTTTGCTGTCCGGTCCGCTGGGAACCCCGTGGGCGGTGTGACAGGTGGCACATGCCATGTTGCCCTGTTCATCCAGCGGGAAAATATCGGGTATCTTCATATGCGCGGGCGGCGGCACATTGGTTTTGTGCTGGGCTGTATGGTAGGCCCGGGCGCGGGAATCCGCAACACTGCCGTCATGACAGGAAAAGCACATTTCCGGGGAGGCCGCCACTTTTTCAGCCGTATAATCGACGAGATCGGATCCGCGTCCGTCGACAAAAAAGGTATCAATCCAGCGGTAGTGGCAGATCGCGCATGCCTTGGCTGAATTGGGGTTTTTGGGCGGCGCCGCAATCATCTGGGCATCGGACAGTTTGAATTGGAAGACCAGAACAACGATCAGTAGAGCCAGGAGCCTTTTTTTCTTCATCCGTGTTTTATTTCGAATCAGTTTCACCCACCTGGCGATATACGCCGACCTTGTTGGCAAACATTTCCACCACATAGAGCCGGTTCCGCTGGTCTACATATATACCTACAGGGGTCTTGAATTTTTTCACCTTGCCTGAAGCCGGTTCACCGATAGCGGCATAAAACTCCCCGGTTGCCGTGAAGATTTGAATAACACCCATGTAACTGTCACTGACATAAATCCGGCCATTTTTATCAACGGCGACGCCCTTGGGTCTAAAAAATTCCCCTTTTTCAACTCCCCACCCACCTATGAAGTTGACAAACAATCCGTCCGGATTCAGCACCTGGACCCGGGTGTTAATCACATCAACGATGTAGAGGTATTTTTGTTTATCCAGGGTGATCAAAAAAGGATAGCGGAAGTTTCGTTTGTCGGTGCCCGGTGTACCGTATGAATCCAGTAATTGAAGATTTGAGAGGTCATAAACCAGGATACGGTGGTTGTCATTGTCGACGACATAGCAGCGGTTGCGGGTATCATCGACGGCAATATCGGTAGGGTCCGCCGGATGATTCAAGGCCGGAAGTTTAATTTGGTCGATAAAACCACCGGCGCCATCAAATATCTGGACCCGGTGGTTGCCGGAATCGGCCACATAAACCCGGCCCGAAACGGGAATGTCGATTCCCAGCGGGTATTTAAATTCACCTTTTCCCTGGCCTTCACTGCCAAATGAAGACAGCCGCGCCCCTTGGGCGTTGAAGATCCGGATCCGGTTGTTGACGCCGTCAACCACGTAGATTTGTCCATCTTTTGATACGGCGACATCGCTGGGCTGGTTTAACTGATCGGTTATCTCGAAAAGCAGCTCCACATTGATTAAGCGGATTCCAAGCGCCGGTGTGGACGCCAGCAGCAAAATGACGGCCGCCAGCCCCAGGTATGAGTAACTATGTCTACACCTATATATCATCATGAACAACAAACTTTCGATACGCTTTTGCCTGGTCTTTAAGGGCTTTTCCTAATAGGATGTTGTAAGATACTGCAGGTTTCAGTGTTCAGAAATGAGCGACTCGCCTCGCTGACACCCGAAACCTGACACCTGAAACCCATACTATTTGCTTATCGGCACACTCACTACGCCAAACGGCACCGCTTCTTAAAAGCACGGTCTATGAAGAAGCGTATTGCCTAGTTTTCAAACAGGTCCGGAAAATAGAAGGTTTTATATTTTGTCACCAGGCCTTTGATATTCAGGGATTTAAGATTGGTAGCCGTCTTTTCGCTAAAGCCGAGTTGCTTAAAATCCAAGATAGAGTGAAAAGAATGGCACTCGTCACAGGCTACGCTGATCTCTTTTTTGGCGATGTCGCGGTGAAAATAATTTAAAGCATCGGTTCTCTGATCGTTCGTCAGGTTTTTTTCCTTCAGCAGGAACTCTTTTGCTTTGCGGGTGTCCGCAGGATTGAATGTCAATTGCCTTTCCCCGTCGTTTTTTACATAAACCGCGATGCGGGATAAAAAATGCTCTGATTTGTGGGCGGTTTGCGTCTTGGGATTGTAATATGTTCCGAAAGGTTGCCCGCTAAAATCCGCGTTTTCGGTGTCTTTCCAGTGATATGTGAAATCAGGATAATTTTCTTTTTTTAAATGACACACATCGCAGACCATAAACCCGGTGTGCAAATTTAAAAGCGCCCGGACCAGCTTGTTTTCAGCATGGGGGTACAATGGATGGCAAACGCGGCAGGCGGTTTCGTCATCCAGCCGGGTAATAAACGATTGTTCCCCTTTATGGAAATCTTTTAGCGGGTAATTTTTTACCAATTGCCTGTCTTTTTCTTCGAGGTGACAGGCGCTGTTGCAATCCACATGTGTCTCGCCGGTATGGGGAACTTTCACCACCCGGGTGTGGCATTTGCGACAGTCCACCTTGCCATGAGCCGATTTGACATAGCTGGCCTCATCGATATGAAGCACTTTGAACCCGTCACCTTTTTCATGGCGGACTAAGCCTGGAAATTGATGACAGGTCAGGCAGCCGCCCTCGTCGATGGCAAAGCTCACATCGGCCGCAATAAAAAGCAAGCAGCAAAAAACCAATTGCACCAAAACCGATGGACACACTTTCAAATTTTTCAAATGATTTGAATGAATATACGATTTCATGGCAATAATGTCCCGGCCGGTTAAAATAAAATTAGCCCAAAATGTAAAAACTTTACTTTTAAAATTCTTAAGGCAATTACTATACCAGGCAGGACCCAATTCACGGTTTTTTTGCCGAAGCATCTTTTGACCCCCCTGGTGTTCAGTAAGAATGGTGTAATTCCCTTTTCGACTGGAATTCAGCGTCGCTGAAGGATAAAAACCGATGACGGCGAAAGCATCCCCTGCCTGGTGAAATCACCGATCCGACTTGGTGATATGACCAACTATTATCCGTTTCATCGGTAAATCAAATCCGGCTGACAACCAATAATACAAGGTTTTCAAAGGATCATTTCGGCCCAATTCGCTCTGGCACACACATTGCAAATTATTCTTAAAATCAAATAATTGCAACCCAATTTCGTTTTGCATCCCTGTTTTTGAAACAAGTTCGTGAATAGCATCCCCGATAAGTCACTTTTGACCGGTAAATGCCGATTCTTTCATCTTAAGAGGCCATGCAGCTTATGGAAATTAAAAACCTCCTTAAATTCAGAATTTCATTCTGGGCACTATTTTTATTCTTAATTCTGGCCGCGCCGCTAAGTTCATCTGCCGCCGATATCGGCAACTGTCTATTATGCCATAAGTACCCCGGTCTCAGCCGGATAGACGAAGAAGGCAAATTCAGGCTGATGTACGTCAATGAAGAAA
>Ga0210064_1000324_pt1 | contig 23178 bp, 14 predicted proteins | sample Muzzi_CordC_D2_FD_185531 | JGI IMG/M metagenome (GOLD analysis project Ga0210064, IMG submission 185531) | Wetland microbial communities from San Francisco Bay, California, USA, that impact long-term carbon sequestration - Muzzi_CordC_D2 (SPAdes) | ecosystem: Environmental > Aquatic > Marine >...
GGATCGCATTATAAAGGAGTGCCCGGGCCCATTGCGGGGTACCGATTGCATGCACATGGACATAGGTGGCCAGAACATTTTTATAAACAATACCATCGCGGTGTTTTTCAATCCCTTCACCCCGCTGCATGCGAAAGACCAGATCGCACTTTTCGCCCTCCAGTTTCGACACCCGTGAGTAGTGAAATTCATGGCCCCGGATCTCAGTGCCGATATCGTAGTACGGATTTTGGCCTTCGACTTTGAGGATGGTGTATCCATGCCCCTGGGGCCGTTTGTAAAAATCAAAGGCCACGGGAAGGATACCGACCATGGAATAGGATTTGTTCTCCAGCACCAGCTGCTCCCCCAGATACATCAATCCGCCGCACTCGGCATAGATGGGAAAACCGTCTTCGGCCAGCGCCTTGAGTTGAGACTTAAACGTCTTATTGGCGGCCAGCTGTTCGGCATGAGTTTCGGGAAAACCACCGCCGATATAAAGCGCATCCAGCTCCGGCAGTTTTGGGTCTTTCAGCGGACTGACATACACAATTTCAGCGCCGCTTTGACCAAGGGCATCGATATTTTCCGGGTAATAAAATTGAAATGCAGAATCCCTTATAACCCCAATTCTTACGGCGTGTTGCGCGATACTGGATACCGGTTTCTGCTCGCTGGTTGTTGGTAGCTGGATACTGGCCGCCGGTTCCGGGTCGATGGTCTCTACTTCCTGGCCTCTGGCTGCTGGCCGCCCAACCTCATTTTCCGCATTCCGCATTCCCACTTCCGACTTCTGGCTGCTGTCCTCTGTCTTTAAACCAGGCGCTTTTTGGGCGATGGAAATCAGAGCCTCAAGGTCAATATGTTGTTCGGCAATCCTGGTGATAGCTTCGATGGATTTGTTGGCCCACTCGTGCTCGGGCGTCGGCACCAATCCTAGATGCCGCTCCGGAAAGTGCTGCTCGCCAAGTTTGGGTATGGCACCGATTACCGGCATCCCGCAGTAGTGTTCAATACTGTCACGCAGTTTTTTTTCGTGTCGGCTGTTGGCCACCCGGTTTAAAATCACAGCGCTGATCATGACATCCGGATCAAACTGGCAACACCCGGCTACAACCGCCGCCATGGTCCGGGTGATCTTGGTGCAATCGACACACAGCACCACCGGACACATGATCAGTTTGGCGAGTTCGGCCGTGCTGGTGCTGCCCTCAAGATCGATGCCATCATAAAGACCCCGGTTGCCTTCGATGACGGAGATATCACAATCAACGGAATGAGATAGAAAAGACTTCAGATTATCTGATTGGCTCAATAGGAAGGAATCCAGATTATAGCAAGGCCGGCCGGCCGCCAGGGCCAGCCAGCCCGCATCAATGTAATCCGGACCTTTTTTAAAAGCTGCGACGGATTTACCAAGCTTGTTCAAGGCAGCGATGACACCGATTGATAATATGGTCTTTCCCGAGCCGCCTCGCAGGGCGGCAATGATGAGTCTGGGAAATTCCGTTTCATCTAACTGCATTGATTAAAGTTCAAAAAAGATAAAAAAACCGACTAATCTTCATGCTCGGCAGCCGACTGTTTGCCGGCACCCGTGAGACCGTACATCGACGTGCTCCCGCTGGACCAATATTCAAGAACTCCCTCTTCTACCAGTTTGTTCACTAATTTTTTGGCTTCGCGGGGCTTTAATTCGAGCAATTTAGACAAATCGTTAAAGTAAAATTTGCTTTTGGATTTGGCTTTCTTTTGCAGCCCTTCTACGATCTTTGTTTTTGCTTCCTCGTAATCCATGGTTGTCCTCTTTCGACTGCGATGAAGGGAGCCCGGATGGGCTCCCGTGTTTTGATTGTTGAGGCGTCTAAAACTTGAATTGACTGGTTTGGCGCCATGTATAGTAGGCTGGATCGCGGAAATCATCAATCAGATGATGGGTGAATGGCAGCTCGCATTTCTCAAAGAAGCGCTCCCATCCGATTCGCTCGGCCCACTCACCAAGACGCTCGTATTTATGGGCATCATTGGCATAAACCTCAACCATTTTCTTGATGGTTTCGGTGGTCTTGGGCCAACGTGGTGCTTCATTGGGTATAAATGCAACCACAACCTTGGAAAACTTCGGTGCGCTGATCCGGTTGGACACTTTACCGCCGGCCATGATGACGATACCGTCGCCTTCGGTGTCTGCCAGCGGCATGGACGGGCACATAGTGTAGCAGTTGCCGCAGAACATACAGCGAGATTCATTCACAGCCACACTGTTGACCTTCTTACCGTCGATTTCCATCTTGGACGGTTTGATGGCCGCCGTCGGGCAGGCTGCAATCGCCAGGGGAATTTCACACATCTTGTCCAGGTATTCATGGTCCAGCAGGGGCGGTTTGCGGTGATATCCCAGAATGGCGATATCCGAGCAGTGCACCGCACCACACATGTTCAGGCAGCAGGCCAGGGACACCCGCAGATGGGCCGGCAGCCGATGGTCTTTGAAATCGTCAAAGAGCACATCCATGGTGGCCTTGACCGGACCGGATGCATCCGTGGCCGGGGTGTGGCAGTGAATCCAGCCCTGGGTGTGGACGATATTGGTGATACCGGCACCGGTGCCACCCACCGGAAATTTGAAGCTGCCGCCGGCAAACTTGCGGCTTTCAAGGTCCTCAACCAGCGGTCGGACTTTGTCTTCACTGTCTACCATAAATTCAATGTTGTTGCGGGTGGTAAACCGCACATACCCGTCACAATGCTTTTCGCCAATCTCGCAGATTTCACGGATGTGGGAGGTGCTCATTATACGGGCGCCGCCGACCCTGACGGTGAAAACCTTGTCGCCGGATTCGGCGACATGGTAATAGACACCGGGTTGAATATATTCATGATACAGCCAGGTGCCTTTATTTTTGGCAATCACCGGCGGATAAAATTCATCGTATTTTTTTGGACCGATGTCGCTAATGCGGTTTTCCATCGGTTTGTCAGGATTATAACCTGATGATTTAAATGCCATGGTTTTCCCCCTTATCTCTGATGATGTTTTCTGAATTCATTGATGTCACGTGTCCAACCACCCTCGACCTCATCTTCCTTCCAGAAAATGTAGGGGTTGGATCTGGGCTCCTTAACCATCCGCGGATCGGGGTCGAGTCCGGTCGCCTCGAGTAATCTCTGGAAGCCCTGACGTTTCATGAGTTCACCGAGGCGCTCACGGTTCTTGCCTTCTTCCATCCACCAATCCCAGATGCCCTCAATGACTTCTTTGATTTCATCATAGGGTTCTTCGGCTTTGATAAAAGGAACCAGCATGGAGCCCATCTGGGCACCGTCCAGAATCGGGGCCTTGGCACCGACCAGGATCGAAAGGCCTCTGTCGTTTCCAATCCTAAGAGCCCTGGGCATAACATTGATGCAGTGCATGCAGCGAGTGCATTCTTTGTTGTCGATCATCAGTTTGTTGTCTTCCATCCACATACAGTTGGTGGGGCAAAGATCGATAACCTCTTTTTGGATATCAAAGGGGCCCCAGTCGCGACCGGAATGGGCGCCGCCATTGGGTGGAATTTCACCGCCGATATAGGCTTGAACCGCTTCCTGATCGATGGGAATATCGTCTCTCCAGGTCCCGATGTAAGACATGTCGGCCCGGGCAATGGATGCCACGCAGCAGTTCGGACAACCGTCGAACTTAAATTTAAACTTGTAGGGAAATGCCGGCCGGTGAAGCTCGTCCTGGTACTCTTGCGTTAGATGGTAGCAGAGTGCGTGAGTGTCATAACAGGCATATTCGCAGCGGGCCGCACCGATACAGTCGGAAGGGGTCCGCAGATTGGAGCCGGAGCCACCCAGATCCTGGCCGAGGTTATGAGTCATCTCATAGAAAATTTCTTCCAGCTGCGGGGTGGTGGTCCCCAGAAAAACGATATCTCCGGTGGATCCGTGCATATTGGTGATACCACTGCCTCGAAAATCCCACAGATCACAAAGTTTTCGCAAATATTCAGTGCTGTAAAATTTTCCGCTGGGCTGATTGACGCGCATGGTGTGGAAATGAGCCACGCCCGGGAACGCTTGCGGCTGGTCACAGTAGCGACCAATAACGCCACCGCCATAGCCGAAGACACCGACGATTCCACCGTGTTTCCAATGGGTTCGGCCGTGCTTGTAGGAAAGTTCCAGTATACCCAGCAGATCCTCCACGACATCTACCGGAATCTGGAATTCCACGTTCGCTTCATTTTTGGCCCTGACTTCGGCCTGCTGCTTGAGGTCAGACACAAAGCTTGGCCATGGCCCGCTTTCAAGCTGGTCCAACAAAGGGGTTTTGTGTTTTGCCATTATTTACCTCCATTTGAATTAATTTAAAATCCTAAAACCTACGAAAACCTCCCAATTTAAAGGGAATTAAAGATGTCACCTCCTCTCGATATTTGGATTCTAATATTTGCCGTTTATTATTTTAAGTGAATCGTTCCATTTTTTCCATCAAGGGGCAGATATAGAATTAATCGAGATCCTTGTCAATAAAAAAGCACCGTGTGTTTACGTTAACAGGTTAAAAAAATTCAAAATTGCAAAAAACACGCTATCTTGTGAATAACAAGATATGAACCGCACTATGTAGGTTTCCAATCCCACCGCAGCGAGATAGGAAATTATGGATTGATGGGTCATGATTAAAGGCTTGGGTCGGTCTAAATTTTACGGATCGACTCGATCAAAAAATAGACATGCTCGGCAAGGTGCTGCTTGATGAGAGGAATTTCAGGTGCTGCGGGAGGCCGGGTTTGTATAATGGCTTCCGACAGTTCAAAAAGGTCATTGCGGCTGCAAATGGAAAGATAATATTTAAAACAGGTATCCACCGCACCCGGTAAGATGGGATCCGTCGGCTTTTGAGCAAGCGCGTCAAATAGGCCTTGCACCGTGCTTTGGACGACTTCTGAATCAAGCCACACAATATTCCCGACACCGTCGATCCGATCCAGTCGCATCTGAATGGACAGCTTTAAAAAGAAAATCAACAGGGCCTGCAGAATCTGCTCGACATTCCCGGACCCGGGCGTCTGATGGTTTAGATCCCGCAAAAGCGGCACATACCCGCGAACGGTAATTAATTTCAAATCAATACTATTTTGATCCGGTTTGATGATAAAATCGCCGGCCGCATGATGCCACGGGGATATGTGCTCAAAGGTCGTTACGTTGTAGTAGCAGGTCATGATCCTGGCAGCCTGCCGGTAAAGCTGCGCCGTTTGCTTGGGGGAAAGGTAATACCGTTGGTTTCTGTCATCCCAGACACAAACTTTAGGTCGCTTGCCGGAAGTTGCCCGGGAAATATGAAATTCATGGTAATCCTTAAACCATTGCCCCAGAAACATACAAAATTTTCTGCCGCTGCCGGAGGTGACTTCGCCCAGGACGTATACCCGGGGCACAAAGGATTCGACAAACCCGATATTGAGCCTTTTTAGGGTGTGAAATTCTCTGGTGATATGCGCTTTACCCGTTTCGGATACCGCGACATTGAGCACAAAAGTAATCGTATGGCCGATCACATCGGTTTCGATACGGGCGGGATGATAGAATTCGCCGTGCTTTTCAAGGTTTATTCGAATTTCCTGGATATCGCCCGGTGAAATTGTCTGCTGAAGGTGCTGCGCCAATGCCCCGCACAACATTTCCCGGCCATCTTGCTCAAAAAAAGAACGGACCGCATCGAAATATTCCCCGTATGAGACAATAATTTCAGATGATTTGCCGGACTTAGGCCGAGCCAGAGGCAGCGATTCCTGCCAGACGGGGCTTTCAGGAGTCAGCGGTGTATCGTTCGGGGAAATGTAATAGGAAAATGTAGGCATGGTTTATCGGCGGAGCCTGAATTCGGAAGTCGGAATGCGGAAGTGGGAATTTAAAAAAGGATTATACCGAATCATAATCTTTTTTTGAATTTGTTCGTCAGCTGACGTTTTTACCCTGTTTTGCGTTCTGTCGGATAGTTTATGTTTTCCGCCTTCCGCATTCCCACTTCCCACTTCTTTTACTTCCTGTGCCCATCGATTTCTTTTCTAATTTCAGGCGCCACTTGGTATCCCAGCTCCATGGCTTTGTCGCCGTGGTGAACGGCCAGTTCATAGTCCCCTTTTTCCAGATAGGCGATGGTCAGGTTGTTGTGGGCGGGGGCAAAATCAGCATGCAGTTTAATCGCCTTCAAATTCGCCTCAATGCTGTCGTCAACGCGACCCTTTAAAAGATAGGCGTTGCCAAGGTTGGTAAAGGCCTGAATGTATCTGAAATTAAATTGGGTGGCTTTTTCCAGATTTTTAATGGCCTCATCAATATTGCCCCGTTGAAGTTCCACGAAGCCGATGTTGCCGAAGCCCTCCGAGAACCCCGGTTTGGCTTTAACCGCCATTTTATTATACTTCAGGCATCCTTCCAAATCATTGCGCTGCAGACAGATCCCGCCGAGCAGAACATATGCCTCGGCCATGCCGGGGCTGCATTGGACGGCTTCGTTCAGCGCTTTTTCAGCTTCATCGTATTTTTGCTGACCCATAAGTGCGACGGCAAGATTGTAGTGGGAATTACCGCACTCCGGATTTGAGGCAATGGCTACTTTTTGCTGAGCAATGAAATCTTCGGCGTTTTTAGCTTGTGTCATTGTTTGAGTCCCTTCACCTGAATTCCGCAAGCAAATACGCCCGGGTGAGGTTCGCGGTCAAGTTACCGCAATTGAGCCCAGGCGGTAGTCTTTGCTCTAAAATTCAGGTATCTATTTTTCAAAATGTTTTTAGGTTAAATTATCCAGCTGCCATGCGCGTTAAGCTTTACCAAAAGCGATCTTTTCGCTTGACATCGCAGATCCTTTTAACTACCGTTTCAATTGTTCCAGAAAAAACGGATTTAATAAACCTTTATTCAAAAAAAAACAATACTTTTTATCACCATGGGGGTGGATATGAACTCGGGATGTTACACTGCAATTGCAACGCCATTCATAGAAGGTGCTGTTGATTATGAAAATCTGGAAAAACTCGTGGATTTTCAAATTCAAAATGGAATCGCCGGCATCATTGCCGTTGGAACCACCGGCGAAAGTCCGGTTTTAAACTGGGAAGAACATAACCGGGTCACGGAAGTCGTTGCAAACAAAACCAAAGGCAAGTGCCTGTGTATTGCCGGCACTGGCAGCAACAACACTGCAGAATCAATGGCCGGTACCAAACATGCGGCTGAAGCCGGTGTGGATGGTGTTTTGCTGGTAGACCCATATTACAATGGTCCGAGTTCACTTGAAATCCGCCGGGAATATGTCGCGCCGATTGCGGCCGCTTTTCCGGATCTTGACATTATACCCTATGTCATTCCCGGTCGGACCGGTGCGCAGTTGCTGCCCGAGGATCTTGCCCTGCTGTATCAGTCACATCCGAATGTCAATACCGTCAAAGAAGCCACGGCCAATCTGGATAATATGAGACGGACCCGGGCATGCTGTGGACCGGATTATATGATTTTCTCCGGCGATGACGGGATGACCTATGCCATGATGACCGATCCCCAGATTAAGGCGGCCGGTGTGATTTCCGTCGTTTCCAATGTGATCCCGGGAGCGTTGAGCGAAATGGTTCAACTTCTTAACCAGGGCAACGCCTCGGAGGCCAAATCCCTGATGCAGAAACTGGAGCCCTTATTTGGCCTAGTAACGGTTAAAACCGCCGAACAAACCCCTTACGGGCAGGTGGAATGTCGCGCCAGAAATCCACTCGGCCTCAAAACCTTGATGTCAATCCTGGGAATGCCTTCGGGCAACTGCCGTCGACCGTTGGGAAAAATGACCCGCAACGGCATCGACTCGGTGATTGATGCCACTCGCAAAGTTTATGCAAACGCACCCGAAATCTTGCAGCCGATTGCCGACTTTTTCAATGTTGACCTCGCAGATCGACTGGAAAATCCGGCTTACCGGGAAGGGTTGTTTTACGAGAGCTATTAAGCTTGGGTGCTTGCATGAGACAGCGTGGTGGGGGCAGCAAGTTTAACGGAAGCTAGCCCTTCAGGTTTCACGTGTCAGTGTTCAGGTGTCAGCTAAACCACTGGTCTCCGAAGCGACAGAGTGGTTCAAAGCGGATATTTTGTCCCGCTGTGAATCAGACATATGTTTCCTATCCATCCCCCTGACACCCGAAACCTGACACCTGACACCTAAATCTTAACGTATCGGTTTTATTATCAATCTAGGCGCTATCGCTCTGTCCGGCACCATCCGCCTTAATCTTAAAGTCTCCTTCTTTAAACAACAGCCATTTGAGCCATTGCAGGCCGAACCGCAGCAGCGCAATTTCATCATTTTTGATTTCTTCAAGCGTTGCAGCGGCTACTTCATAGCGCTGTAAAAATGAGCTTTCCAAAACAAACTCGCGAAATTTATCAATGTTGTAACTGACCAGGAAAAACATTTTCTTGGTCTGCTCCGTAAACTGCATGTTGGGTGGAAATGAGCGCTTCCGAACAACTAGTTCCGTCCACTCGGCATTGATCGCGTCATGAAGATCCACCCCCTGATTTTCGCGCCATTGCGACACTGTCCATTCCCGGTTCTCCTCAAAACCCAGGCAATGGGGTTCGTTGACAAAGAAATAAAATTCTTCGACGTCAGGATCTTCTTTATGACTCAAGGTTGCGACACCCAAGGGATAATAGCGGCACGTAGTCGGGCGGTCTTCATAAACCAGGCACCCATTTTCCCTGACAAAAGGACAGGCTTTACCCTCAGATTCCGGATCGTCAACGTCCAGCAGTTTCAGCATCACAACCGGCAGATCGGTTTTTTCTAAAATTTGCGGTTCGGTATAAAGGGCCAAAAATTCCTCCGACGACAGGCTCAGACGGTTCTTGAGCCGGATAATATCGTAGGGGGTCAGGATGATGTTGATGTCTTTGCAGCACCGGGTGAAACATTTGACACCTGGATGGCAATCAAATTTAAATTTACTTTTAGGGCCAAGCCTGACAGGATCGACATTGGCCATACCTGCTAGTTTATCCATATTATTGTCCTCCAGAACGGATTAATTATTCTTGATTTATCGGCAGAATATACTATATCGGGTAAATAAAAGCGAATTGTTTCCAGATATTAATAAATAATTTTTAAATATTAATCACTTAACCAAGGAGGGCTCAATGGATATTACGATAACGCGTACTGAGGAACTAAAATCAAAGCCGGCTGATGACGGCCTGGGCTTCGGCACCCTGTTTACCGATTATATGTTTAACATGGATTACGACCCACAAAATGGGTGGCATAACCCCCGCATCGAACCCTATGGGCCGATTGTCATGGACCCGGCCACCATGTTTCTGCACTATGGCCAGGGGGTATTTGAAGGACTCAAGGCCTACCGCACCGAATCAGGGCAGATCCAGCTGTTTCGGCCCCAGGAAAACATCAGCCGATTAAATCGCTCCTGCCGGCGTCTGTGCATCCCCGCAGTCGATGAAGATTTCGCCCTCGATGCCATGAAACAGCTCATCGCGCTGGAAAAAGACTGGGTGCCCGGTGCACCGGAAACCTCGCTGTATATCCGGCCCACCATTATTGCCATGGATCCCTTTTTAGGGGTGCGTGCTTCGCATACCTATCGCTTCTTTATCATCCTTTCGCCGGTGGGCGCATACTATCCGGAGGGGTTCAATCCGGTAAAAATTCTGGTGACCTCAGACTATGTGCGGGCCGTGCGCGGTGGGGTCGGAGAAGCCAAAACTCCCGGAAACTATGCCGCCAGTCTGCTGGCCGGTGAGCAGGCCCATGACGCCGGTTACACTCAGGTGCTCTGGCTGGACGGTGTGGAACAAAAATACCTCGAAGAAGTCGGCTCCATGAATATTTGTTTCGTGATTGATGATGAAATTATCACGCCTGCGTTAAACGGCAGTATTCTGCCGGGTATTACTCGCAAATCGGTTATTGAACTCGCCAAACACTGGAACGAAAAGGTATCGGAACGAAAAATCAGCATCGATGAACTAATGCAGGCCCATGCTGCCGGCCGCCTGAAGGAAGTGTTCGGAGCGGGTACCGCCGCCGTCATTTCCCCGGTTGGACAGATTAAATACAACGACCAGGTTTTCACCATAAACGACAACCAAACCGGTCCGGTGGCCAAAAAATTTTACCAGGCTATCACCAACATCCAATACGGCAAGGCTGATGATCCCATGGGATGGATTGTGCCGGTCGCTTAAAAACAGATGACAGAAAACAGAGGGCAGAAAACAGAATTGGTTAATTGAAATCCGGAGTCAAAACGGCTGAAGACAAACGGCGCACGACAGAGGATTGAGGGTTGCAACCGGGAACCCGTCACCAGAGGCCAAAAACCAGCAACCAGAGACCGGAGGCAAGCATAATGACTGATATCGCCAAGAAAGACTATCTGCCTGATTTTGTTTCGAAAATGAGAAAAGAAAACCTGGACGACATCGTTATCGAAACTTTTAGTCATTACTATACGCAGGCGCTTAAGGGTGAGAAGGGCCTGATTTATGACAGCGACATTGAACCGGTTGACCTGGATGAAATTCAGGAGCTGGGCAACCTGGACATCTATCAGGAGCATGGCGAAAACGCTTATAAAAATGCAGTCAGAATTGTTTTAAATGGCGGACTGGGTACCAGTATGGGGCTCACCGGTCCAAAATCTCTGCTAAAAGTTAAAGATGGCCAATCTTTTCTGAATGTAATTATGAAACAGGCGGAAAATAGTCATGTGAACCTGCTTTTTATGAACAGTTTCAGTACCCATGATGAAACCCTGGCGGCGCTGGGTAAAATAAATTCGCCCTTGAATCCAAAGAGCTTTCACCAGAACAAATACCCGAAAGTATTGCAGGAAAACTTTGCGCCGGCCTCCTGGACGCCAAATTCGAAGCTGGAATGGAATCCCCCCGGCCACGGTGATGTATATACGGCCCTTTACACTTCCGGTATGCTGAAACAGCTTCTGGCTGAAAATATTGAATACGCCTTTATTTCTAATTCAGACAACCTGGGTGCTCGCATGGATGCGTCCCTTTTAGGTTATTTTGCGAAAAAGAAATTCCCATTTATGATGGAGGTGGCTGAAAAGACAACGTCGGATGTTAAGGGCGGACATCTGGCCAAACTCAGGAAAAACGGCCGTTTAATATTGCGGGAAGCCGCTCAGTGTCCCAAAGAAGAAATCGTGGCGTTTCAAAAAATCGGCCCCTACCGATATTTTAACACCAATAGTATCTGGATAAATTTACTTGCGCTTTCTCAGATATTTAAAAATGATCACAAAATACTGCTGCCATTGATTTTGAACTCCAAAACCCTCGATCCCAGAGATGAGAATAGCCCACCGATCTTTCAGTTTGAAACCGCAATGGGCGCTGCGATTTCCCTATTTGAGGAGTCTGCTGCAATCAGGGTGCCCCGATCACATTTTTTTCCGGTCAAAACCTGCAATGACCTGCTGGCGATGCGCTCAGATTGCTTCGTATTTACCGAAAAGCAAAATTTACGGATGAACCCGGCAAGAAATATAAATCAAAAACAGAAAACCATAAAAATAAATCTTGACCCCAAATTTTATGGTAAGATCGACGACTTTGACAGGCGCTTTGCCGACGGGATTCCGTCTCTGTTGGATTGCAACGCATTGACCATCGACGGTGATGTTTTAATTGAAAAAAATGTCAAAATTAAAGGTTCGGTCACCATCAGAAACACCGGCAAGAGCCAGGCGGTTATCAAAGCAGGGTCCGTCATCGACAAAGACATCGTCTTCTAACAACAAAAAAATCAGCCACGCATAAATACGAATTTCCACGAATTTTATTTTCTTACTTTTGAATTTTGCAATAATTTGTCATCATTCGTGGCAATTCGTGGCAAAATTTTTTAAATGTAAACACAAGTGAAAACAAATCTTCACGAAATTATTGATTCCGCAATTTGGTCAAATAGGTAATGGTAAGTTTTTCTTTGGAGCCGGGTGCAATTTTTAAGGAAGCCGGGTTAAGGGCCAGATTAACCGAAATCGTTCCCTTGACTTCCAGATTATTGAGCGGAACTTTTTCAGTATATAGTGTAGAGATGGTCTCAAGTATTCGCTTGCCGCCGATGACGGTGACGGTTGCAGGGTCGACGTTGGCCTCGGTCAGGATAAAATGATCCGGCAATCTGCCGATCCAGTCAATCTGCACCGGCATCTTTTTTTCAATCAGGACATCAAGATCCACTTCCACCACTGTGGGGGTCACGCCTTTTAATACAATCCCGGGCGGCAGGGAGATGCTTTCCCGGGTAATCGTATAGCTGTTGGGGCCGACTTTGGATTTGGCCAGATCCAATTTTACCAGCACCTGGTCGGGTTTGATGGATTTTATCAACGCACCGGATCCTTCCAACTCGAGGCTGACGGAATTTACCGAAGTATGGACAATTTCCATGGAAGGATCTCGATTCAGGTAAACCACCGGACTTTCGAAAGTCAGCAATGTGTCCCCTCCCCTTGAAACGCTAAACCACACCCCGGTGATGAAAATGACGGAAAAAAGCGCGGCGGCGGCGACCATCAATTTTTCTTTAATTCGTTCACGGCCCGTTCTGGCAGAAACCCCCATATGCTCCTGCAAAATTTGCTCAAGTTTGCGCCGTTGTTTGACAACTTTTAATTGGGCATCCTGGGCAACTACCACATCACCTCTTTCCTCGGAAACAGCTATTATCAGGGCATCGGTGGATTCAGCCAATCCCAGGGCTGCCCGGTGGCGGGTTCCGTAATAGGTGGGAAGATCGTCCCGGCGCGACAAGGGTAAAATTGCCCCGACCTGGATAATCTGATCACCCTGAACAATTGCAGCGCCATCATGCACCGGATTTTCAGGCCAGAATATGCTCAGAATCATCTCTTTAGAAATATCCCCTTTCCAGAGGATTCCGCTCTGGATCACCTCCTCCACGTCTTCTTTACCCGGGAAAACCATCAATGCACCACATTTGCGCAGGCTCATATCATAGACGCTCTGGACAATAATTTCGATCGTACTGAAAACCGTTTTTGATGAAACATCCCATAAGATCGCCTTCAGCTGACTGGCCTGCAATACGCTGCGGATCTCATTACGGAATATGACGATGATTATAATTGCGCCCAGACCGATAATTCCCTGGACCACCCAGCTGGTTACGATTAAACCCATAGAAACCGCCACCTGCTGGAAAAACCAGAGAATGGTCATGCCGATTAATACCCGGAATGCATTGGTCCCTCGAAAAAGAACATAAAACCTGAAAAGTATATAGCTGACCAGGCTGATGTCGACGACATCCTGCCAGCGAAGGCTGGAAATCAGAAAAATGAATTTTTCCATGTCACTTATTCCGTTATACTGAAACGCAATACCTGAAAAATCCGCCCCTGGGAATCGGTCACTTCAACCCGCCAGGGTCCGAGATCTTCTGCGCGAAGCTGGATGCTGCTGTAGGTTGACCAACGTGGCGATTTCAGGATAAGCTTAATTTTGGCGCTGGGCCGATCCCGGTGAAACCAGCGGTGGTAGATGACGGTTTGGTTCGGTACCGGATCAAAAGAAGTAAAACAAACGGCTTTACGGCGCTCGATAGAAAAAACGATGGTCGCATTTTGGGGAGTTTGATCCTGTATATCTTCACACATCACGGCTTGAACCAGAGTAAGGGTGCCGGATTCTATTCCGTTTGAATCAGATTCAGATCGCCCGGAAACCGGCAGCATCAGTCCGAGCTGGATCAAAAAAAACAGTAACGATAAGGTCCGATAATTCATGGCTACCTGCCTGCAAATTAATTAATTTACTTATAAATATCTTATACTTATAATATCAAATTTTATCAAGAAAAATTACAAAAGATTTAGCAGATGATTTCATCATCTTCAAATGCTTGAAGTGTTGATTAGTTTAAAACTTATTAATATACTATTATTTCGAATCTCAATTTTTAAAATTCAGGACACTTTTTCCCACGACAAATAAAGATGGCTAATCATAATCAAATCATACAAACACCAGCTCCGGGAACCCGTCTGGTGAAATTTTGCGGCGATACGGTGGATTTCCGGCTGAATTTGTCGCAGGCCCAAAACGGCATGGCCTGGATCCGCACAAATATCGGGCAATCAAAGGTAATCAGAAAAGAAATTATTGGACAGGTTGATCGGGGGGAATCCCCTTTGGGCAGAGCCTGGTTTGACATCCCGATGCGACGGACCGGCGAACAAACTTTTGCGGTAAAGCTGCCCGTGTGCGAAAACGGTCACTTTGAGGCGAAGTGTTTCTTTTTGCCGGAAAGCGAAGTCACGCCGGTCTGGCCCCGGGGTTCCAACACCATTATCAATGTTGATTCAGCTGACGCCTGCTGCGCCAACATTATTTACAACGCCTTTGTACGGCAATTTGGCCCCAACAAAGCGGGCGCCGCAACCCTGTCATCTTCCCAGGATGAGCTCATTGCCCAGCTTGACCAAAAGGGCTATACCGTGATTCCGCCGTCAGGAACGTTTCGGGATCTGATTGCCGAACTTGATTTTATCCTGGGTGATCTGGGCTGTCGGATTTTAATGCTGCTGCCGATACATCCGACGCCCACGACTTATGGCCGCATGGGAAGATTCGGCAGTCCCTATGCCGCCTTGAGCTTTACCGCCGTCGATCCGGCCCTGGCGGAGTTTGATCATCATGCCACGCCCCTGGAACAGTTCATCGAGCTGGTGGACGCCGTTCACCGGCGCAATGCCAGAATAATCATCGATATCGCCATTAATCACACCGGCTGGGCCGCCGGCCTGCACGAATCCCACCCCCAGTGGCTGGTGCGGGGTCCGGCAGGAAAAATTGAAGTCCCCGGAGCCTGGGGCGTCGACTGGGAAGATCTTACCAAACTGGATTATCGCCACCAGGATCTCTGGCAGTATATGGCCGATGTATTTCTAACCTGGTGTAACCGCGGGGTCGACGGATTTCGCTGTGATGCCGGCTACATGATTCCGGCCGCTGCCTGGCAATATATCGTGGCCCGGGTCCGGGATCAATACCCGGATACCGTTTTTTTACTTGAAGGCCTGGGCGGAAAAATTTCGGTCACCCGGGATCTTTTAAACACTTCCAACTTAAACTGGGCCTATTCGGAATTATTTCAAAACTATGACCGCGGACAGATTGAAAACTACCTGCCCGACGCCTTCGACATATCGACCCGTGATGGTATTACCGTTAATTTCGCCGAAACTCACGACAATTTAAGGCTGGCAGCCCGCTCGGAAGTCTACGCCCGCCTGCGCACTGCATTGTGCGCCCTGTGCGCTCCCCATGGCGCCTTTGGCTTTGCCAACGGGGTCGAATGGTATGCCACGGAAAAAATCAATGTCCACAATTCTCCATCCCTGAACTGGGGTGCCGCGGCAAATCAGGTCAGCCACATCCGGCGCTTGAATGATTTGTTGAAGACGCACCCGGCGTTTCACAGTGATACGGAATTAAAAATGATCCATCGGGGGGACGGCAACCATATTTGCCTGCTGCGCCGCCATATTCCAACGGCTAAATGGCTGCTGGTAGTGGTCAACCTGGATCACGATAACCGGACGACCGCCAGCTGGGATGCAGTACCTGCAAAAATTAATAGTTTGCAATATATCAATCTTCTTTCCGGATCCCCCGTTAATGCAACAGAATCAGAAGGTTTGCACCGCTATCTTCTGGAACCCGGACAGGTGTTGTGCCTTGCCCAGGACGAAAATGCTTTAGATTTCATTCATAAAATGCCGGTTCAGCCCTGCGGGTTACCTCGGCAAATTGAAGTCCAGCGTCTGCGTGCCAAAGTGCTGCAGGTGTTTTCCTTTTATCACGAAACCGGCGATCTGACAGATTTTAATATTGACCGGGCCACCGAAAAGTTAAAAACGGACCCGCTCACTTTCTGCCGTGATCTCAATCGCTTCAGCCGGGAAACCCGGGTCATCACCTGGCAATGGCCGCAGGATCTGCGGCGCGAGGTCATGCTGCCACCGGACCACCTATTATACGTGCGTGCAGATTCTGCATTTCGCGCCCGTCTGATTGGCAATCGACAGACGGTGGCCGATGAAATAAGTATCGCGCAGACGAACGAAACTTTTTTTGTTTTATTTAGTCCGCTGGACCCACCCGTATCCGCCCAATCCTATACCCTGAGGCTTTCCGTTTTTACGCCCAACGGCGCGCGACACGAGGAGGCACTCCTCTTGCTCCTGCCACATGCACGGCATCTTCGGATTAAACGGATCTTTCGGCAGGCCGAATTGCATCGCAGAAACCTGTCTTTTCTGGCAACCAACGGGCGCGGTGCCATGCTTAAACTGCCGGTGGCCTGGGGAACGCTGAACAGTCGCTATGACAGCCTGCTGGCAGCGAATATCAGCCGGAAATACCCCGAAAACCGCTGGATTATGTTTACCCGCTGCCGGGCCTGGGTCGTGTTCCAAGGGTACTCCCAGGCCGTAAATACCGACTGCCTGGAGGCATTCGCTGTTGATGATCACGGCAGCGGTTTTTGGCGCTATCATGTTCCGTCCGGGCAGGGAGAAAATACATTGTTGACAATCGGCTTAAACATGGTGACCGGTGAAAATGCTCTGCAGATGACATTTTATCGCCATCCATCAGACGGCAGCAGTGATCATCTGGATGATCACAAACCGGTTCAGCTCATTTTACGACCGGACATTGAAAACCGCAGTTTTCATGAAACCACCAAAGCCTACACCGGACCTGAAGACAACTGGCCCCGCAGTGTCAGACCCGATCAGCAAGGATTTGGATTTACACCGGACGCCCGCCATCATTTGCAGATACAGGTATCCAGCGGGGATTTTGTGCCGGAACCGGAATGGCAATATATGGTGCATCGGGATGCTGACGCCGAACGCGGCCAGGACCCTGATTCGGATCTTTTCAGTCCCGGTTATTTTTCAGTGGCTCTGGCCGGTAATCAACAGGTCAGCCTTTCAGCGGTTATCTCCCAAGCCGGGGATTCTGTTCCCTTGCCAAGACCCCCGTCGGCCGGAAAATTTACCGGGCCCTTTGAAACCAGAAGCAATACCCGGCGCAGCCCAAAAAAAATCTTAACCCGGGCCCTGGATGACTTTGTGGTGCTGCGGGGCGAGCATCAATCCGTCATTGCCGGGTATCCCTGGTTTCTGGACTGGGGACGTGATGCGTTAATATTCGTGCGAGGTTTGATCGCAGCCCGCAAATTGGCGGATTCCAGGGCCATCCTGACGCAGTTCGGTCAATTTGAGCAGCAGGGAACTCTGCCGAATATGATCCAGGGCCTTCAGGCGGCCAACCGTGATACTTCAGACGCTCCCCTCTGGTTCATGCTGGCCTGTGAAGATGTATTGCGCACTGAAAACAATGATGCCTTTTTGGAAGCCGACTGCGCCGGCCGCTCGGTACGTGATATCATATTGTCCATTGGCAATGGCATTGTGGCCGGCACCCCCAACGGCATCAAAATGGACGCTGCCACCGGGCTGGTATTCAGTCCGGTGCATTTTACCTGGATGGACACCGATCATCCGGCCGGTACACCGCGCCAGGGATACCCGATTGAAATCCAAGCCTTATGGCATGCCGCCCTGCGTTTATTAAGCCGGGTAGATCGGATTGAAAATCAGGACCAATGGCACCAGTTAGGGCACACGGTTCAGGCTTCCATTTTGAACCTGTTCTGGCACGATGATCTGGAATATCTCGCGGATTGCCGGCATGCTGCGGCCGGTCAGTCGGCCCTGGAGGCAACTGCTGATGATGCCCTGCGGCCGAATCAGCTTCTGGCCATCACCCTGGGCGCTGTCAGTGACGAGCATATTGGCCGCCGCATGCTGGCGTCCTGCGAGTCACTATTGGTTCCGGGTGCCATTCGCAGCCTGGCGGACCGGCCCGTGGCGACACCAATCGAGATCATCCATCGGGGAACCGCGCTGAATGACCCCCACCATCCTTACCAGGGTAAATACACCGGTGATGAAGATAGTCGGCGCAAACCCGCCTACCATAATGGCACCGCCTGGACCTGGCTGTTTCCATCCTATTGTGAAGCATGGTCGATGATTTATGGCGTAGAAGGCCGGCAAACGGCTCTGGCCTGGCTGACCAGCGGCGCAAGGCTATTGGATCGGGGCTGTGTGGGGCACGTCCCGGAAATTCTGGACGGCGATTTTCCCCATACCCAACGCGGGTGCGAGGCCCAGGCCTGGGGTGCCAGCGAACTGCTGCGGGTTTGGATTAAGTTAAAAGGAAAATAAATGAAGGAATAATGGTGCCGGGATCCCCGGGCAAGAAAACCAAATCTCAAATCCCATTGCTTTTTTTGCATTTAAAGCCTATTTTAAAACCCTGTGTCAACTTAAAAAAATACCGGCTCGCGAACTGATTTTCGCTGACGGTTTTACTTATAAATTGATAATAAAGGATCCTTAAATATATGAAAAATTTTCAAACTTATCAGGTTCATCCGAATATACCGGAAAACCTCGCCTTTCTTGAAATACTGTCCCGCAACATGTGGTGGTGCTGGAAAAGGGATGCCATTGAACTTTTTCGACGGATGGACCCGCCGCACTGGGCCCAATCCGGCCGCAATCCGATCACTTTTCTGGCAAAAATTTCCCAGACCCGCTTTGAACAACTGGCTGAAGATGACGGCTACCTGGCCCACCTGAATAGAGTCCGGGAAGCGTTTCAGAACCTGGTTATTAATGCGGGAAACGGCAACAACCCGCCGCCAAACCCCGGCGAAACCGTCGCTTACTTTTCCATGGAGTTCGGTCTCCATGAGAGTCTTCCGCTGTTTGCCGGTGGTCTTGGCATCCTGGCCGGTGATCACCTGAAAGCGGCATCCAACCTGGCGCTGCCTTTAGTCGGTATTGGCCTCATGTACGGCGAAGGATATTTTCGGCAATATTTAAATCAGGAAGGCTGGCAGCAGGAAGAATACCCGCAAACTGATATTTACAGCCTGCCGGTGGAGCGCGTGCAGGACAGTGCCGGAAACGAATTGACCATTTCCATCCAGGGACCCGATGGACCGATTCTTGCCATTGTCTGGAAGATTGCAGTGGGCCGCATTCCACTTTATCTGTTGGATACCAATATTGCCGAAAACACCGCCGCCGCGCGAGGAATCACTTCGCGTTTGTATGCCGGCGACACCAAAGTGCGTCTGGCCCAGGAGATGCTTCTGGGAATCGGGGGCATGAAGGCCCTGGCGGCCATGGGAATTAAGGCCAAAGTCTTGCATATGAACGAGGGCCATTCTGCCTTCGCCAATTTGCAGCGGCTGGCTCAGGTCATAGACGATTACCAGGTTGATCTCAAAACTGCGCTTGAGATCCTTCCGCGGACCACGGTGTTTACCACTCACACCCCGGTGGCAGCCGGCCATGATGAATTTGCCGTGGATCTGGTCAAGCCCTATTTAAAACCGCTTGAGGAAAAACTGAATGTTTCAGTGAATGAAATATTATCCTGGGGCCAGCCCGAGGGATCCAACGCCGAGGCACCACTTTCAATGTTTATCCTGGCATTGCATACGGCGGCTTATTGTAATGGGGTCAGTAAACTGCACGGCGCGGTGGCCAGAAAAATGTGGTCATTTGTCTGGCCCCAAAGGCCCGAGGAGGAGGTGCCGATTTCCCATGTCACCAACGGCATCCACGTACCGACATTTGTTTCCCAGGAGCTTGCCTATCTCTTTGACCGGTATCTTGGGCCTGAGTGGTATTTAAGTTCCCGCAAATCGGAAAACATCCATCGCATCGGTGAAATCTATGATGAAGAACTCTGGCGCAGCCACGAAATGAACCGTTCGCGACTGGTGCGCACCTGCCGGCAGCAGCTCGTCCATCAGTACAAACGGCGCAATGCGCCGCGCAGTGTTCTGGAAGCCGTTGAATCAGCACTTGACCAGGATACGTTAACCATTGCTTTTGCCCGACGTTTTGCAACCTACAAGCGCGCGAATTTACTTTTGCATGATGAAAAACGCCTGGAATCGATCATCAACCATGTTCAATTTCCAGTTCAGTTTATTTTCGCCGGCAAGGCGCATCCCAAGGATAATGAAGGCAAGGAACTGATCAAAAGACTGTTTCAGTTTGCCAGCCGACCGGCAGTGCGCGACAAAATCGTATTTTTGGAGGACTACGACATGCACCTGGCGCGCCATCTGCTCCAAGGGGCGGACGTGTGGCTCAACACTCCCCGGCGGCCGAATGAAGCCTGCGGAACCTCGGGGATGAAAGCCGCCATCAACGGGGTGCTCAATGTCAGTATCCTGGATGGGTGGTGGTGCGAAGGATATTCGGAAAAAAGAGGCTGGCGCATCGGCAAAGGTGAGGAATATCAGGATCATAGCTATCAGGATGCCGTCGAGAGCCAGGCCCTTTACAATGTGTTGGAAAATGAAGTCATCCCCTGTTTCTATGATCGAAAAAACGGCAATCTGCCCAGCTGCTGGTTAAAAAAGATGAAAAATTCCATGAAAATGGCCATGGAGTCGTTTTGCAGTTTGCGAATGGTATCGGACTATGAAAAGCGTTATTATACCCCGGCGGCAGCGCGCTGGGATTCATTACTGGCCGATAATGCCGCTAAGGCTAAAAAATTGACCGCACAGCTCAAGCGACTTCGCACCCATTGGAAAAAGATCCAGATCAAACCACCGGTAAGATTGACCCAGGAACCGTACCGCGTTGGCGATACCTTTCAGGTGACGGCGGAAGTCAATCTAACGGAACTGGCCCCAGATGAGGTTGATGTCGAGCTATACTACGGCAACTTAAAATCGTTGGATGAATTATCGGCCAGCCATGTCGCGCCGATGAAGGTCGAAGAGGATTTCGGTAGCGGAAATTTTCTTTACGGCTGCAGCCTAAAATGTGACGTGTCGGGCCGTTTCGGTTTAACCGTAAGAGTATCACCACGCGGAGACGAACGGATTAAATCTACGCCAGAACTGTTGACCTGGGCCTGAACGAAGTCGTTGCCTGGCCGGAATGAGGTTTTGATTTATATGAACTTCAAACTTTTTACGAGACCGTCAATGTCAGCAGAAAAAATAATTATCGCATTTAAACATAATACAAGGCAAAAGTTATGGCTGAATTACCGTGCAATCCCCGGGTCCTGATCGTAACCCCGGAAGTTACCTATCTGCCACATCGCATGGGAGGACTGGCTTCTTTTTATACGGCCAAAGCCGGTGGACTGGCCGATGTGTCTGCCTCATTGATCAGCGCCCTGTTTGACCAGGGGGCCGATGTGCATGTGGCCATACCGGACTATCGTGCCCTTTTCAGCGATAAATTAGCCCCGGTTTTAAATGAGGAAATCAACCGGATTCAACGAAAAATGCCCGACGACCGCGTCCACCTGGCCGAGGATCGGGCATTTTACTATATCAACCGGGTCTATTCGCTGTATGGTGAAGAGAATATTAAACTCAGCCTGGCATTTCAACGGGAAGTCATCAACAATATTGTGCCCCGGGTGCAACCTGACCTGATCCACTGCAACGACTGGATGACGGGACTGATTCCGGCCATGGCCCGGGAACAGGAAATTCCCTGTCTTTTTACGATTCACAACGTTCATACGGTTAAAACTTCCCTGGCTGCGATTGAAGACCGGGGGATCGACGCCGCATATTTCTGGCAGCATCTATATTTTGAAAGGATGGCCAACAGCTACGAACAGACCCGCGACAACAATCCCGTGGATCTGTTGACCAGTGGAATTTTTGCCGCCCATTTCGTCAATGTCGTCAGCCCGACGTTTTTACAGGAAATTATTGACGGCCAGCACCCATTTGTTGAAGCCCCTATCCGTCGCGAATTGACCAACAAGGTTTACGCCGATTGTGCGGCCGGGATCATCAACGCACCCGATCCGTCCTTTGACCCCACAAGCGATGAAGATCTGGCTCAAAAATACGGCCCGGCAGATCATGTGACCGGCAAAAAGGCAAACAAACGCGCTTTACAAAAAAATCTGGGCCTGAATCAAGATCAGCGCGCCCCGGTATATTTCTGGCCCTCGCGGCTGGATCCGATTCAAAAGGGATGTTCGCTTTTGGCAGACATATTCTATCGGGTCATCTCCGACTATTGGGATCAGAATCTGCAAATCGTTTTCGTCGCCAATGGTGACTATCAGAGGAACTTTGAGGACATCGTTAATTTTCACCGATTTCAAAGCCGCGTGGCAATTTGTGATTTCAGCAATGAACTGGAACATTTGGCCTACGGTGCCGCTGATTTTATCCTAATGCCCTCCAGTTTCGAACCCTGCGGTCTGCCGCAAATGATCGCACCCGTCTATGGCGCCCTGCCGGTGGCCCATGATACCGGCGGCATCCACGACACCATCACCCACCTGGATGTGGAAAATAACACCGGCAACGGCTTTTTGTTTAAGAATTTTGACGCGGGTGGTTTGTATTGGGCCATAAATCAGGCCATGCTGTTTTACAATTTACCCCAAAAAATAAAAGCCGCTCAAATCAAGCGAATTATGAAAAATAGTGCCGCAACCTTCACCCATGCCAATACGGCCCGACAATACATCGCGCTTTATGAAAAGATGCTGCAGCGTCCGCTGATTGCCGATAAAGTCCCGGACTCCTGTCACCATAATTTTGATCTCAAAGCTCACTGAGGATTATTGGCGTGCAAAAATCAGGTCATCAATCGACTCTACCAGACACTGAGAAAGTCAAATGCGCCGTTGACCACCTTTTAAAGATAGATCCCTATTTACAACCCTACGAAAAAATCATCGCCCGCCGGCTGTCTAAAATCGAAGCAATGGAAAAGCGCCTTACGGGTGGTAAGATCAAGCTGATCGATTTTGCCGCCGGCCATGAATACTTTGGTCTTCACTTTCGGAACAACGAATGGATCCTGCGCGAATGGGCGCCAAACGCCAATCGAATTTTTCTAATCGGAGACATAACCGGTTGGCAGGAAAATGAAGCCTTTGCGCTTCAGCGTCTTGATGACGAGAACGTTTGGGAAATCCGCCTGCCACCCGCAAAACTAAAACACCTAAATTTGTATCGCCTTCGTGTCCATTGGTCCGGCGGTG
>Ga0210064_1000326_pt1 | contig 23130 bp, 16 predicted proteins | sample Muzzi_CordC_D2_FD_185531 | JGI IMG/M metagenome (GOLD analysis project Ga0210064, IMG submission 185531) | Wetland microbial communities from San Francisco Bay, California, USA, that impact long-term carbon sequestration - Muzzi_CordC_D2 (SPAdes) | ecosystem: Environmental > Aquatic > Marine >...
GATGTCATGTGGACCTGCAAGTTCAGAAACGGGACGATCAAACGCTTTAAGTTCCCCATTCGGACCACTCCCGAAGGACAGGCCAATGCGTATCTGGATCTCAAGGGACAGGATATCGAAAGCCAGGCTCTCTCAACCGAGGAAGCCGACGGCGCAGCGATGCGTGCTCCTGCTGCCGATCAAATGGTTTAATTGCCGGACCGGATAACGCAATAGATTTTGTAAACTATCAATACTAATAAATTTTAGTGAATTGAAGGAGGATGCAATATGGCATTACCGAATAAACCTGCGGGTGAACTTAAAGCTATACGAGACCCGGAAGTCGAAGAGCGCGAAGTTGATATTCTGATCGTAGGCGGCGGGATGGCTGCTTGCGGTGCCGCGTTTGAGGTTAAAAAATGGATGGGCGCCGACCAGAGTGTTATGCTGGTGGACAAAGCTGCCCTGGAAAGAAGCGGCGCGGTTGCTCAGGGTCTTTCTGCGATTAACACGTTTATCGGCGACAATTCCCCGGAAGACTATGTCCGTATGGTCCGCAATGACCTGATGGGGATTGTCCGCGAAGACCTGATATTCGATCTGGGCTGCCACGTGGATGATTCCGTCCATCTGTTTGAGGAATGGGGCCTTCCGATCTGGAAAACATCCGAAGAAGGCAAAAACCTGGACGGCAAAAAAGGCCAGAAAATGGGAACCCTGAAATCAGGTGCCGCTCCGGTGCGTACCGGTAAATGGCAGATCATGATCAACGGCGAATCCTACAAACGAATTGTGGCCGAGGCTGCCAAGCTGGCGATCGGTGAAGAAAATGTTCTGGAAAGAGTTTTCATCGTCGAGTTGCTGCTGGATGCCAACAAAGAAAATCAGATCGCCGGTGCCGTCGGTTTTTCCGTGCGTGAAAACAAAGTTTTCATCATCAAATGTAAAACCATGCTGGTTGCCTGCGGCGGTGCCGTAAACATCTATCAGCCGCGCAGTGTGGGTGAAGGTAAAGGCCGTGCCTGGTATCCGGTCTGGAACTCCGGCTCCACCTATACCCTGTGCATGAAAGTCGGGGCCGAGCTTTCCATGATGGAAAACCGTTTCACCCCGGCCCGTTTTAAAGACGGTTACGGCCCGGTCGGTGCCTGGTTCCTGCTGTTTAAAGCCAAGACCCTCAACGGTCTGGGCGAGGCCTTTGCCGGCGGTGAGGCTGCCAAGGCCGAGCTGCAAAAATATGCGCCTTACGGAACGGCTGCCATTACCCCGACCTGTCTGCGTAACCACCTGATGCTCTTTGAGATGAAGGAAGGCCGCGGTCCGATCATCATGGATACGGTCTCCGCACTGGCTGAGCTTGGCAAGACCATGGACAAAAAAGAGCTCAAGCACCTTGAGTCCGAAGCCTGGGAAGACTTTCTGGATATGACCTGCGGACAGGCCAACCTGTGGTGTGCGACCAATACAGAGCCTGAGAAGAAAAACTCCGAGGTTATGCCGACCGAACCTTACCTGCTCGGATCACACTCCGGTTGCTGCGGTCTGTGGACCTCCGGTCCGGATCTGGAATGGGTGCCGGATGCTTACAAGATCAAAGCCGACAACGGCAAGGTGTACAACCGCATGACCACCGTCAACGGTCTGTTCACCGCCGGTGACGGCGTGGGCTGCTCCGGTCATAAGTTCTCTTCCGGTTCGCATGCCGAAGGCCGTATGGCTGTCAAGCAAATGGCCCGTTACGCCAAGGATCATGCCGACTACTCGCCGGCCATCGCCCAGAGCGCCCAGGAACTGGTCGACCTGGTTTACAAACCGGTTCGTACCTATCTGGATCACAGCGCATACACCACGGCCGATGACGTCAACCCCAACTACATCAAGCCCAACGGCATGATGTACCGCATGATGAAAGCCGGCCATGAATACGGCGCCGGCACGGCCACCTTCTACCAGACCACCAGCAAGAACCTGGAGATCGTCATGGATCTGCTGGAGACCATGCGCGAAGACAACGAAAAGCTGGCTGCCGGTGATCTGCACGAGCTCATGCGATCCTGGGAGATCCAGCACCGCATCTGGACGCTTGAATCGCATCTGCGACACATCCAGTTCCGCAAAGAAACCCGCTATCCCGGTTTCTATTATCAAGCGGACTATCCGGGACAGGATGATGAGAACTGGTTCTGTTTCGTTAACTCCAAGTACGATCCCAAAGAACAAAAATGGGATATCTTCAAGAAAGACTACGTCAAGATCTTCACGGACTAATAGAATGTCGACTTTGATTTGTAGTTGCTGACATACTGCCTCCAGGTGTCCTTGGACACCTGGAGGTTTTTATTAACTATCGTAAGGTTTCAGGTGTCAGGTGTCAGGTTTCAGGAAAGGTGCAGCCACATTGTTGCCTCTTATTTCTGACACCTGACACCTGAAACCTGAAACCTAATATGATTCAAATTCCAAACTGCACGGAGGGATAGCATGACAGAAGAAAAAGCAACCCCTGCTAGTAGTAGCATCTTAGTGGTTGGTGGCGGTATCAGCGGCCTTACCACGGCCCTGGAAGCCGCTGAAGTGGGGTATGAAGTTTTCTTGGTGGAAAAAAATCCTTATCTGGGCGGACGGGTAGCACAACTTAATCAATACTTTCCCAAGCTATGCCCTCCGACCTGCGGGCTTGAGATAAATTTCAGGCGCATCAAGGATAATCCAAGAGTCAAGGTGCTCACTCTGGCCGAAGTTGAAAAAGTCGACGGAAGCCCCGGCAACTATGATGTTGCGATCAAGGTCAATCCCCGATATGTCAATGAAAACTGCACCTGTTGCGGAGATTGTGCCGCGGCCTGCCAGAACGAGATTGACAGCGAATATGATTTTGGCATGCGCAAAATCAAAGGCGCTTATCTACCGTTTGCAATGGCATTTCCGAACCGTTTTGTGATTTCACCGGAAATTATCGGCACCGATGACGCCCGGCGGGCCAAAGAGGCCTGCCAATATGATGCGGTCGATCTGGCAATGGAGGCTAAAACCTTAAACCTTAATGTTGGATCTGTTGTCTGGGCGACCGGGTGGCAACCCTATGACGCCGCCAAAATAGACAATCTCGGTTTCGGGCAATATCCGAACGTCATCACCAACATGATGATGGAGCGGTTGGCAGCTCCCAACGGCCCGACCAAGGGCAAAATTGTGCGCCCATCGGATGACAAGGAACCTGCCAGCATTGCGTTTGTACAATGTGCCGGCTCCCGCGACGAAAATCACCTGCCGTACTGTTCCTATATCTGCTGCATGGCATCGTTAAAACAGGCCACCTATGTCCGTGAACGATATCCGGAGGCTAAAATTTACGTATTTTACATCGATCTCAGAACGCCGGGCTATCGTTATGAAAAATTTTACGAGAAAATCAAAGAAGATGAGAACATCTTTCTGATCAAAGGCAAGGTGGCGGAAGTCAGCGAAGATCCAAACAGTAAAAATATCACCGTGGTTGCAGAAAACGCCGTTACGGGCGAAAAGATCCACCAGGAAGTCGAAATGGCGGTCCTGGCTACCGGGATGCAGCCCACAACCGCGACCGACAAACTACCGGCTGATTTAAAATACAACGAGGACGGCTTTATCATCAATGATTTTGAAGCCGGCGGTATGTTTGGGGCCGGATGTGCCAATAAACCGGCCGACGTGGTTTCGTCCAATCAAAATGCAACCGGTATGGCTTTAAAGGCCATCCAAACTCTGGTGAACAGGTAGGAGGTTTTCCATGGATAAAAAATATGGTGTATATATCTGCGAAGGATGCGGAATCGGAGAGGCACTGGATATCGAAAAGCTCTGCGATGTGCCCAAAGAGGAGGGGTTGCCGGTTAAAACCTGCCCGGTGCTTTGCGGTACGGAAGGGGTTGAACTCCTGAAGTCCGAGGTTGCCGAAGGGGTCAACACGCTGGTGATTGCGGCCTGCTCCCGCCGGGTGCTGTATGATGTTTTCCGGTTTGACGGCTGTATTGTGGATCGGGTCAACCTCAGAGAACAGGTCGTCTGGACGCATCCCAGGTCGACATACCCGGCTCCCACCGAAGCGCAAAAAGATGATGGGGAATTTATCGATCATGTTCAGATGATGGCCGAAGATTATCTGAAGATGGGTATGGCCCGGGTGGAAAAAGTCAAACTGCCCGAGCCCTATCTGCTGGAAGTGCTTAACCGCAAAATCCTGGTGATCGGCGGTGGATTCAGCGGCATTACCGCGGCGATTGAAGCCGCCAAGACCGGCTATGAGGTAACTGTCGTCGAAAAAGAATCCACTCTGGGGGGCAAAGGCAAATCCTGGCGCCAGCAGCTGCCCGGCGCCTATCCCTATGAAGGCCTGATTGCTCCGACCATCGAAGATAAAATCAACCAACTCAAAGGCTTTGCCAACATCACGGTCAGAACCGATACGGTTGTGGCACGGATTGCCGGCGAACCCGGCAATTTTACCGTCACCCTTAAAAAGCCCGGCGAGAAAACCGAGTTCGACGTGCCGTATCCGCTACCCGAAGAGATGAAGGTCGACGACAAGGGCAAAGAACTGAATGCCGAACAGCTGCATGAAAAATTCATGGAGTTTAACAAGGGCAAACAGGATATCTTGACCTTTGATGCCAACGGCGAAAAGTTCGGTGCCGTGATCCTGGCGGCCGGCTGGCGGCCGTATAAGCCGCAAGAAGGCGAATTTGCGCATCTCGGCTTCGGTGAGATCGCCGATGTTGTCACCAACCAGCAGTTTGAGGAGATTGCCGCGGCCGGTAAAATCACCCGGCCTTCGGACGGCAAAGAAGCCAAATCGGTGGTCTTCATTCAGAGCTCAGGTCAGGGCAATGACAAGGACTTTGCCTATGCCGGTGCCGTCACCAGCATGGTGGCGCTCAAACAGGCCAAGTACGTGCGGGATGATTATGCCGACGCCAAAGCCTATGTGTTTTATCAGCACATGCGCACCGTCGGTCTGACGGAAAATTTTTACAAGAACATCCAACAGGATCAGGGAATTTTTCTGACCAAGGGCGAGGTGACCGCCGTCTCCAAAAACGGCGACGGCCTGATTGTCGAAGCCGACAACACCCTGCTGGGTGAAAAGGTTCAGGTCAAAGCCGACATGGTGGTGCTGGCAACCGGCATGGTTCCCGTCACCAAGGATGATCCCATTATCAACCTGGCCTATCGTCAGGGCCCCGGATTCCGCGACAATGAACTTTTCGATGATTACGCGGACTCCAACTATATTTGTTTTCCATATGAGACCCAGCGCACCGGGATCTACGCGGCCGGCGGAATCCGGCGCAGCATGACGGTGGAAGAAACCATGGAAGACGCCACCGGCGCGGCCTTAAAGGCGATTCAATGCCTGGAATCGGTCAACCGCGGCGTCTCTGTTCATCCGCGCTCAGGCGACCTGAGCTTTCCGGACTTTTTCTTCCAGCGTTGCACCCAGTGCAAGCGCTGTACCCAGGAATGTCCTTTCGGGGCCATTGACGACGATGCCAAAGGCACGCCCAAACCCAACCCGGCCCGCTGCCGGCGCTGCGGCACCTGCATGGGCTGCTGTCCGGAGCGCATCATCAACTTTTCCGACTACAGCATCGACAGCATCGGATCCATGGTGAAAGCCATCGGCGTACCGTCCGAAGATGACTTTGACGAGCCACCGCTTAGAATCCTGGGCCTGGTTTGCGAAAATGACGCCTATCCGGCGCTGGACATTGCCGCATTGAACCGGCTTGAGTACTCGGCCGACGTGCGTTTTATCCCGGTCCGGTGTCTGGGTTCCGTCAACGTCATCTGGATCAAGGATGCTCTGGCGCAGGGCATGGACGGTGTGTTTCTGCTCGGCTGCAAGTTCGGTGATGACTACCAGTGTCACTTTATCAAAGGCAGTGAACTGGCCGACATTCGAATGAAGAAAATCGGTGATGCCCTGTCGAGTCTGGCACTTGAAGAAGAGCGGGTGGCCCAGTTTGAGGTGGCCATTGACCAATATGACAAGCTTCCCAAAATCATCAATGACTTCGTCGAGTCAGTTGAGAAAATGGGTCCCAATCCTTTTAAAGGATTCTAACGATTGAATATTTTTGATTGAAGATTGAATTTTTAAGGTATTGTTTCGATTATAAAAAGGACGGCGCGAAGCGACATCCATTCCGCCTCCGGCGGATCAATTTGCAATCTTCAATTTTCAATTCCGGCTTGTCCGGATTATGATTTTCGATTGAGGATGGCGGCTGCCATTCAAAAGCGCCCATCTTCAACATAATCGAGGAGGTATTAGTATGGCGGAAACATACATAATTGATCCTGATCTAGATTTTATCAAAAAAGTCGGTGCGCTGGGTGGCGCGGATGTGAAAAAGTGCTATCAGTGCGCTACCTGTTCGGTGGCCTGCCCGATTTCTCCGGACACCAAACCGTTTCCCCGCAAGGAAATGATTGCCGCATCCTGGGGATTAAAAGACAAACTGGTGGGCAACGCCGACATCTGGTTGTGCCACAACTGCGGCGACTGCTCCACGCGCTGCCCGCGCGAAGCCAAACCGGCCGATGTGCTGGCAGCTGTGAGATCATATACAATTGAACAGTACGCCCAACCCAAAGCGTTGGCCAGGGCCTTGAAGGATCCCAAGAAGCTGCCGATATTGATGGCGATTCCTGCTATCCTGTTTCTGGTGGTGGGTTCCATTACCGGTTTGCTGAACTTTTCACCGGATTTAAGCGAAGGCATCAAACATTATAAATTTTTCTCCACCTGGCTGGTCGACATGCATATGCTGCCGGCAGCCGGCTTTGCAGCTGCCGTGTTTGCCCTGGGCCTCAAACGCTTCCTGGGCGATATTCATCAAAATGCGCTGGCCGAAGGCAAAACCACCAAGGAGAAGATCGAGCCGGCCGGCTTCATAATGGCTTTTATTCGTATTATCCCGACCATTATTTTGCACCGCAAATTTTCCGAATGTACCGAAAATAATGACCGTCAAATTGCCCATTTGCTGACCATGTATGGCTTTATCGGGCTTTTTATCGTCACCAGCATTATTTTCGTGGTGCTTTACGGGTCGTATCTGTTCCCCGAAGGACCGATTCACGGCCCCTGGTCCCAGCTAAACCCCGTCAAATGGCTGGCCAATATCGCCGGTGTTTCGCTGATTGTCGGCACCAGCCTGATGATCAAGAACCGTCGTGCCAAAAAAGATCAGGCCTCCAGCTACTTTGACTGGTACCTGATCTACCTGGCTTTCTTCCTCGGTGTCAGCGGCATGGGCGCACAGTTGACCCGGCTGGCAGGGTGGGCCTACATCTCTTTTGCCACCTACTATGTTCACCTGGTATTGATTTTTTGCCTGTTTGCCTATCTGCCTTTTTCAAAGCTGGCCCATATAGTCTACCGAACCGTGGCCATGACCTATAACGAGTATGCGGGGCGAAACTTTTAATTAATCTTTTAAAATTAAAAAGAAAGGGGAGCCTTTTGGGCTCCCTTTTTTTATAGGAAGCGTAACCCCACGGTGGGCAGGATAAATCGCAAATCGTAAATCCCAAATATCAAATATAATTCCAATGACCAAAATTTAAAATTCCAAACACTTAATATTGCCCATGTAAGAGGCAAGGTTAAAAGCCGTTTTGGTCCTTGGGTATTGATTTTTGAGATTTGTTTGTATTTTGGTGCCTGGCATTTGGGATTTTAGAATGTGTTTTTTCTGGCCTTGGAGATTTATCATGTATTTTAAAGTGGATGCAATTCAACGCGTTAACGAAAAAAGGGAGCGCCTTGCGGCAGCTCCCTTTAGGGTTTGGAACTCAATGAGGTATTCAGGTTCTGGTTCTACTTTTCATTTCCGGTAGCAGCTCCGTGCAGCTTGATCTCAACCTTCTCAGTCAGTCCTTCATAGTATTCGCGCAGTATCGCAACAACCTCATCTCTTCCAAAATGATCCGGTAATTCCCCGCCTTCAGAAAGCATTTTGCGCAGCATGGTTCCGCTGAGCAGCACACGATCTTCTTTTGCGTGCGGACAGGTTCTCAAAGACGCCATCCCGTCGCACTTGTAGCAGTAGAAGGTCCAGTCAATCTTCAACGGCGTGCACAACAGCGCTTTGCCGCTCTCGTCGGGTGGCGGAATTTTGTCGAAAATGGTCTGAGCCTCAAACATCCCGTAAAAATCGCCCACACCGGCGTGGTCGCGGCCGATAATCATGCGGGAGCAGCCGTAGTTCTGGCGAAAAGTCGCATGCAACAGACCTTCCCGGGGGCCGGCATAGCGCATATCCAGCGGGTATCCGCCCTGGACGACCTTGTCCTCGACAAAATAATTTTTCACCAGGGCATCGATGCATTTAACGCGAACGGAAGCCGGAATATCACCCGGTTTCAGATTTCCGACCAGGGAATGAATATAAACACCGTCGCAAACTTCGACGGCGATTTTGCAAAGGTATTCATGGGAACGGTGCATGGGGTTTCTCAGCTGCAGGGCGGCAACTTCACTCCAACCGCGTTCTTCAAAAATTTTGCGGGATGCTTCCGGTCGCATGTAAACGCCGGCGTATCGGGTCGGATACTCGCCTTCGCTGAGAACCTTGACCGGTCCGGCGAGGTTGATGTCTTTTTGGGCCATGACCATCTGGACTCCGGGGTGATCATCCTTGGCGATTTTCCAGAATTCCTCGGTCGTCGGTGTGCCTTCACCCATATAGACTTTTTCGCACTCGAATTTTTTGTCGGCTGCGGTCATTTCATATTTTTCGGTGACTTTCATGGTGGCCATGATCTCACCGCCTTCAGTGTCGTAAAGGGCAATCTCATCGCCGTCGCTGATGCCGTCGGCATCTTCCCTGCTCGCAGACAGCGTCACCGGAATGGGCCAGAAGGTCCCGTCGGTCATCAGAAAATTTTCACAAACACCTTTCCAGTCCGCTTTCGTCATAAAACCGGTCAGCGGGCTGAATCCGCCGATACCCATCATAATCAGATCGCCTTTTTCGCGCGGTGAAATCGAAATCTTTTTAAAGCCTTCGGCTCTCTTCTTTTCAGCGTCCAACTCTGCGCCTTCGAGCAGACAGCAGGTCAGACCTTTTCCGCCATGAGGTGGAATCAAGTTTGACATTTGATTTTTTCTCCTTTCCCTATAGTTTTCTTCTCAGAATCGCTTGGCACGATTTTATTCCCTAATTAATCAAAAAGGTATGATTAGTAAGGAATAACGGTTTTGTCAAGCGGAATTGAGCGATTTTTGTGGCAGGGTCTCAGTATTTGTGAAATTTGGTGATTTTAGCCTTGATTTGACAGCTGATACTGGACTATCATAAATCCAAATGAAAACTTTGGGGTTTCTATCAGTTGCTTCTGTTGCAAAATCGATAGGTTGGAGCTTTTTCCATGAATTCGACCCAGGTGCCCGTCGAAAGGCGGCAACATCCAAGATTCAAGGCAGCCGAAGGGGTTTTTGCGGCCCTCGTCAATCATGGCAGTAAATTGGGACAAATCAAAGACATCAGCAAAATGGGCCTCTCGTTTCGTTATATTGACCACGGAGGTCCGGCAGGGGAGGCCAGTGAACTAAAGATCATTATCGGCAGCGGCGGATTATATTTAGACAAGCTGCCTTTTACAAAAGTCGCTGATTTTCAAGTCAGAAGCGAACATAGCTTCAGCTCGCTTAAAATGCGCCAGATTGGGTTGCAGTTTGGTGAATTAACCCGGCAACAGCGTATCCGGCTGGAGAATTTCATCCAAATGCACACGATTGGAGAAGCCTGAGATTCCGCCTAAATCCCTTGGAAGTCAGTTGTGTGGATTATTTTATTAAAAAATGCATAAGGGGCTGCTGGTAGGATTGCCTAAAATTTAAAATGACTAAAATGACTAAAATTAAGGATTCAGGTCATTTAATTATAGACAGCATACCACAATTTTAGGCATTTTTCACTTTAGGCAATTTAGGCATTTCTCCGAAAATTTATATTTCTATTTTCAAGCAACAATACCCATCTTACTTATTTAAATCCTGTATTACCGATTAGGGTCGTGTGGTGTTCAACCCCACAAACGTCCCGCCGTTTTTATAACACAGGATCCGCATCAGGGTGGCAAAACGCTCGCCGGTGTTCCCCCGGCCGACTTTATCCTGCAGCATCACCGGAAAACCGACGGCATGAATTCGGACCCGCCGCCCACCTTTCCGGTTGGTTTTGTTGATTCGATCGATTTCTTCGATGACCGGTTGAATGGCATTACCGCTGAATTCATCGCCGAATACATACAAACTGATTTTTTTATCCGCGGCATAAAATGTCCTGATGGCTGCCGTGATTCCTTCGACCGGACTGCTGTTGCTGAATGAGCGCCACGTGGTCAGGTTGGAAATAATCGCCCGGCGACGAGCCGGTGTATCCGGTATCCATTTGCCGGCATACTGGGAAAACATGTAAGCGCCCATGTCGTTCATTATCTGGATACCTTTGACTTTAGGGTAGACCCTCAGGGTTTCGGCCAGCTTTTTTTGCACGAGACCCCAGGCATTGCGCTGCATACTGCCGGATGTGTCGATGATAAAAATGATATATTCACTATCCACCGGAATCCCACCGACGGAGCGGTCAATTTTTTGGGGCTGTTTCTTCAGCAAACGTTTCATTTCCTCGGTTAACTCCTGCATTGCTTTGGCCAGTTTGCCTTCGATGATGTTTTGGACTTCAGCAGATTGGTTCGATGTCGCAAATTGTCCCCGGATGTCCGACAGGTCCCCCTGCAGGCGGGCCAATTTTTTTTCTTCTTTTGCCAGCTGTTCTTTTTGTCCGTTCAGCTCACGGTCGAGCACCGCTGTTTCGCCGCGAATTTCAACCAGTTCCTCCTCCAGGCGTATAATTTCAGCTTGAAGGTCCTGACGCACTTCCTCAATGATGCGGGGTTCGGCGAATTTGGATAACACAAATAATAAAATGATCGCACCAAAACCACAACAGATGACGTCCAGAAAAGACAGGCTGAATATTTCTATGTCGCGGCGACGGTTTCGCATGAGTTGTTGAGTTTATTGGGTTTATTGAGTTGAAAGGGTTAATTAGGTTATTGAGTTTACTGAATCAACCGCCTACGGTTCCCTATGCGCGATGCCCTTTGCTCATTCATTCCGCCTTCCCCTTTCCGCCTTCCGCCTTCCCACTTCCGACTTCGATTCACGGCCAATCCCCGGCAGGGCTGAAAAACGATCCCTTTGTGTCTTTGGCCAGTTTCCAGAACGCACTGGCGGCAAATGGATCTCCTTCCATGGGATACAGGATAATGTTGACCGGTACGCGGGATGGCAGTTGGCCAATGGCGTCGTGAAACAGACTCAATCGCTTTTTACCCGAAACCCTTTTGCCCCACGGCTTTTTGGCTCCCATGGTCGGCAGGCTGTCAACCAGCAGGAATATGTTATCCGGTGCCGGTTTCATCTCTTGGATCGCTTTGAAAGCATTCAGCAGGCTGGTGCCCTTTTGCGGAATAATTTTGCGCATGCGGGACACGGTTTGATTGAGTTTGTCGACATCTCCGGCGCTCAGCCAGATTCCGCCGCTATCGGCAATCAATGGCCCGGCGGACTCGTTAAATGTGTAGACCTGAAATTTGCTCGTGGCCGGCAGCTGAGTGGTCAACCAGTCGATGGTTGCCACTGCCTGCTGCCATTTGGCAGATTTTAATTTTTCAGTTTCCCGCAGGTTGCGCCGGCGAATGATCCCGACTATGGTATCATCCAGCATGCTGGCTGATGCATCCACCAGAATCATGATGCGTTGTCCGCCCATTTTTAAATCGGTGAGATACTGGCGGTCTCCGTGACCGGGAAACGGCCGCAATTTGGTGCCGAGCTCATCCTGTGCTTTGGCTCCGGCCCGCAAGCGTTTGACATCTTCCTCCAGGGACTTTAGGTCCGCTTTTAAGCGGTTGACATGGACGCTGGTTGCCAGGGTATCTTTATCGCTGTCGGCCAGTTCGATCTCTTTTTCTTTGATCGTTTCGATCAGCCGACGCGAAAGGCCCTGGGTTTTTGCCAGCTCGGCCCGGGTTTGCTCCAGGACATTGCGGATCTGGATCAGATTTTTTTTCCCTTCCAGCACCTGATTTTCGATGCGGTTGGTTTCTGCACGCAGGTCGGAAGTTACGGTATTGCGCTGGGCGGCACTCTTGGCATTTACCAGAACAAATAAGAGAATAATGGCACCCAGGCCGCAGGTAATGATGTCCAAAAAAGACAGGCTGAAAACATTTAGCTTTTTACGTCCCATCTAAATTCTCCGCCCTGATATAATTGGCATCAGGTGCAGGTAATCCCGATTTGGTGTTTGAAAATTGATAATCATCATTTAACTTTAGACCGGACGGATAAATTAGCGAATTTTTTCAAGGTGGATTATTTCAGACAAGCAATCAGTTGCAGTCGTTCGCCCGGTGATCCGACTCGAATAATCTGACCGAGTCTCAAAAAAATATTTCCGCTGACACGCATATCGTCTACAAATGTTTCCTGGTCACTAATAGCATTTAGGATTATTTCCCCATCGCGGAGCGCTACTGTGCAATGCCTGGGCGAGACACCGGCTGTCGCACCGGTTATGGTGACATCATTTTGCTCGCTGTCCTTAGTGCAGCCGATAGTCAGCGGTTTTTCGGTAATGGGATAAGCAATGCTGCGATAGAGCAGGTGGGTCGCTCTGGTTGGCGCCGCCTTTTCTGCTGACGGCCGGGGATTATCGGTCTGCTGCCGACGCTGCCAGGGTCGACTGGTGAAAAACGATATCCCTTCGTTGTTGTTCTCTACTGCCAGCTGGTGCCAGATCTGCAGCAGCCCCCTGGCGGCAGCGCCGCGGTCCAGTTCAAAAATATGGACGTCTTCTAATTTAGCGAGCATTTCCTTGCAGCCGGGCAGACGGGCGAGACGATGCGATAATTGGAGGGCGAGCGGTGTTTGGCCCTGGCCCCGTTTATCTTGCATTCTTGTAATTAACCTGAGAATTTCGCTGTAAACCGATTCGGCCTGTTGGACGATGGGGTCATGTTCCAGGGTGATGCTGTACGGGGTGGCGCCTCCGATTATTTCAAATTCCATCGATGAATTGTGCTGAAAATGCGAGAGAATCCCGGGCAGGCGATCATACAATTGCTGCTCTGAGGCGGCCTGGTGAAATGGGTCAAAGCGGGTGGTGCGAACGAATTCATGGGCGATCATATCCACCAATTTTCGGTGAAGATGGAGCAGACCTTTTTCAGGGGTGGTTGCATAATCCCTTACTGTTAGATTATCGCCTTGCTCAAGATAGGTGATCTCGACACTGTGCAGATGAATGTCCAGATACAAGAGCATTCTTTTTGGATTCGGATCAACATGCGACGAAGCTGCCAGAGACAGCGGGACAAAGCCCATGACGGGCATGCCCAATTCCTGGGCGATACCCAGCAGAAGGCCCAGATGCTCCCGTTCATAGAAACTTGGAACCGCCATCACGATTTGGTCACCGTGGTTTTGAATCTGCTGCCAGATTAAAGACAGATGACGGTAGACGATCTCGGCATGATTGAGTGGAAAATACTTGCCGGTTTGCTCCAGGGGCTCGGTATTCAGTTGATCCCAGAAGCGGGTTAAAATTTGACGCGGGAAAAGGTGGGCTTTGCGTTCAGCAGTTTTACCCACCAGCAAACCTATTTTTTGCGGCAGCGCAAAACCGGGACTTTCCCGACCCGGTCCGTCCAGTTCAAGTAACCCGGGCGGGCTGCCGCCGGCAGCAAGGATACCGGCGTCATTCAGTTCAAGGCCGATGACGGTCATAGAAAAATACCTTTTCGTCAGAGGCTAAAGGCCAAAGGTTAAAGGACAAAAGCGAAAGCAAGGTAATCAGGTACAAGGTGTAAGGTGTCGGGTGAAAGTGCCTCCCTTAAGCTTTGCGCTATGTTTCCACCCTCTAATATCAACCTTATACCTCAACCCCAAACCTTTATCCTTTGGCCTTTCACCTTTATCCTTCATTTTTACTGCGTATGCAGTTGCCTTGTCAATTTCTCCTCACAGTATGCTTCAGTGTCCAGAACGTAGTGTTCCTGAAGGGACTGCAACTGATGCAGCAGGAACATCAGAACAATGCTGATCAAAAGTGCGACGAGGGTTGAGTTAAAGGCCACGCCCAGGCTCGTGGTCACATCGAATATGTCCCCTTCAATGGCTTTGTGTGCCTGGCCGAGGGCTTGCCCGATACCTCGCACGGTTCCGATGAACCCCACCGATGGAATCGCCCATGCAATATAGCGGATCATGGACAATTCGGATTCCAGCCGTTCGGCCTCAGCCGTGCAATAGGCATGGGTGGCGCCGGCGGCATCCTGGATGTTGCGGGTGGTGCTGAATCTATGTAATGCAGCCAGCAGCGCTCTGGGAAGCAAGGCGTTGCGTTGATGGAGCGGCAGCGCCTGAATCTGTCGTGAAAGCTCACGCGTGTCCTCCGGCAGAATGCGCACCCCTTCTGCCAGTGGTATCAGGTCTTGTTGCAGCAATGACCGCTGCCGGATGGTAACGACACCTTTGTAGGCCATGATGGCCAACGCCCAGAACATGAGAATAAAACAGGCCTCCTGCTCGTAGTCGCGTATCAAGACGAACACCGAGCGCTCGGTGATTTGTGATTTATCCGTTTCCAGCAGGGCGGCTTGCCGGGCCAGAATCGCGTCGGCATTGGGGCGAATTACGGCGACATAAGCTGCGTGTACGATGATGATAATCAGAATCAGGGCAAACAGCTGGTAGATGAACTCAAATGATATTGGGAAGTTTTTTTTCATGGTATTTATCCGGGTTAAGGCCTTTTTACCGAGGTGATAAAGCACCCTTCAAAACTTGGCACCTTGGCATAGATCTGTTATTTGAGTTAGTCCGTTGACCCGTTATCCGGTTGGCCGGTATCGGTTAACGCCGGCGGGCGAACGGGCAAACCGGCTTACCGGGGAACCGCTGTATTATATGTCGACTGGAAAATCCACTGCCTGATCGGCGGCAATTTCTTCCGATGGTTTGAAGGCTTTTAAGGGTTTCGTCTCAGCATCATTTGAGTTATTGCTGCTTTTCTCCTTGTCCGCTGTTCCTGAATCCGGGGCCTGATCCTTGTTATCGTTTATTGACTGGCTTTCATTTTCAGCCGCGCGCGATTTATTTTCTGCTAAGACTGTTGATTCTCGGTTCAATTCAAATGTTTGAATTCTTATATTCCCTTCGGCAGGTGAATCCGGGGCCGGAACTCTGCTGCCCGAAGCCCCGGGTGCGCTCATGAGAAGCGTTAACAGAGCGATTAACAATAATATATTTTGATCCTTCATAACCGAATCCTGTTCTGTTTCAGATATGGAATAATTTGTCACAAAGGTCCAAAGATAAAAAGCAAAATTTCCGGTTATGATTCATCTTGGCGTCTTGGTGGCAAAAACAGTTTACCATAAACTGTGCCTTAATCACAATTAAGGTCCTATTTCATATATCTGGCAATTCGAAACCCCAAATCAGATCGCCGGGTTTCGCTGTAGTCACGATACGACAGCCTTAACTCACTGATACCGGCCTGCATCCAGGAGGAGCCTTTAATCACATGATGCCGGCCCGCTGCCGGCCCCATGGGATCGATATACACTTTTTGAGCATTGTAGGGATATATTGAATAGTAATCGTGGCACCATTCGGAAACATTGCCTCCCATATCATAAAGGCCGAGAGGATTTTTCATAAACCCGGCCGGCGGTGCACTGACCGCGTAACCATCATTATATGACGGCAAAAAGTTTGATATCAAATCTTTGGCGGATTCGTCGGCAAAATTTCCCGCGTTTGCAGGAGGCGGGTACCCGTTTCCCCAGGGGTATTTATCTTCGGCTCTGTTTTGGTTGAAGCGGCCGCAATACTCCCATTCGGCTTCGGTGGGAAGGCGATACCCGTTTCCCACAGGATCGGCGGCGATCAATTTGCCACCTTTTTGCACATAAACCGGCGTCAGGGATTCTTTGACACTGAGCCAGTTGCAAAAAAGGGCTGCCTGCTCCCAGGTTATCCCAACTGCGGGTAGATCATCCCGGTTCAGGCTTTTGGTTTTGAATGCGCCCGAGTTGTGAGCGGTCAGAAATTCTCTGACTTCCTTGTTGGTAACCTCCCTGATTCCGATATAAAATGAGCGCTGGAGTTTGATTTTACGCAGTGTTTCGTTGGAGCGTCGACCCTGCTCGCGTCGGGAGGAGCCCATGGTAAATGTCCCGGGGCGAACCAGTTTTAATTCGTAACCGTTTTTGGCCCTGATGATTTCGGCCGGAGTCCCGGTGCCGGATGACAGTTTGGTCAAAGCAATCTTAATTTCCTGTGGAAATCCGGGGCGAGGCGTAAGCCGGGTTTGGTAGGTCCGATAGCCCTGCTTTTCTATCTCCAGTTGATGTTCCACCGCGACCAGAAGCAATTTTGCCGGTACCTTGCCCACCGGTCGCCCGTCAACACTAAGTTTTGCATCGGCCGGTGTCACCACAAAGTTGATGACGCCCAGCATGGGCTTTAAAGTCAAGCTGAGTGTTTTTGATTCCTCACTGAGCAGTTTTACTGTGCGTTCGGCTTTTTCGTAGCCGGCTTTGGATACATGAATTCGATGCGTTTCATTGGCGGTCAGCGGTAACTCCAGCGGTGTTTGACCGGCAAAGGTCTTGCCAATCATCACTTGGGCTCCGGCCGGTTTGGTTCGAATTGACAAGTTGCCGTCTGCCGGCTGTAGCCGAATGGTTTCCAGTTCCTGCGGTTGATTGGCAACCACTGCCAGGCGGGTGTGCCACGACTTGAAGCGCTCGGCCTGCACCTCAAGATCATGGTCACCCTGGCTCAGTTTGATTGATACCGGGGTTGTTCCGACAGATTTTCCGTCCACTAAAACCGAGGCTCCCGCAGGATCGGATTGAAGGCTGATTTCCGCCCATCCAGGGACCAGGGCCAGATCAAATTGCTGAACTTCATCGCAGCCCGCGACATCGATTTCGGTGTGCAAATCCTGAAAATTTTCGGCCCGGGCCGTAACGCTTCGGTGACCCGGTTTAACTTCCAACCCGGTCAGTGGTGTGCGTCCCCGCTGCCGGCCGTCTATCAAAATAAGGGCGCCCGCGAGACTGACTGCCGGCGCATCTGCCTGATGGGCCTGAAAGGACAGCCGTCCCGGCTGTCTGGTCATAATAAATTTGAAATCCTGGGTTTTTTCCGCGGTCACGGCTAACTTGTTCTGCAGCGGCTGAAAGCATTCTTTAACGGCTTTAAGGACATACTCACCGGGTCGCATTAAATAGTAGTCACCGATTTTGGGCGTTATCATCCCGCCATCTATAGACAGATGGTCCGGTTTCGGATCAATCCGGATGACAACCTGGCGGGCTGTGAATACAAACCAGGCCGAGGCACACAGCAAAATCAGAGAAGCTCCCAGCCCTAAACCGAGCAACCCTTTCAGGAGGCTAAAGTACTTTGAGCGCTTTGGGTCATGTCCGGGACGAAAGGTAACCGGTTTTATCTCAACCGGTGCCGCACCTGGATTTTTGATATCTTTGCTGGATTTCAAATTTTAACCCTGCATTGAACGTTTATCCGCAATGCCTGCTGGCCGGCCTTGACGACGATTTTCCGGCGGACATCCCGGTATCCGTCGCGGGCGCCCACCACCGTGTAAGTACCCGGTCGCAGCTTGAGTTCATGCTGTGAAAATCGGCCCAATTTGCCCACCTTGTATACGGCTATTTGGGTGAGGTTATCCGACTCGATGGTGATGGTCACCGGCGTTTGGGCAACCATAACCAATCTGTCCAGCTCGTTAATCCGGCTGGCTAGTGCCTGACCACGCGGAGCAACTTGTTGGGCCTCATCAAGCAACTGGACCGCGTTTTCAAGCTGCTGGTCCGACTCCAGGACTTGTGGCTGGGTTAGATAATAGTCAAGGCGCTTGGCGATTCGAATTTGCTCGCCGGCCCTTTCTTTGCCGCGGACGGCAAACTGGAGGTTGGGGTCGATGCCAAGCACGTCCAGATACGATTTCAGTGCGGCCTGCCAATCCTCTGACTGCTCGGCATTTTTCGCGGTGTCGTGCAGCCGATCAATGCGAGTCAGGCGAAGTGCCTGGTCTACCTGCATCAGGGCATCCGACACCTCGCGGGAATCCGGCCTGAGGGATTTTGCTTTAAGCAGCCGGGTTTGCGCCAGCGCGTAATCATTATTGTCAAGTGCCGTCAGCCCGGCCGACATCAATTGACTGAATTGTTGTGCTTTGATCAGATCCGTTACCCGATTTAACGACCGGCGTGCCTCATCAGCATCGGGATCGATCTCAAGGGCCTGCTGATATTGGGTCCGGGCCAGGGTAAGCGCGTTATCTTTTTCATGCTGTTTGCCGGATTCAATTCGCTGCATTACGGTTTCGATGGTTTGCGAGCGTTTGAAGCCTTTTTGAGCCGACTGATTGGCGGGATCAATCTTCAACGCGACGCTAAATTTTTTCTGGGCAACAGTCCCTTTGCCTTCGGTTAAAGCAATCCGGCCTTCTTCCAGCATTCGCCCCAGGGCCGCATCGGCCTGGTCGGCAATTTGCAGGCCGATGAGCGCTGCCCGGGCATACTCAGCAGCAGCCGGTAAGTCTGCCTTTTTGATAAGCAGAGAATCCGCCTGTCGACCGATATCGATCATCTCGGCATAGGATTTACCTCCCCACTCGGCGGCACCTTTGCCATCCAGCAATTTTTTAATTTCTAAAAATTCAGCCAACTTTTGCTCGACCGCTTGCTTCGCCAGGGCCAGTTTTTCCGGATCCACGGCGGCCGGCAGCGGCGCCGGCGGTTGGGAAATCTTTTCGGGCGCCGGTTCGGGTCCTCTGGCAGATTGTTTGTCCGTGACCGGATGCGGTTGCAGCGGATTTTTTGCAAGATAGTGCAGTAGCCCGGCGCCAACAGCGATCAGGATTACCACCGAGCATACCAGCAGGATGATACCCAACAAATGTCGACGTTGCAGCCGGCTCTGGTCGAGCGCTCTGCTTTTTATGGGGACCCTGAGCGGGATGATGGTTTGAGCACTTGATTGATTGGATGCGTCCTTTTTTGACATATCACCTGATGGCGCAATGATTATTGTGTATAATCTTTCTTCCCTTGGTTAGCCTACGGCAAGCATCTTTGCGCTGCTGAGAAACCGAAAACCGACTCTCTGGCCCGGGATTCTTTACAGTTATTCGATATCGGAACCGGATTCAGAATTATCCGGCGGCGGTTCCGGTTCAAAACCGGTTTCAGCATAATAAATTTTGCGCAACAGCTCCCGCCATTGCTTGAACTGCTCCTCGGCCGTGCCGGTCAGTTTGTATTGTTGGCCCTCAAATTCCATAACCACGGGTTTCATTTCGCCGCTAAATGATTCGCTCAGCTCCTGGATGGCCGCTTCATGGATTTCAGCTTCTTTGGAGATATTGAACCCGTCCAGGATCACCTGGCCGCCGATGATTACCATTCCGGTTTGGAGTGCAAACGTATTATTAGAATTACTTGATCCGACTGCGACTGCCCCGGCGATCAGCAATGCGCCGATAAGTTGCCGGGTCAGGGCTTTCTTTTTAATTTCTTTGATGGCCTTGCGTTCGGTCATGTTGAGCTGGCGCCAGTTCTCATAGGAAGGCCACATGGTATTATAATATCCGTCGTATTGTTCGTTAAGGGTATCGACGTACATGTATTCCCGCTCCCTGATTTTAAGGAGGCGATCCAGCATGGGGTCATCGTCGGCCGGCAGTCTTTTAATGGCGAGTTCATTATTTTTGTCTTCTGCCAGATATCCTTTAAATGCTGCAGGCGCAAATTCTTCAGCAAATTTTAATTTGGCCGTGGTGCGTATATTGTCAATCTGGCCGGGGGGCAACTTCATTTTGAATTCAGCCAGGTCATTGGCAATTGCATTGTAGATATCCTGAAAAGCATCTTTTTCGCCCGGCCGATTGTTGCTGTAGGAGTCGTTGGCGGCCTCAGCCTTGTAATTTTTATTAAACCAGTGCCGGCCGGTGGCATCCACGGCCTCGATCTTCAGCCCCAGATACTGGCCGTTGGATTCCAGAATTTCTCCGTTTACGAGCAGATCGACGCTGTCGGCTTCAGCCGGGATTACCTGGACCGCACCCCACTGGCCGCTTTGCTGCAACGTGTTTTTCAGATGATAGGGAATGAAATAACGCTCAGCTTTGCGGATATCGTTATTGGTGCCCTGGTCTTCGGCTTTTTGCTCGGTGAGCGCTTCACTTTTGAAAACCAGGATGCCCACATCCATCAGCTGACCCTCGGGAATCTCCTCTTCTGCGAGCATGATCGGCGTCGGGCCGACCTTTTCGGCATAATAGGTAGCACAGCCGGAGCTTAGGACCAGTACAACGGCGATAGTCGCAAGTATGTGAAGTTTTAATCTCATAAAAGCTCTGTAAATTCCAAGCACCAATACTCAAATCTCAAATAAATCCCAATGTTCCAAATTCAAAATTCGAAAAAAATGATCCGACTAAGACTTTATCCACAGGCATTATCGACGACAGGCACGAGCCTACAAAACGATGCGATATGACTGTGGTGAATGTTTTGGTCATTGATTTTTTGGATTTGATATTTATTTGAAATTTGGTGCTTGAATTTTGGGATTTCATTATCTGTTTAATCCACCCGATGCAATTGATTTAGAAATTTCTTTGAATGTACCCTGTTTCCCTGTATCTCTCAATATTGTCCTGTCATTTACTTGCTTTTCTTATACTCCTCATATTCTTTCCAGAGCTTTTCTTTAAGCTCGGGATCTGTTTCATTTTCTGCGGCTTCCCGCAGCTGGCGGGCCACGATGTCGTCATCTTCGTAGTCCGTGCGGCGCTGATCTTTACTGGACGGGCCCGGAGCGCCTTGGCGCGATCCATCAACAGCGGTCGTGTCGGTGCCTTTCCGGCCTGGGGTGGATTCCGTCTCCCGCTCGGCTGCCGGTGCGCCTTGCCGCTCCGGCTGACTTTCTACGGATGATTCCGCTCCGGCGGTGCTCACGTCCATACCTTGTTCTCGCAGGCGCTTGGCCGCTTCGGCCGCTTCTTCGGCCAGATCCTGCAATTTTTTCGATGATCCGGTGCGAATCCTATCCATTTCCTTGAGCAGCATGCCGTCAAATTCGGCCAGTGAAGCATCTAATTGCCGATCGAGCGCCGCGACTTCATCCATGGTTTGTGCTTCGGGGATATCCGGATCGGCCATCTCATCCAGCTCTTTTGCGGGAGGTTGATTAGAACCGGTTTCAGCGGCAGATTTTTTTGCATAGGCCGCCTCCATCTGCGTTACGATTTTGCGGTTTTCAGCCGTCATGGCTTCGACGCTCTTCAGGTATGTTTCATAATCCCTGACGGTCTCCTCAGAAGCGTTGCCGGATTCTTTGAGCTGCTCAAGTCCGGCCGCGATCCGCGTTTCGGTTTCCTGGCTGATGCGCAGATTTTCCCGTGCCTGCGCCAGCTTAGCCTCGGCTGATTCTGCGGCAGATGCCTGCCCGCTGCTTGATTTTTGTTCCAATTTTTGGGCTTCAGATACGGTTGCAGCCGTTGGGCGTGTCGCTGTTTTTGGGGTTGCCGTTGCTTCAGTAGCGGTTGCTGCGCCGGATTTTGGTTCTGCCCTTTGACCTGGCTCAGGGTGGTGAGTCCTTTGACTTTGCTCAGGATCGTGAGCCTGTCCAGCGGCTTGTTGAACCGTTTGAGATTCTTGCTGCTCGGTCTCGGCCGTTTGCGAGGAGGATGTACTGCCGGCGGAAGCGGTTTGCCGGGTTTCTTCCTTCTCGGCACTTGTGCTTTTGGTGGCAGTTGTCTGGGCGCAGGCAACCAACACCAGTACCATGATGACGGCTGGAAATTTTATATCGGGTTTCATTTCGATGCTCAAGACCTCTGACAGGCTGGTAAAACCAGATAAATCTTCAATTAAACAAAGATATTAAATGTCGCCCGCAATACTAATAATTATAGTGTCTAACATAAGATTTTGGCATTTGAGTGTCAAGAAACATTCCCGGCGGGTAAGGGCAGGGGCCCAATCACTGCTAATGGCCAGCTATTGATTGCCTCACGCAAAGTCGCTGAGTAAGATTGATCTATGTGAAATGAAAAGGCGCGCTGTACCAACACCGCATATGCTTTGGTGCTGGAGTCGCGCGCCTTTAACAATTTGGGTGGCGGAGAGACAGGGATTCGAACCCTGGGTGGAAGTTTCCCCCCACACTCGCTTAGCAGGCGAGCGCCTTCAGCCAACTCGGCCATCTCTCCGTGGTTTGTTGAATAGTAAATTGGTTGATTAGTTGAATAGTTAACATAAGGATTTCAATCAGTTTTACAATCAACTATTTAACCAATCAACGAATCAACCAAGTTTGGCGGAGGGAGTAGGATTCGAACCCACGGAGGCGTTAACCTCAACGGTTTTCAAGACCGCCGCTTTCGACCACTCAGCCATCCCTCCATGTCGGATAAGAATCAAACATAAATATTTAACATTTCAATTTAAATCGGTCAATAAATATTCCATATTCAACTCAAAATATTCAATCGTCACCAGGTCGTAAAAATAGCCCCAATTATTTTTAGCATAATAAGCACAAAAATAGCCTTTAAAGGACCCAGGTGGGTTGACATGCCTGTTTTTTTATGGTTTCAAAAAAACGCAACATGATGTCGGATAAAGACCACTAAAGGCCTAAATGAAGGAACATAGCCATGAAACAAAAATACCTAATACTGAATGACAGAGAAAATAAGCAAATAAAAATCCAGGAATTTGCCGAGTTAAACAAAGAGACGCTGTCACTGCTGTGTGAAGAAGCTTATGACTACAAAACCATTAAATCAGCCATTTCAACCGGCAAAGATGAGCTGATTGCCGCCTTGCGAACCAACAATATGTACCCGCCGGGCATCTATGCCAATCAGATTGCTGATGCGGTAATTGATATATACAAATCGAAAGAACAAGAAGCCGTAGAGCTATTTTTTGATGATATCAATTTATTGACCAAAAGCCGTAAAGCCATTAAAATTGCCG
>Ga0210064_1000327_pt1 | contig 23094 bp, 19 predicted proteins | sample Muzzi_CordC_D2_FD_185531 | JGI IMG/M metagenome (GOLD analysis project Ga0210064, IMG submission 185531) | Wetland microbial communities from San Francisco Bay, California, USA, that impact long-term carbon sequestration - Muzzi_CordC_D2 (SPAdes) | ecosystem: Environmental > Aquatic > Marine >...
AAGACGCGCCAGCTGGGCGGAAAAGTCCTGATCGCCCTGGGTATAAGTGTCCTCGGCCAGCACCCTGCCGCCGATGGCTTTAAAATGGGCGACGAAATATTTGCTCAGGCTTTTGGTATAAGCGATGAACTGATCAGTAACCACGTAAGCCGTCTTCCAACCGCGTTCCTTGAATGCATACTCTGCACCTACTGCCCCCATAGTGGTGTTCCACATGGATAAGGTAAACTGTTTGTCGCCCAACGACCAGGAACTGTACAGAGGATCGGAAGCACAGGTGGAAATGCCGACAATCCCGACTTTTTGAGCTTCACGGCTGGCAGGCCCGCCGAAATCAAAATCGCACGGGGCCACAATGAGTTTGGCGCCCTGGTCAATAAGTTCCACGGCCGCGTTGCCGACGGTGACCGGATCACTTTTGCCGTCAATATTCACAAATTTAACCTGTTTCCCGAGAATGCCGCCATGTTCATTGAGGTATTTGACGGCAACCTGGGCGCCTTTAAGACCGGGTTCATCCAAAGGTGCCTGGACACCGGTGAGACTTAAAGCGCCTCCGATCAGTATTTCATCCTCTGCAAATGAGGTTGAAACGGTTGAGAATACGACCAATGTCAATGACAGCATGCCGATTAACAACTTGTTTAATTTGTATCGCATTTTTCGCCTCCTTTTAATTTGAATTTTTTCATGCCAAATTACAGCGGCTGCCAAAATCCTTTCCTCTTTCCGAAAAAAAACATACATAATATTGTTATGGATTACAATATAAATTAATACGCTTCCAAGGCAGGTTATTATCTTCTGATTTATAGAAAACTTATAAGATGTGCTTGACTTTGCATTGGGAATTAATGGTATTTGAAGTTAGGCAGAAACCCATATCAAGATACCGCCGATTTTAACTTAAAAGCGCATTTTAGCAGGGCTGCCCAATAATTACAAAAAGCTTTTTTTTAACGTTCATAAAATATAAGGAGGTCATCATGCCGATTAAGGTTTTAATAAAACGACAATTTAAAGAAGGGTCTGTTAAAGAAATCAAAAAGATGCTTAAAGAAATTCGCTATCTCGCCCTGGACCAGGAGGGGTATATGTCCTCTGAAACGATGTGGGACCATGAGAATCCATCGCGGGTTGTCGTCGCTTCAAATTGGCGAAGTATTAAAAACTGGGGCAATTGGATCAACAACCAAAAACGGCAATCCACGGAGCAAAAGTTCGCCGAATTCCTGGAAGGCGAAACTGAGTATGAAATATTTGATTTGGGATTTTACCCTCACCCTTAATACTTTAAATGGCACCTGAACCTCGCATAACCATTAACCTGGAATCGGTGAACGGGGGCCGCCACTGAAATCGACTGGAATTTATGGATGTACGCTAAGATTAGAGCTGCTTTTTAAGCTTAAAACATTCACTCCGGCAGTTGGTAAGTACCATCCAAACGGGATAGCATTTCTTCGTAGCGGCGCAGAAGATCTGAGCATGCTGCTTCAAACTCAATGTCGGTCATACTGCCCTGTTTATGCAAAACCTCAAGCGCCGAATATTCGTTTTCATACCATCGATCCGGATCAAAGTTATAGGTCATCGATTAAAACCCCTTTTGCTGAACATATTTATCCGCCGGCGATCTTAGCATTATATCCCCGATTCTTTAATTCAGTGTTCAAAGTGTCCCGATGGTCGCCCTGTATTATAATTATGCTGTCCTTCACCGATCCACCAGTCCCGCAACGGCGTTTTAATTGGGTGGCAAGGATTTTTAATTCATCAACATTAATTTGAAAGCCGGAAACTGTGGTCACCGTATTACCATTGCGTCCCTTGACTTCACGTTGAATCCGGATAATGCCATCATACTTTATATTTGTTTGGGATCTTGATTGTTTCTTTTTGGAAATATATTTCGAAACCGGTTTTTGACGTGATGAGCAGATTCTACCTGTTTCAGTTGAATACACTAATTTTGAATTTTTCATGGCTTAAACTGTATGGTTGTAAATTCCGAACACTATTCTTGGTTCAAGTTACCGTTTTGTCGTGGGTTTTGTCAAGCGCAGCACGACATTTCGAATTCATAAATTGACGTCGTCCATGTTAACCTTCCTTGCATCTATATGGTGATATTATCAGCCCCGCACTTGCAGCAGCTTACCTTTTATATGACGCTCCTGCGCCGAATCACCAGCCAGATAATGGCAGCGCAGGTCAAGATAATTGTATAGCTTGCCAAATAGCACCACTCGGCCGGACCCGAGTGGCCAAGGGATTCAATTGCAAACCTCGATTCGATCCATGACCATAACGGAATTAAAGCGATCGTTACGGCAAATGCGATTGGCGCTGCAATTAGACAAATCGCGCATAAGATGCCGACACCCCGCAGTATTTTGGTCGTTTCCATAAAAGATAGCGTTATGGGGCTATTTATTTGTATTACCGGGTTTTCTCCTGCTCCTGATTTTCAGATTTATTCCGATGATTACGGCCGCATATCTGAGTTTAACCCGATACGATTTGTTTACTTCGCCCAAATTTATCGGTATCAAAAATTACTTGGATCTGGCCCGTGATCAAGTTTTCCTTCAGTCCGTGAAGGTATCGTTTTTCTATACAGTTGGATCGGTTATTCCGGCGCTGATTCTTGCTCTAATTTTAGCGATGCTGACCGTCAAAATCATCCGGTTTGGAAATATTTTTCGCACGTTAATTTTAATTCCGGTCGTTTTGGCACCGGTAGTTGTGGCTATTCTGTGGCGGTTTCAATATTTTGAAGCCGGAGTGGCCAATACCCTGCTGGGTTATGTGAATCTGCCCTCTGTACCGTGGTTAACGACTCCTAAAACGGCAATATTGTCGCTTATACTCATTGGTATCTGGAGAGCCTCGCCATATTTTATGGTCATTTTCACTGCTGGTCTGCAGTCTATCCTCTCGACATATTACAAGGCCGGTAAAATGGACGGCACCAATGCCTGGACGGAATTTCGGTATATTACACTGCCTCTTTTGAAGCCGCTCGTATTGACGGGATGTCGGAATTCAGAATTTTTAGCAGTATCGTATTGCCTCTGGTAAAACCGGCAATGATGGCACTGCGGCAATCACTTCTGCGACTGGAGCCTTGAGCGCGATACATCGTTGGGGGCGCAGTTTGACCTGGCAAACCACTGGATTATTGACCGCGGCGATGGATCCCCGTCTGTGAATCTCGTGGTTCTCAGCTTTCTCGAACCGCTGGAGCTGCTGAATCAAACCAATAATGATACATTCGTCAACGGCACTCTAAAAGGCATGACGGCCGACGTCGTAAATTACTTTAAGAACGAAGGCATTCGGGTCATGATATCCATGGGCGGCGTAACATACACCGAATCATGGAACATCGCATTGACGACCGATCCTGACAGACTAGCTTGCCTCGCGAGCCAGGCAGTTAAATCTTTAGGAGCCGACGGATTGGAAATCGACTGGGAAAATGGAACGCCGGATGCCGCCGAACTGACCGGCATCGAAACATTTATCGACGCATACAACGCTAATAGTGAGACTCTGCTGACACTGGATTTGGCCGTGGGCGATCGCTACTTGCAGGAACTCAGCCGCCGCGCCGCTGCTGACTGGTTGCCAAACGGCAAGATCAATTACATCAATGCCATGGTGCCGCGCGGCGAGCCGTCGACAGACCAATGGCAGGAGCATGTCGATGGCAAGTTGAACTACAATCCGCCGATTCTGCCGAAACCACCGGCTAAAATCGTGGTCAGTTTGTGGCTGACAGATGGCAGGCGGCCGAACGACAATTGCGTGGACTTTACCTCGTCAAGCCAACTTGAAAAAGCAGACTATGTACAAACCGTGCAGCCCAACGGTGTCGGCAGCACCCCGGGTTTTCTCGGATACATGTTTTGGGCGGCTGGACGCCCATCGGCTCGCAATGCTTCTACAATCCCGCCGGACGACACGTGTGAAGGCGGCATGGGGGTCGGCGCATCATATTTCGATATCCCCCTTCCGATCGGAGAGCTGCGTACGGATTAAAGCCTATCAATGCTTGTTTAAAGCTCGGGCCGGGATGATTTCCTGCCTGAGCTTTACTTTAGAATGGAATGTATTCGTTGAAGTGACTGTCTGAAATCTTCTGAAATCATCATCTTGTTTCAAGCACCTGCGATACGGCATTCCAGCCATAGAGATTGATTCCTCTTCGTCTAGGCTTGTCGATACCCCCATAGACCAGGGCCGGTGAAATAGCCTGGCCACCTGCCAGGTCCGTCCAGCGTTCCATTCCAGTAAAGAAATCTGGCATGAGGGTTTGACCTGATTTGATTTCGATTGGCCTCAGGCTTTTTAAGGGGCGGGCACGCCACGTCCGCCCGCGCGGTGTTCTGCGGCACCTTCCAGACGTTCGCGCGCTACCTGCTCGGCGATGCCCTCTTCCTCAAGTCGTCGGCGGTACTCCTCGGCTGTCAGTGTTTCGCCGCCGCGCGTCCGCACTTCGATCGACATCGCGTGCACACCGCGCTCCTCGCCACGGCCACGGGTCACCGGCAGGCGAATGAGATCACGACGGCTGTTGCGAAAGACCCGCCGTACTGTGGGGCTGGGTGAATCGTTGACGATCCTGATCGCCGGGTCGCCGAAGTAGTCGCGCAGCAACTCTTCTTCCGCCGCGATGCCCCGGGCGTGTTCGGCCGGTAATGGAATAAATTATCGAAGTCGTCTGCCGGTTTGACTTTGGTTTCTGTGCGAAGGTGAGCATGCTTAACCTCCATTCGTTCGATGATCTAATCCGTTTGGCGGTGAGATGACGTTTCTAAAGTAGGACATAGCGCGGACAAATGCTGAATGTTTCGATTTAAAATTATGCATTAAAAGGGCACTTCAATATGTTGGGCTGCCTTTTCCCGTCGTCTTGTGGGGTTGAAGCTCTAAATCGAAGCCCCAAGCTCAAAGAGCGAAGTCGGAAGCTGATGCCGGTACACTATTCGCAATTTTCGAATCATCCCCTCCGGAAAGGCAACTTCTTACCTTTTTTCCTACCCTCTCATCTACCCTACCTCGGGCGCCGGGCGCAAAGTTGAAGGTGGCAAAACCTACCGGCAACGGTTAGGCTATTTTTCGATCATGAGACGCAGTTCTTCCATATCGAGCGTACCGTCGCTGTCTCTATCGGCTGTGTCAAAGTCATGATACAGCGCGTTGAGATATTCATGCAGGGACAAGGTTTGACTGCCGTCTCGGTCGGCCGCCTTGAAGCGCCGGGGATCTACGACTTCAACTTGCTGAATCTCAGATATGCTCAGATTGCCATCTTTGTCAATATCAACGAAGAAGAACACCTCCGTCATGCGCCGGTGATACTCCTCGCGGTCAACGCGATCGTCGCCGTTTTTGTCTGAAATCGCTAAGGTTCCAGCGGCATCCATCCGCATGTTGTCGGCACCGAAAGCAGTTGAGATTGCTGCCGATAGGATTAAAAGCCATAGTGTTGCATTTTTCATCGAATGGTTTCCTTTACTGAAGTCAATGTAAGAATTAAAGATCGTGCGATGCCCCAGCACCGGTGATCCGGACCGCTCGCACCGGCCAAAACTTATGACCTGAATGTTGCATGCAAAAACCAGCCGTGAAATATGGGGTCAAGTTGGCGCCACTGCTCGGGTGCGGTGATGGATGCGTTAAAATTAAGTTATTACTTCACGATCTTCCAGCTGCCGTCCGGCTGGCGGCAGGCCGTACCGTAGGCCTGATGCTCCTGGCCGCCGATAGATATGGTTTGCTGATACTCCCGGCAATACTGCCCGCCATTTTTCTGGAAGGTGCGAACGGGTGTGACCGTACCCGAATGTCCGCTGTCCGGGTTGTGCCAGGCGACGGCGGTACCCGATGGTGCTTTTTCCAAAGCTTGCTGCGAAGCTTTTTGGGCCTCGCGGCGGTCGGCGGCGTCCATCCGGTCACCGACGGCCCCGCCGATCAGACCCCCTGCCAGGACACCGCCGATAATGCCCGCCGTACCGCCGTGAAGGGCAGCGGCGATCAAACCGCCGGCAGCGGCACCGCCCAACCCTCCGATGAGGGTCTTTTTATGTTGCCCGATCCCACCGCTTTCCGTGGTGCCGGCACAGCCGCTTATCATTAAAGCGATAATAAACATTATCACAATTCCGGTTGTATATAACAATGGTTTGTCGGATGTTTTGATCATGGATAAATTTCTCCTTTCTACCGAAGTTCTTATCTTTAGCGGCAAAAAATTGTCAATACAGAGCGCCGCTGAGCCTTATAAGGTTTCAGTGTACTTTCATCACAGGCCGGTTTTCCTGATCGTTCCTGCCAACAGCCGGGGCATCATCTGTTTCGTTAGACAATATTTACAATCAAAGCACCCCAGACCGTCAGCAGAACATTTCCGATCGCGTAGGGGACGGTATAACCGATGACCGGCACCGGACTTTTGGCGTCATCTCTGACTGCCTTAAGGGCGGCGGTGAGGGTTCCCGCGCCGGTCATGGCGCCGAGAAGCAGCGCAGGATTCATTTTGAGCGCATAGAGCCCGAAAAGCCATGTCAACAAATGGGGCAGTGTCGTCAGGCAGGCTCCGGCGATAAAGATCGTAAGGCCGGCATGCTTAAAGGCGGCAATGGCCTGCGGCCCGGCGGACAGCCCGACACAGGCAATAAACAGGTTCAACCCCATGTCGGTGAAAATCCACTGGGCCGGGGTGGGTATCTGCCCCAAGGTCGGATGGACGGACCTGAGCCAGCCGAAAAAAATTCCCGCGACCAGAACGCCGCCCCCTACTCCCAGCGTAATGGGGATGCCGCCGATATTGATCGCCGCCAGCCCGATCAAGGTTCCCAAAATTATGCCGGCACCCACCGCTATCAGGTCGGTAAACTGGGTTTGGCGCTCGGGATAACCGATGGCCCCGGCCAACCGTTCGACATCTTTGCGGGCGCCGATCACGGTAATAATATCTCCCCGGTGTACTTTTAATTTGGGGACCAGCGGCAGTTCATGGCCCTGGCGGGTAACCCGCCGGATAAAGCAACCGTGGCCGTAAAGGGTGAATATCTCATGGAGGATTTTGCCGTCCAAATCCTTGCGGGTCAGGCAGATACCGAGGATCTCTCCGATTATCTCCCGGACAATATCGTCATCGATTTCCGGTCCAATGACCTCGCCGGCTTTGAACAAACGGGACCGATAACCGGTGAGGACAACAATATCACCCTTTTCAATGACTAAATCCTTGGAGACATCGTCAATAATCCCGGATTGCTTCTTGAGACGGTCGACGGCAATCCTTTTCGGGAACAGGCTTTCTACCTCTCTCACGGTTTTACCGATTACCTGCTCCTTTTCAACCCGATAGGCCCGGGGGATGACCAGTTTGGACCAGTGGAAAGCCTCAAGGGTTTCCTGTTCGGCAGTGTACCCCAGTTCGGCTTCAGCCTTTTTGGCGGCTGCGGGCAGGTCGATGCGCCAGATGCCGGTAAGTATTTTAAGAAGGACAATCAGCCCGGCGGTGCCAAAAACATAGGTGACGGCATAGGCGACGGCGATATCGGACTTTAGATCCATATCGGCGGTTGCCCTGCCGATGGTCAAGTGTTGCAGGGCGTCATCGGCGGTTCCGATGACGGATGACTGGGTCAGCGCGCCCCCGATCATCCCCGCACTGTAGCCCTGGTTAAGCCCGAAGACCTTGGCCAGGACGATGGCCATCACCAGGGCCACACCGCAGAAGAAAATCGCCACGGCGATATATTTTGCGCCGCCGCGTTTGAGACCGCCGATAAAGTCGGGTCCGACCTTATATCCGATGGCGAAGATGAACAGGGCGAAGGTTACGGTCTTGACGATCCCCAGATCGAGTTGAATGCGGCCGAGAAAAACAGCCCCCAGGGCAATTGCGACAATGAGTACACTGGTAGTGGAGCCCAGGGAGAAGGTGCCGAACTTGATCTTTGCGAGCGCATATCCGCCGGCAAGCGCCCCGAAAAGCAGCAGCGACGGGTTCTGCCGGCAGAGTTCCACGATATCCTTAATGATGGCATGCATTTAGCGGCCTCCTGTCTATTAGTTCCCGGCTTCCCATTCCTGGCGGTACGTTTCAAGGAGGGCGCTGATGCTCCTGCCGATTTTATCGTAGTCTTCTTTGAAGAGGTTGGCCAGGGACACCCTGACCGACATCTCGGGCGCATCAAAGCCCCCTCCGTCCATCAGCACGACGCCTTTTTCTTCGGCCAGCCGCCATACAAAATCGATCGGCTCGTGGGCGTCCTTCAGCCACTTGCTGAAATCTTCTCCATGGCGGGCCCGGGCCAGTTGCGGGATATCGATGGTCGTATAGTAACGGGCGTAGCCGGGCCGTTGCGGGGGCGGGAGGCCAAGGCCGGCGTAGAGGATTTCAAACCGCTCCCGGACCAGATCCTGGGCTTCCTGGCGGTAAAGGTGGCTATCGGTGTCGAGCAGCTCCTGCAAGGAGAAGAATACCATCATCACCTGCTGGGGCGTGGACAGACCGGCGGTATGATTGAGGGCCACGGCCCGACTGTCGGCGACCAGCCGGTCGATCAGCTTGAGGCGGTCCGGGTCGGTAACGATCGACTGATACCGCTGATGCAACTGATGTCGTTTAGCTTGCGGCAGTTCGGCGATCATTTTGTCCATCACGTTATCCCGGTAGATCCCGATGACGCCCAGCCGCCATCCGGTGGCACCGAAGTACTTCGAGAAAGAGTACACCAGGATCGTGTTTCTGGGGGCGATGGCCGCCAGCGAGCGAAAACCGTCGACAAAGGTGCCGTAGACATCATCGGTCAAAATGATCAAATCCCGGCGCCGGGTGTTGACCAGCTCGGCGATTTTATCCAACGATGCGTCGGCGATCTTCACCGAGGCTGGGTTGGAGGGGTTAACCAGAAAAAAGGCTTTGATGGCGGGATCGGCCAGTTTTTCCAATTCGGCATCCGGGTACTGCCAGTCCTTTTCTTCATCCTGTTCAATTTCAATAACCACCAGTTGGTAGTCGTTGAGAACCGGTATCTCAAGGTACGGGGTGAAGATCGGGGTGCCCAGGGCAATCTTATCGCCCGGGCCGATCAGGTCGTTTTCCTTGAGCGTGTTGAAGATATAGGTCATGGCCGCCGTGCCGCCTTCGACAACGAAAAGATCCAGCGTTCCCGGCGGGGGATCGCCGTTACACATGGTGACGTCGAGATAGGCCCGCACTATTTTTTCGGTATTTTTCAGGACCCGATCGGGCGTCGGGTAGTGGTCGCCCAGGATCCCGTCGACCATCTCGCCGATGAAGTCGTCCCCTTTCAGACCGAGTTTCTCAACGGCGTATGCGTAAGCATCGGCCAAAAACTGAGCTCCGCGCTGCTCGGCACGGATGCGGCAGAATTCCTCAAAGCGTTGGGCGATCCCTTTGGAATCAGGGGCACCGGCCATGCCCGGGCGGCTGAGGACTCGGTGTCCTTCCTCGAGGGCGAACGTTCCGAAGAGAAAAAAGGCTTCCCGCGATGGGGTCGCCACCCAGTTGGGATTGCCCCGGCCGGCATTGAGCATGACCCTTTCCCGCAAACTGCCGGCCATATCCATCAATTTGTTTTTGAGTTCAAAGGGACTGAGCCCTTCGTATTTTTTTTCGAAATTCTTCCTGTCCATGGGGAACTTTTCCTTTCTTTCTCTTCACTTTGGTTCGCGAGCATCCATCACCTCCAGCTGCATCTGCTGAATTTCCAGCAACCGCTGCCATTGGTGCAGCAGAAGGTGGTCAATTTTTTCTTGGGTTTCATATTTCGCCCTTTTTTAAGGCTTCTTGAGCGGTTCTTTTTTTAAGAAAATGCATGAGCCAGATCCCGATTCCGATCAGAAAAACCAGTGTCATCACCCAGGCTTCGTATTTTTTGGCATCGTCCAAAAACACTTCCACGCTGCGGCCGAAGAGATATCCGAGGGTGCCGACGACAACCGCCCAGGCTCCGGCACCAATGAAATTCCAGATGATGAACCGGACAGGGCTAAGCCCGCTGGCGCCGATGATAAAGGGCGTCACGGTTCTGATGCCGTACAGGAATCGAAATCCGACGATCACCGGAATCTGATGCTTTTGCAGCAATGCGAATACCCGTGCTGATTTTGCCTGCCACCGCGGTTTCGATTCGATAAAACGCATCCCCTTTGCACGCCCCAGAAAAAAATAAAGCTGATCTCCGGCGTAGGTTCCGACAAACGCAAAAACAATTACCCATGACAGCTTCAGATAACCCTGATGCGCTAGAAATCCGGCTGCGACCAGAATCGTTTCCCCTTCCAGGAAGGTGCCGAGCATCAGGGCCACGTAACCGTAAGTATTCAGCATGTATTCAAGCGTCATGTTTATTCAGACTTGAACCCTCAGCCCGAGCTTGCATCCCGCCTCACTGGGGGAGTCGCTCCAGCCGCAAAGGAACTTTTCATTCAAACTGAAAAATCTCTAAATGATTATTCAGCGTTATTCCTTGCAGCCGGCAGCAGGAACGACGCATATCTGACTGGATCTGCAGATGCCTCTGATCTTAAAGCCTTGTAAGCAGTGTCCCCAAGGCGATATTCGGATTCGATCGGCGCCGTCAGCTCCGCGAGCGCCCTGAAGTAAACTGGGAAGATAAGTTCCTGATAGATTTTTCGGGGCAACAAACCGTCTTCAACGGCGTCCAACAGGGCGTCGCTCAGCACATCGTAGATACCGGGGCTGGCGGAATTGAAATCATTGCTCGGCAGGTCATTGAAGAAGATCCAGATAGGGGCGGCGGACCGGCGGCGGAGGGCTTCAACAATGCGTGTCATCGCATGAATCGCGGTGCTGCCTTCTGAAGATCCGAGATCCAACAGACCTATCAGTGGGCTACCGGCTGAGGGAAGCGGCAGATCAACGAGGGCATCTTCAATCCATGGCAGGAAGGCATCCAGGGCCACACGCTGCTCGTTCGAGTGGGCGTTGTAATAGCCGTCGCCTTTCATCCCGGTAGTCGTAGGCATGCGTCTGTCCTTTTTTCATAGTGACCAAAACTTTTAGGGCGCTGGCGGCCGGCAGTGGTAGAGCCGGAAACCCGACCCGACGAGCGTAATCCCAGCCGGCTGATCAGGCATAAAATCCTTTCAACCTTAAGCTTCTTACGATCTGATACAGGCTGGACCGGGTGCTGATATATCTATAGGTACGAGCCGCATTTATTCAGAGCAGCCCCAGACTTCGGCCAGATCGGCAAATTACCGAATACCACAATGTTCTATGCTCTATTAGTCACGCTAAGCAGCAAATAAAACATGTCAAGAGTAATAGGCGGGAAAATTGTCTGAACAAGACGGCGGGTTCAACTTTGACATTAAAACCCGGCAGCACTACCTTAATGCTGCGTACTATTTGGCGAGGTATGATGGCCGGATCACAGCTGCAAAACTTTATCACAATCTACGGCAATAATTACTGCTGTGCGGTTCCGGAAAAGAAAAAGGAAGGAGGACAGCCATGCGATTATTAAAATACTTCAGTTTTGCCGTCGGGCTTGTTGTGTTAATCTTAGGACTTACATCTTCAGTGCGGGCGGAGTTGCCGACGGTGGCGGTGATTACCACCGGGGGTACGATTGCCGAAAAGATTGATCCCGCGACGGGCGGGGCTGTTCCCGCCTTATCGGGCAAAGATCTCCTGGAAGCCGTGCCAGAGCTTGCCAAGGTTGCCAAAATCAAGGTTGTGAAGTATTCGAACATCGACAGCTCTCAAATGACTCCCGAATTATGGGCCGGTCTTTCAAAAACAGTAGATCAGGTGCTGGCCGACCCATTGATTAAGGGTGCCGTCATCACGCACGGCACCGATACCATGGCGGAAGGATCTTATTTCCTTGATCTGACGCTGAAGACGGATAAGCCCGTTGTTTTCGTCGGCGCCATGCGAGACGCCTCCGACGTGTCTCCGGACGGGCCGGCCAACATCCTCAATGCGGTCGTTCAGGCATGCTCCGACAATGCCGAGAGCTGGGGAGTCACCGTCACCCTTAACCAGTATATTAATTCGGCCCGGGACGTCCGCAAGACCAATTCAACCAACGTACAGACATTCAACTCCGGAGAAAAAGGATTTCTGGGCTATATTGCGATGGGCAAGGTCTACCGTTTTCATGATCGACATGACCGCCGGAGATTCCCCTTACCCAACAAACTGCCCAAGGTTGTGCTGCTGACAACCTTTGCCGGAGACGACGGCAGTCTACTGCGCTATGCCGTCGACCAAGGAGCCGCAGGAGTGGTTGTTGAAGGCGTCGGCGCCGGAAATGTCAATGCCGAGGTTTATAAAGCCGTTGAGTATGCCTTAAAAAAAGGAATCACAGTGGTCCTTACGACCCGGGTCTATCACGGCGGTGTTTTTCCGATTTACGGCGATCAGGGCGGAGGGGAGACCCTGGAAAAAGCCGGGGTCATCCTGGGGGGCGATCTGACGGGTCCTAAAGCACGCATTCTTCTCATGCTGACGCTGCCGCAGGTAAAGGGTGAGCCCGCCCGACTCCGGGAATACTTCAAGCATTAAAGCAGCCGTCCACAAAAGTAAAGATCCGGGCTCACAGGACCAGGTTTTCGATAATGGAATAAATCTAAACGTGCAAAGTTTGATTTAGTGCTTCAATCGACCAGTGCCTGCCGTATTATTTTCAGGATCTTATCATAGCGTTCAACCTCCCAGCGCTGAGCCGTGCTCGCCGTATCCGCAATCCTTTTTGAAACCGCAGGGCGCTTGAGTCGTTCGACGGCGTCGAGCGTCGCTTGATCCGAGAGGCTGAGGCTGATTAAGCTCACCTTCTGGACCTGAAACGCCGTGACCGAAATCAGCAGAATCGTCATCATGACCATTGCAAAGCCGCAGATGAGGAGGCGGGCCGAGGTCTGGACACCCGCGGCTTCGCCGGAAAGATGGGCGGGTACATCCGCGAAGACGAGGCCTGTCATCGCAGACATCCCGGAGGTCATAAAAACGCCCAGCAAAAACATCGCAGCCGCGACAACCAGGGGAAAGCCTTTAGCGGAAAACGCCGCAATCAGGATGAGCATGGCGATCACCATTGTCAAAATCATGGCAAAGGCGGCCCCTTGCGCGATCCGTCCGGCGATGAGCATCCCCAGCCCGGTTGCCAGTCCGGTTGTCAAACTTCCGCCGATAACAACGATGAGTCCGGCCAGCAGCAAGTGTTTGGCACCGAACATGTCACCCAGCCTTCCCACCGGGACCGTGAGGGCGCCGGCGGCGGTGACGGTGACGGCATCGGCATCGACCAGGCTTGCATCTGAGACGGAGTTGATTCATCCTGCGAGCCTTGCATGGAATCCGGCATTTGCCCCCTCTCCCTGAGTTGAGCTGATTTAAGACAATGCTGCGGTCGCTTCCTTACGCATCCGCCTGGGCCAGCTTCCGGTCGTCGAGAGCCAGAGCTACAAAGATGCCGATGACGGTCAGCGTCAGGGGCAGCCAATATGCCCGGTGGAGTCCGAAAGTAAAGGCGTCCCGGACCGCCGCCGTAATTTGGTCGGCGACGGGTGTACTTAAGCTCATGAGAATTTTGCGCGTCGCTGCTGCGCCCGGCGCGGCGGCGTTGAGCGTGAGCTGGTCTGCCGCCGACAGCGTGACGCCCAAGGTCGCGATGCCTTGCTGAAGTTTGGCCGAGCTGAGGGCGTAGAGGATTGCCGTCCCGCCGGCTACTCCGATAGCACCTAAGCTGAGGTGGACCATGAACGAAAGGGCGCCCGCCAGGCTGGCGCGAGACGGATCCGCGGCACCGACCGCAGCCGAACCGGCCGGTCCGACGCAGAGACCACCCCCAATACCGGTCAGCAGCAAGGCGGGCAGCAATCCGAGATAGCCCCACCCCGGGGAGATCAATATGACGGCGAAGGAACCTGCTGCGGTCAGACAATAGCCGCTGATTAGGAGGCGACGCGGTCCGATGCGGTTGTACAGGCGACCTGAGAGCAGTGACAGAACGGAAATGCTTGCCATCAGAGGCAATGCCCCGATGGAGGCCGTCAATATCGGCCAATCCAGGACCTTGTTCAGATACTGCGGAACATAGAGGAACAGCAAGAATATGGATGGCACACACAGGCCATTGGCCACCAGGGCCAGCATGAAATGTCTGTTGCGCCGCATTTGCGGCGGAACCAAAGGGTCCGCAACGTGATTCTCGATTGAGGGAAAGGCGCCAAACAAAATAGCCGCCGTTGCAAGCAAACCGATGACCGGCAATGAGTTCCAGCCCCAATCGGCACCGACATCGAGCGCGTAAAGCAGGCCCAGAACGGCCAGGGACAGAACGATAATGCCGCCATAGTCGATGCCCTCGTTACGGCGATGGGTCGCGTCGGCCGGAATCACCCGCGGGACGATCACCGCGGACAAGACCCCGAGAACCACGTTGGCTGCGTAAAACAGGCGCCATTCGCCAATCCCGCCGACGATACCCGCAAACACCGGCCCGATGACATTACCGAAGGTAACGATTCCCATTATCGTACCAATGGCAACGCCTTGTTCGTCTTTTTGCACCGACGTCGAGGCGATCCCCAACAAACACGGCCAGATAATCGACGACCCGATGCCCTGAACCGCACGGGCCGCAATCAGCCAGGCCATTGACGGGGCCGCAGCGCAGCCCAACGATCCAAGTATGAAGACGACCAGACCGATCAGAAGCAGCCGACGGCGTCCGAACATATCGGCCAGCCGGCCGGACGTGACCATACCCATGGCGAAGGTCAGCGCATATATATTCAGCACCCACTGGGTTGTCGTGATATCGGCCGCAAACTCACGCTCGATCGGCAGGACCAGCATTAGCGCGCCGGTAAAATCGGTCCCGACAGTCAGGGCCGGCACGCCAAGGCCGGCTACTACGGCAATGGTTTTTCGGTCCATGTGTCTATTCCTGATAGTTATCTCACTTAGGCGGCCTTGGTTAAAATTCTGTCAGGGCTGCTCGGGCGGTCCGATCAACTGGGTTTTAACCGGTGCCGCAAGCCCGATGAATACGACCACCTCCTGGCTGCCGGGATTTTTAACCTCGTCAATATTGAACGAATCAAGCAGATAGTTGTTGACTGCCCAGACGCTGCCCGGCGAAGTTGGCGACCCATACATTGTCGTTGCCATCCACGGCGATGCCCCACGGCCACCGCTTAGAGCTTTAATTGTGAATTCTTTGAATGACGTAAAAAAAATAGTTCCACCACGAAGTTCATGAAGAAATCATAGTGATACGAGCTATGAATCTGCATCTTACGACCTAAGAAAGGCTGGAAAACTTAAAATGCGAGAGATTGGCGAAGTTTTGTATTCAATCCAGATTCAGACTTTGATCGTGTCGGCAAGCTTCATTATGCCACAATGTATCAAACTCTTAGCCAAAAGGCTAAGCAGGCAACAAAACATGTCAAGAGTTGAAAGCGAGAAAATTATCAAATATCGAATAATAAACGTCGAATGTCGAAGAAAGCTGGTCGATCTATATTTATAAAAAAAGATCGAACATAGACTTGACGCCCAATCTATTGGGTCATTAAATTCATCTGAATCCGTTGCGCGCCAAAATCATATGCGCATCCCTATTCTATCTCCTGCTAACAATGATGTGCCGCCGTGTAAGGTCAATTTTAGAAGGATTGCAATCCCGATAATCATTATTACCATTACTTTATCAGAATGAGGTGATGTTTAGCATTCCGGCCCATAAGCATTCGTCAAACGCATTCATGAATTGAGCATACCATTGACCGAAGATCGATTACAGCGTCGCTTGTCAGCCCTGCTCAGCGCTGATGTCGTAGAATACAGCCGCCTGATGACCGACGATCAAATCGCCACCATCCGGAGTTTGAAGACATGCCGTGAGCGCGTCGCAGCGGCAGTTCAAAAATTCGGTGGACGCGTGTCTGACTTTGTCGGCGATAACATGCTGGCCGAGTTTCCCAACGCCCAGGATGCGGTGGATTGTTCTATCAAAATACACTGTACCCTGGCAGATATTAACAGAAACCTCGCCGGCCATCGCCAGATACAGTTTCGCATCGGGATCCATCTGGGTGATGTCATGTTCGACGGGAGGCAGATATTCGGAGAGAGCGTTAACATTGCCGCTCGCCTGGAGGCGATTGCCCAACCGGGCGGAATTTGCATTTCGGATCTGGTGTACAAGCAGGTTCGGAACAAATCCAGTCTTCAGTTCGTCGATCTGGGAGATCAGAACTTCAAGAACATTGCAGAATCGGTCCGGGTCTACGAAATCGTTGTGGAGGATTCCGAATCACCAGGTCGGAACGCCGAGACTCAAACCACTAAATGGGTGCCGCTGCCAATGCCGGCCAAACCCTCTTTAACTATCCTGCCTTTTGTAAATCTGGGTGCGGATCCTGGACAAGATCACTTCAGCGACGGTTTAACCCTGGACATTGTGGCCGGAATGGTCCAGATTCCCGAACTCATTCTGATTAGTTGGGTCTCGTTGGGAAATTACGATCGGCCGCCGCTGTCGGTACGGGAACTTGGCCGGCGGCTCGGTGTTAGCCACGTGCTGGACGGGGGTGTGCGCCGGGATCGCGATCGCGTGCGCGTAACCGCCAGACTGATGGAGAGCGCGGGCGGACGACAAATATGGGCCGATCGTTTTGATCGTCGATTGGACGACATCTTCAAGATACAGGATGAAATTACCCGGGAGATCATAACCGCGATGGACGTTAAGCTGGTATTGGGTGAAGCTGCACGACTGGTGAGACAGTCATTCAAAAATCCCGGAGCGATTGAGAGTTACTATCGCGGCTGGGGTGCACTGTTTCGTTCGTCCCACGCGGATATCTATCTTGCCCGGCAGATGTCCGCCGAAACAATTCGCCTGGAGCCGGAATCTCCGCTCGGCTACGCTTTGGCGGCCTGGTCCTACTGGTGGGCAGTAACGCAAAACGCCAGTGAGAATGTCGCCCATGCGCTGAGCCGTGCCAAAGAACTGGCACACCGGTCCATTCGCTTGAATGATACCACTGGAATGCCGGATCTGGTCATGGCCCAGATTCATCTTCTCAACCGGGAGCACGAGCAGGCCCTGGCCGCATCCGAACAGGCCTTAAAGGTACGTCCCAACTGCCATGCATCCTTTGCAGTCAAAGCCAACATTCTCAATTACACGGGGCGTGCCGCCGAAGCGGTCGAGCCGGCCAGGTATGCGATCCGCCTTTGCCCGGTTTATCCCGCATTTTATGCCGCCATTCTTGCCACTGCCTACTACGGTTGCGGTATGTATGCTGAAGCCATCGATGTGACCAAGACAAGCCTAAACGCCGATCCGAACAACGTGGAGGCGCTGCTGATGGCAGCCGCCGCAAATGCAGCGCTGCAAAACGTTGAGCAGACTCAAGCAGCAGTGCGTGCAATACGCCGTGCGAAGCCGGACTTTTCCCCGGAAACTTATGCCGACACCCAGCCCTTTAAGGACCCGCGCGATTCAGAGCAAATCATCAGTTTGCTGAAAAAGGCCGGATTATAGGAAGGACCAAAGGCAGCGAACATTGGGATAGTCACCCTCCGAGGCCGGGCTACCTGGAAATGGCCTCGGAGAAGCAGTAAAGTACCTGCAAAGATAAATGCTCGGTTTCAGATCTTTAAAATCGACCCTTTGCTATACTATCCCATGTAGCTCTATTTGGTTTCTAATTCATCCGGAAGCCGATTTGCGGCTTCTCCGATTACTTCGGGAAGTCTGTAGACTGCATCCTTATTTTCAGTAGAGTTGAAAAAGTCCGCTTTGGCCAGGCCAGCCGTGTATCGTTTAATGACACCACTCAAATCTCGAACATCATCTGTATAAACCAAAGGATCTTTTTTCATAAAATACGAACACTTTTTTGTGGATTAGGTACAGAAATAAAATATTTTTGGACTAAAACCGTTGCTCAATTTTCAGATAGCTTTTCAAAAAAAGCGCTTGACAAAATATTTTATCAATCATATTTGATCAAATAAATAGATGGCAACATTATATAGGAGGTAACATGACACTCTATCGAACAATGTCCGATCTAGCGACTGAATCGCTTAGGGAACGATTGTTGGTGGGATGTTATACTCCCGGTACAAGGCTGATTCCTTCCGAACTGGAAGAGACGTTGAATTTAGGCCGCATGGCCATCCGGGAAGCTCTCAAAGAGCTGATCGGTTCCGGACTGGTCATACAAAAGGCCAATAAGGGTATCTGCGTGGCGGCGCCGCCGTCGGTTATTGAATTGGATGCCCTCTTTGACGCTCGTTGCGCCCTGGAAGGCAAAACAGCGGCCGTATCCGCCTCAAAAATCGATAAAGCATCTTTGGCTGAGCTCGAACGCCTGTATCAAGAGATGGAAGACCCGAACAAATCGCCGATAGAATATCATTTGATCAACCGAAAGTTTCATCTCGCATTATATCAAGCCTCCGGGTGGCGCCATGCCGTTGTTTGTATTACCCATATGCTTGATCAGGTACTGTCCTATTTCGGACCGCGTGCTGCTAAAGCTGAGCTGGACTTTACGCCCTTCAACCAGGAACACAGACTCATCCTTGATGCTGTTCATGCAAAAAAAACCGATGCGGTTCATGACCTGATCGTGGACAATATTAACAGGGGCAGGCAATTCATGACCTCATTGAAATAATCGTTATTAAACCCTGCTCAAAAGCAAAGGAGGAGAAACATGAAAAAACATCTATTTTTGGCTGCAATAATGTCGGTGTGCTTACTGACTTTCCTTGTTAGTCCCGCATTTTCGCAAAATGCATCAGCCCCCAAACCTCAAAAAGTAATCTTCCAGACCACGCAGTTTGGCCGGGCTTTCTATGACTACGCTTTCGCCTATGAGGAGCTGGCCCGCAAATCCGGATCCTGGGTGGAGCTCAAAGCCGAGGAAACGCCGGGGGCGATGTTCATGATCAAATACCTGCACGAAAACCTCGATCAGATGCTGTCCGGCAAAAAGCCCTGGGTGGTTCAATATGGCAGCACAAACTCGGTCCGGTTTATAAGAAATGGCTGGGCACCTTTCACCAAGGTTCGGTTTCCCGGATACAGCGTGTTTTCATCGATTCTGTGCCGCATCAACATATTGGGCACCTTTGACCCGAACATAAAGACCGCCAGGGATCTGGCCGGGAAGCGGGTGGCCGTGGCCGCCAAGGCAGCCCCCTTCAATTCGACCCTCAAGTATGTACCGTATTTTGCTAAAGGACTCGGCGTGGATGTTAACTGGCAATTCATCGGTATCGATCAGGGCAAAGACGCGCTCTTGAACGGTACGGTGGATGCCACCGTCTGCACATTCATGGGAGAATACGAACTGGCCCCCGACGGAAAGACCTTTGTTATTACCAAGGCCGCGCCGGATTCGGCGACCCTGCAGCTGCTGGCCTCGGGCCGCAAACTGCATCTCATCCCATTTGATCCGCAGGTTCTGATGTCCACCTACAAGGGCGAAGAGATGATGATCTTTAACCCGGCTCTGGTCAAGGCAGGCGCAGCGGACGGCATCGCGGCGGATGTCACGGGGTTGTGCGAATTTCTCTACATGACCTGCGATGAAAAAACACCCGACGATGTCATCATCGAGCTGCTGAAGGTTCGGTACGAACAAGCGCAGAAGTTCGGCGATTATCACGCCATGTTCAAAATGCAACCCAAAAACCCGTTCCCGGCAGGCGCACCCAAGGAATTGATTCATCCGGCTGCGTACAAAGCGGCCAAAGAATTGGGCTTCAAAGTCATCGAATGATGCCTGAACCTGAAATTAAAAGAGAAGACGGCTGGACCCGGTCGATAGACTTTCTGATCAAGGCCGTCGCTCTTCTCATGATCGCCTACCATGCATTTACGACATGGCATCCCATATTCAACGATCTGGTCCACCAGAACATCCACCTGGGATTCGCTCTGGCCGTTTTGTTTCTGTACGGGATGAAATCACCGCACCGGCGCAGCCGGATAATTTACTCAATTGGCATCATCATCAGCATCGGCTGCACGTTATACATGCATATCAATTTTGAACGACTGGACATGTTTTCGGGATATCCCGAATTGCAGGATATCCCGGTTGGAATTCTTCTACCGGGAATCGTCCTGGCGATATCGTGGGCCCAGTGGGGAGCCATCTTTACCTGTCTGGCGCTCATTGCAGTCGTCTACGCCCTGTTCGGCCATCTGATTCCGGGCGCATTCGGACACTCGGAATTATCACCGGCCTACGTCATGTCCATGATGGGCGTCGGATACCGGGGCATCTACGGCGTGCTTCTGAACGCTTCAGCCATTCTGATAATGCCTTTCATCATTTTTGGCAGTGCTTTCGAATCCGTAGGGATCAATCGGGTATTCATCGAAATCGGCAACTGGATCGGAACCCGAATCCGCGGTGGAGCAGCGCAGATCGCCGTTATTTCAAGCACATTTATAGCCATGTGTACCGGGGCGGCCATGGCCAATGTCGCCCTGACCGGGTCCTACACCATTCCCCTGATGAAGGAGAACGGTTACAAGCCTGAACAGGCCGGGGCCATAGAAGCCGTGGCCTCCACGGGCGGTCAGATAACGCCACCGGTTATGGGCGTTTCTATTTTTATCATGGCCAATTTCCTGGGGATCGGCTACCAGGTTTTGATGGTCAAGGCCATCCCATCGGCCGCTATCTACCTTATTCTGACATCTTTAGGCGCCTTTCTCATCGCCCAGCGCGAACACCTGTTGAAAATAACGGTCAAGACGAATTTATTGGTCATTGCCAAGGGGATCTGGGTTTTCATAATCCCGATGCTGGTGTTGGTAACCCTTCTGATCAAAAGGTTCAGCCCGGCCTATGCCGCCTACACGACCCTGGGGGTGCTGCTGGGCATCGGCTTACTGTTAAAAGAAACGCGGCCATCCTTGGGAAAGTTAATCGACGGCATGGCCAACGGCGTCCGAATCGTGGCCTCATTGGCCATCGTCTGCGCTGCGGTGGGCATTTTTGTCAGGATGCTGATCCTCACCGGAGCGGGCATCAAACTGGCGGGGATGATCGAAACCCTTTCCGGCGGCAACCTGTTGATCGCCCTGTTTCTAACAATGGTTTTGTCGATCGTGATGGGGTGTGCCCTGCCGACGGTTCCGGCTTATATCATCGTGGCGCTGGTCGTGGCCCCGGCCCTGGTCAACATGGGGGTGGACAGGCTGCTGGCCCATTTCTTTGTTTTCTACTACGCTGTATTGGCGGTCATCACACCGCCGGTTGCTCCCGGCTCCATGGTGGCCAGCAAGCTGGCTGAAGCTAAATTTATCACAACAGCTTGGGAAAGCACGAAATTGGCGGCGCCTTTTTTTCTAGTGCCGTATTTCATCATCTATAATCCGATGTTGCTTTTGGAGCCCCAAAAGGATTTTTTGGGTATCGCCCTGGCGGCCATCGGCATGATCATCGGCTGCGGCTCTTTAATGATAGCACTTCAAAAGTGGCTTTTCGTTCGGACAACCCCTGCTGAGAGGCTATCGTTGTTCGCATCGGCGATCATGGCCACGGCATACAGCATAAACCAAAGTTATGCGTTCTTATCGATTGCCGCGGTTATTTTTGGCGGTGTTATCCTGCTTCAATACAATAGGGTTAGATCGAGTAGAATTTAAATAAGGAGGAGGAGCTGAATATGTCAAATATAGGACCTTTGGACGGAATAAAAGTCATTGATTGCACCCATATTCTATCTGGAGCCTTTTCCAGTACGCTGATAGCTGACCTCGGCGCCGAGGTCATCAAAATTGAAAAAATGGGCAACGGGGATCCCATACGTTTGGGTGGTCCGCCCTTTCAGAAAGGTGAGAGCGCTTATTTTTTTTCGGTGAATCACAATAAAAAGAGCATTTGCATCGATTTGAAACAAAAGGCGGGCATCGATGTCGTCCACCGGCTGGTTGCGCAGGCCGACATCTTTATGGAGAATTTCAGACCCGGTGTCATGGATCGGCTGGGGCTGGGCTACGAGGCGCTGAAAAAAATAAATCCGGAATTGATATACGCTTCTCTAACAGCCTTCGGCAGCAAGGGACCTTATAAGGACAAGCCCGGTTTTGAGTTGATCATTCAGTCTCTCACAGGACTTGTGGATGTTACGACTCCTCCCGGAGGACCTCCGGCCAAGATACAGGTCCAGATGGTCGATCTCACTGCCGGTATGTTTCTGGCCTACGCCACGCTTGCAGCGCTCTATCACAGGCAGGTCAGCGGCAAAGGCCAACGGGTGGAAACTTCCCTGCTGGAGTCGACGATCACCATGCTGGCCAATTTGGCCAGTATTTTCCTGATGTCAGGCAAAGTTCCGACTGGATTGGGATCCAGAAATCCTCAATCCATGCCCTCGCAGGCGTTTAAGACAAAAGATTCTTATGTGTCCGTTGTATTGTCTTCCGATCATTGGGGGCGATTCTGCAATGCGCTGGGACACCCGGATTGGGCGGACCACCCGGACTTCAAAAAACCCAGTTATCGCGTTCAGCATTATGGCGAAATGGAAAACATGATCCAATCGGTGACCGCCACCAGGAAAACTGCGGAATGGCTCGATATTTTCGAAAAACATGAAGTTGCGGCAGCCCCCATCAATACCGTTGAGCAGGCCTTCGAGGATCCCGGCGTCCTGGCAACCGGCATGGTCAAAACCATGGAGCATCCGATTGCGGGGGAAATACGGATTCTCGACAAGCCCTGGCACATGTCGGAAACGCCGGGTGAACTGAAATTGCCTCCCCCACCACTGGGCTGGCACACCTCAGAGGTTCTAACAGCAGCGGGATTTGAAGCGCAGGAGATTGACGATCTTAAAAACGCGGGAGTCATTGGCGGGAAGTAAAAAGCGCCTGATTTTTCACCATTCAACTAATCTAAAGGAGGAACGGATATGAAAACCAGATTAGCAATCACGACAGTCGTTTTTTTGACTTTGGTCATTTGCTCTTTACCGACAACGGTGCTTTCATCGGATGGGAAGAATCTACCTGAAAT